>JGI26082J51739_10002400_pt1 | contig 11442 bp, 12 predicted proteins | sample SaaInl5LU_22_DNA_FD_51739 | JGI IMG/M metagenome (IMG submission 51739)
CGTTTTAGGGGTGTACAAAACCTAAAAACTGTGGTATAATTAAAGAGTCAAGCTGAGGGGAGGGAGTATACCATATAATCTTAGTGGTATGTTACCTTACCTGTTTTGACGTGTTCTACAGCATCCATCAATTCATCAAATGGGTCATGGTCATGATTGTCTTTATCACTGGCCCCAGTACAGTATTTGACATACTCTTGTTTAACAGAATCGTGAACGTCGCTTTGAGCGATAATATTGTGCGTGCCAAACGCAACAATATTATTCAGTGAGGTAGGCATATAATCATTCATCATATAGTTGTTGCCTATCATATCAAGAAGAACAGGATATTCAATGTGTAATATGCCATTCTTAGTATCTATACCTGCAACAAGACCAAGGATTTCATCACCTGAGGTTAGCTTGAAATGCTTTACTTTCAAATCACTGTAAACAGCTTCCATATCAAATATCAATCTCATAAATCTTGTATTTAAACTTCTCTTTAGTATATATCTTTATTCTCTCGGCCGCGTGTGTAAGAGTGTAATTCTTACGTGATTTCCAATGTAAGTCATCAGCAACATCGTAAAGCTTTGCAGCTCTACCATCTTCTGACTTACGAAGTCCACGGCCAATTGATTGGAGAATTTTAATTTGAGATTTACTTGGAGATGCAAATATAATATTGTGCAGGTTCTTAATGTTGATACCGGTTGAGAAGGTACCAAGAGATGCCACAATGATTGCGTTCTTCTGTGTCTCGGTGATACGCCGAATCTCTTCTCGCGTATCAACACCAGTCTCGCCACTCACATAAAATATTTTACGACGTTTATGCGCTTTATCATTGATTGCGTGGTATAGTGGCTTACCATGCTTCTCAACAAACTGGAACAAAACAAGAGTGTTTCCGTCTTGGTCTAATGCAAGATTTGTAATAAGCTGGTTACGTTTCTCGTGTGTTACAATGAAATCGATTTCTTCTTGGTAGGATCTTTTTCCAAAACCTTTACGAAATTCTTCTGAATACTTTAGTAGCAATACGCTAATATCAAGATCAGATAGCGAACCCTCATCCATAAGTTTCTTTGTGGTAGTCACATAGAAGGCAGGACCAAACAATCCTTCGAGTACCAGCTTATGTGTTTGAGTACCGTCTAATGTACCAGTAGTACCATACCTATATTCGGCATCTCGGCATTTAGACAGAATAGATGTAAGAGACTTGGCTTTAAAGTTATGTGCCTCATCACCAAAGACTGCACCAAACTGCTCAAACCAAGATCCAGGCATTTTGTAGATTGATTGCCAAGTAGTAATAATTACTCTTTCATCTTCTGCGAACTTAGGTCGGCCTGCATAGATCCTGTGGCACATGCTCTTAACATCAAATTCAGGGTCTTGGGTTGAATAGTCACCAAAGTCAGCATACATCTGTTCAACAAGAGAAGTAGTTGGAACAATGATTAATGCTCGTTTGTCCTGTGCATCAAGCACATAACGCAGTAGACTGTAGATGATAAGAGATTTACCTGATGCTGTAGGCGAAATCAACATAGCAGACTTACGCGTCAATCCATGCTCAATCGCCTTAAGTTGATAATCCCGGGCTTCAATTGGGTTTCCACCAGCTGTAAGAATAAGATCCTTCATAAAGGACATATCAATTGGTGTATCGGTCTTAGGTAAACCGTAATAGTTATCGTGTTCTAATTCGATTCGATAGTCACGACCTTCAGCATTAGCAAACTCTTCTACGTACTGATACAGACCAGCATATAGTTCCTTTGTCCTAGTATCGAACAAACGAATCTTACCATCCCACATCTTATTTTTATAGGAAGGCATGAATTTATAGCCAGGAACGAAAAATGTGAAAAAATCACAAAGTTCGTTGGCAACTGAGGGTTCACAATCTACGTGTAAAAACGCATGATTTTTCTTACGAATTCGAATAATATCCATCAAGCTCCACTAGTGAACTTCCTCCANTCGATCATATTTTTGATCGTTTGGTGACGCCACTTAACGTTCTCCATAATAGTCTGCAATGTTTCTATAAGAGTATTTATATACTCGATCTGGTCATGTAATTTCATGATATCAGGATCAGAGTTATAGTAGTAGTCCATCTCACCTTTGAGAGGCTTTGACAATCCATTGTACGGATCGTATGACCAACCTTTTTCGTCGATCTGTTCCTTTGACATTTTACCGTTGTACCAAAGCCACTTATCACGAAGCAGCATTTTAAGTTGGGTATCACGTCTTTGCTTCTGGAGCTTAGAAGTCATAAGGAGTTCTAGGTATTTTGCGTGGAGACGNGCNGTATCTTTTGATGCATCATCAAGGTGCATCTCATCAATCTCGGCGTCTTTCTTCCACATTTCAAGTACATTATCAAGGTTCAGCATATTCTATCTCATTATTAAAGGGCCAGGTAAGTAGTATTATACCATGGTTTTCAGGGAAAGTACATTATTTAAATCTAAAGTACGAGTAGTTAAATGTCACGTTTGCAACCAAATAGTTCGTATCAGTAATCGTTGTATCAAATGGAAGAGAGCTTAGGTTCGTTGGATACGCATTGGTGAANGTGATCTCACGAGCCACGTTATTATGGGATGTAAGAATCTGAAGAGTNAAGTCTCTAAACTTGTTTTCTGATTTTACTTCGTTATGTGTTACCATACCAAGCATCCAGTCATGGATCTCTTCGTAGTTTCTTAGATACTCATCAACAAGGAAGGTCATTTCGAAAGTACCATAGTCTACCTTATCAGGCGCCATAGTAATGTTTCGTTGTGGTGTATTGAATGGTGCACCAGTAACTGATAGGTCTGGAAGAGCCACAGTTTGGATGGCGTATTCAACGTTAGGAAATTTAAGCTTATCAATTGCGAGTTTAAACGAGATGCCATTGGCAAATGACATAGTGTCATCTAACGTACTCGTTTTTTCTACAGCAAAGTTTGTGCTAATGTTATATGGCATTTTCTATCACCGATAAGTTGATTATACCTTTATTTATACTACTTTTTTACACAGAAATTCTAGGTAAAAAAAGAGGGCCCCGAAGGGCCCTCTCTCTATTTCTATGGAACTAAGACTTAGTTACCAAGGATACCTTCAACTTTGAAGATACGGTAGTACTGGTTAGCACGGTTTGCACCAGTGTCGTTACCAGCATTTGCACCAACGAATGGGTTAGCAACCATGCCGTAACGTGTCTTGAAGCCAATTTTCGGCTGGAAGGTGTTTTCACCAACAGCGCGAACCATTGTCAACGGTACGTATGGGCAATAGAACAAGCCAGCATCGTATGCAGATGTACCTTTGTAACCAACGTTTACGTAGTTAACAGTTGCATATGGGTCGATGTAAACTTTAACACCACCGGCCAAAGTACCAGCAAATGTGGTGCCTGTGTCGTCGATGTTCAAGCCAGCGTTACCAGCCAAAGCAGGAGTATAATCCAACATGCCTGTTGCAGAAAGTGCAGCAGCTACGTCAGAGGATACCATGATGAAGTTACCTTTACCGCGACGTGTTTCACGTGCAATAACGTTTGCTTCACGCATGATTTGTACCAAGAGACCTTTGTACTTCTCTGCAGACCAACGGCCGTCAGCGTCTGTATCCAAGTCAAATGTACCTGCAGTTGTCAGGTCGGACTGTTGTGCACCAAGCTTCGCTTTAGTGTTGATAGTACGAACAACTTCGCGGTTGATTTCAGCCAGGATCTCAGCGGACAAGATGTTTGCCAACTCAGATTCAGCGTCAAGACCNTGCACAGCTTTAAGATCTTGTGCAAGTTCCATTGTGTACTCTGCTTTCAGCGCACGGCTTTTGGCAGTTACGGTTGCTTTTTCGATCGAGAATGCCATCTCACCGAAGTCAGCACCAACGCCGTCACCCAGNGCTTCAGCAGCTGCAGTCGACATACCATTACCTGGTGCATAGTCAACGTCATCTGGTGTGCCGTCAGTGTCAGCAGCAAATGGATCGCTCGAAGTTGTTGCAGTTGCAGCAACACCAGAGAAAGAAGTATTTGCTTCGTCGAAGAGTGCTTCTGTACCAGCTTGTGTGCTGTAACGCGACTTCATTGCGAAGATCAAGCCTGTTGGGCCAGACATTGGCTGAACACCAGCAATGTCATATGCGATCAGGTTTGGCATCGCACGACGTACCAAGGAAATCAGGATTGGATCCCAATTGTCGATGCCAGCGCCAGTTGCGTTAGTTGGAGCAGCTTCGTTCAGCGAGAAGTTCTGGTGGCCACGCTCTTCAGCAAGTGCTTTTTCAGTGTTTTCCAGAACGGCAGCTGTTACTGCTTTACGATGTGCGTCTTTGAACGCAGGAGCTTCATTGGCTTCCAGTACTGGACCCCATTTCTCCATAAGATTTTCAGAATTGAACATTTCTTTGTTCTCCTAATAGGTTATTTAATTGAAAGTGCTTTGAGGTAAGCCGCCATACGTGGTGAATGGGAAACTTCTTCCGATTCAACCGCTGTATCTTCAGCGACTACTTCTACTTTAGTTTCTTTGAAGTAAGACTCTTTGATTGTTGCTACCTTTGCAGTAAAGGTATCAGCATCGCTGAAATCTACATCTTCAACCAGGGACTTAAGCTTTTCAGCTTGCGACTCAGATAGACCAACAGATGATTCACGGATGATAGCTTGGCGAGTCAGTTTATTTACTGATTCTTTCAAGTTAACATTATCTTCGATCTTCTCATTCAATGATTCTTCCAGCTCATCGACTTTGGTAGACAATTCGTCAACCAGGTCCACTTTGCTATCNGGAACTTGAATGTAGTTTTCTACGAAGACACCATGAAGTGCAGACATAAAGTTTTCGGCGATTTCGGTACGAAGACCGGATTCGATTGCAACTTTATTATCTTCCATCCACTGCTCTACGACGTAGTTGAGGTAGCCATCAACTTTCTCGACGAGATCATTCTGGATACGGCTTGTTTCTTCTGAAAGTTCTTCAGCATACTGCTCTTCCAAACGCTCAACATGTTCGCTGAGTTTTGATTTGAGAGCTGCTTCGAAAATAACAGATGCCTTATCCTTAAAGCCTTCAGAAAGAGTTGCCTCAGAATCAACAAGAGCAGTCAGGTCTTCATCGAAGTGCCCTTCAACAATTGCTTCTTCATCGGATTCTACTGATTCGGCACACATTGCTTCGTATGCTTTCATCATCTCATTCTTTTTCATTTTCGACATTTTGCTGTACATAGCATTTAGCATGCCAGCTTTTGTCTTTGGTGCAGCTGCTTGTGCTGGGGCAGATTTCTTAATCTCCTTACCAGCGTCATCAGCTACTTTTTCACCGTCAACCTCTTTGGCTGCCGCTGACTCATCCAGTTCCTCGTCAGAAACTTCAACGTCTTCAACGAGTTCATCCTGGAGTTCATCAACTACGATGTCTTNCATGTTTTCTTCAGACATGTGTTTCTCCTAATGAGTTAAAGTTTTGAGAGGAAATCTTTGAAAGCCTTCATTTGAATATCTGGATTACCAGTACTCACAGCTTCCTTGATCTCAGTCTCGAACTGTTCAATTTCTTGTGCCTTTAGGAAACTACCGTTTTCCCAAATCCATTCGACGCCTTCCATGATCCCATTCACAAATGCTTCAGGGGCGGAAGGGTCTTGTACGATATCAACGGTTGCGAGTTGGAAATCCTTCCCGACATAGTTAACACCGCCTCGTTGCGCAAGACTACCCATACCACGACTTGAGACACCAAGCTGAACACCTCCATCCATCAGACCTTTTACAATCTGACCCATAGGAGTATTCAGGATTTGTGCCTTACCCACAACATTATTTCCCTCCCAGCGGAGTTCCGTAATTTTGTGAGATACTTTATCCAAATTAATGGTAGGACCTTCGGGGTGATTCAATTCACCCACGGCTCTACCTTTGGAAACTTGTTCAGACATATATTTATCAACTGCTGCTTCCATAACAGCTTTTGGATAGATACGTCCGTTTCTATTTTTAGAGTCAGCTTGCATGAAGATACCTTCAATGACGTACTGCTTCTCACCGTTCTTTTCTTCGGTAAGGTAGTTCAAGTCATTTTCNACGTATTCTGTTATTAGCTTCATGTTACTTACCCATTAACTTAGTAAAGTCATTGACCGCCTTTTCAGCATCTTTTGCAGACTTAAAAGTGTCTAGTTTATCACCATCTAGATAGGCAACAAACATATTTCCCTTTTGAGTAATTACTGCGTCAAACTTTTCTTTACCAACTTTAAATTTTTTAACTTGCTTTTCACCCGACGGAAGTTTAAAAGCTTCATCAAGCGTCGTCAGATTCCTGATCTGTAAGAACGTCTTCATTCTCTTCTACTTCCTCTTCGGACTCAAAGTCCATTTCTACTTGTTCTTCTTCTCCAGACATCATTGCCTGTCCAAGTTGAACCTTCCTATCATCCATAGCAGAATTAATTCTATCTGCCATAATACTAGTAAACGCATTGCTAGCTTCTACGTTGTCACCTGAGTTCAATGCACTAATCAAATCTTTTGTTTCCATTACAATCTTTCCTCATATGTAATAATATTTATACAAATTTAAATTTCATCATCTTCGGCTGGAGGTTCATCCTCTCCGCCACCTTCATCATCGATTTGTTTATCGATTTCTTCCATGTCCTCATCACTTTGCATAAGAACATTTTTACGCACCCACTCTACAGAGTAGTATTTACCAACAAACTCATCAACCTCACGGAGTGTNCCGATCTTCTCACGAAGCAATTCAGCATTTTTCAACTCAGCAAAGTGAGTATCCTGCAAGAAGTCAAAGTTGATACTGTCACGGATTTCTAACCATTCATCTTCTGTAACAATACCTTTTAGGATCANCTGAGTTCTGAGTATATCAACAAAGAGCGATGCAAACTTTTTACGAATACGTGAGATAAACTTTTGGAACTTAAGTTCGTCGCGAGTAATCTCAGAAGAACGACCAAGGCTAAACTGCGCTTCTTGCTCTAGGCGAGAAGAAGGAACGTTGAGCGACTTGTAGACTTTCTTTTGGAAGTATAGGATATCGTCGATTTGTCCGAGGTTTTCCCCTCCTGGTAGCGTGGTAATTTCTGTACCTCGACCACCTTCTCGACGCGGTAGCCAGAAGTCTTCCAGCATCGACATNTGTTTACGGTCATCTTTCATCTCCCCTGTTGATGCATCATAAACCATCTTGTTACGATAGTTGTTCATGATACCTTTTACGTATTCCTCGGCTTTACCTTTTGGAAGGTTACCCACGTCGATATAGAAAATGCGACGTTCTGGTGCACGTGACAGGCGGTAGATAACAAGTGAATCTTCCATCATACGGAGCTGGTTAACAGGCTTCAACGCTTTATGGAGATATGACAGTACTTTCTTACGCGTAGGATCTAGCACACCTGACGTTACGTAAGCAATAGAATCTGGTGCAATCTTCAAACCCTGATTGGATTTGTTCATTGCTTTATCTTGGTACATATAGAACTCATTTTGACCAACCACAATTTCTGTGCCAGTCTTAGGATCTTTTTCCTTTACAAGTTCTTTTACTTTACGAATACGAGTAGGATCAACTGGACGTAGTTCAATGATACCACGTTTCGGTTGTTTATCGTCAATGATCTTGTGGTAGAACAAGCGTCCATCGATATACCAGCGACGGAAGATATCGTGTCCATACCAGTTCATATTAAGCAGAGCCATAACATTTTCAAACTCTTCACGGATCATCTTCTTAATCCGGTCAGGTTGATCTAGGTCATCAAGAATAATATCAACAGGAGACGAGTCATCGTCAGAAACAATTGCTTCTGATACAATGTCATCAATTGCAGCATCACATTCCGGTTGGGATGCAATGTCACGATACTTTAAAATTAAGTCAGCTTCGTTCTTAACGTTCGAACCTGAGGTGTCAAGATATTGACCAAAATAGCCACCGGCATTGACAACGTGGCCTGCACCGTCTTCATCATCACGAGGTACGAAAGATACTTTCTTACGTTCCTCTTTTTCCTCAGCTTTACGCTTGATCTCAAAGCCAAATAGCTCTGCCATGTTAAAACTCCTGTGTAGATAAGGAGGGGACTTACATCCCCTCCGTCACTACTATTTATAACACCATTATGTAGTAGTGTTTGATTCCCAATATTGAACTTGCAGCTCAACAGTGAATTCTTCAATTGTGTTCTCACTGTCGTAAGAAACATCAATCGCAGAAACGTTAGTTGGGAAACACCCACGAATATCATAACGCTTAGTAACTTCACCGGCTTTATTCAATTGCTCAACAATCATATCGGCTTGATAATCAGTTGGATTTGAAAGACCTGTGTTGTTTACGTGTTGGTTGATACCATTCATCCAACGCTCAAATGCGTTACGTGCATCCATAGAAACATCGTTAATTACTGTGATGCTCCATGGCTCAAATGTACGATCCCCAGCAATCTGCAATTGACGACCACGGAATGGGATCGTAATTGGAGCAATGATAGAGGCAGGAAGCTGAGCTGCTTTAATCATGAAAGATGTAAGCTCAACGTCACCACCAGCATAGCCAGGAAAGTTAACAGTTGCTTTGAACAAGTTGGCGCGNGAACCGCCACCAACAAGCTTTGATTTAAAATCATCTACGCCTAAAATAGCCATTGTCTACTCCTTATTGTCCGACGATCTCAGAGAATTCAACGCCAGTACGTGTGGCGACGAAGTTCAATGTGATAAAGTTAATAGAACGTGCGGGCTTGATGTAGATATCTGCAACGAACTGGTTAGTATCGATGACCTGACCTGTGTTATTTGTTTCATCACAAACAACCAAGAAATCAGTAATACCACGACGACCTTTTACGTCACGCAGGAAGGGTTCTACCAAGTTGCGGAACTGAGCACGAGTGAATTCGTCGTTGAACTCAAACAGCTGGAATTTAGAAGCAGTAGAAACCGCTTTTTCCAGAGTAATAAAGAGACGGCGAACGTTGATTCGGTCGAATGCAGATGGCTTAGCCAATGCAGTCTTATCACCGAAGAGGACTGTACCTTCACCTGGGAAAGAAACGATCGGGTTAACACGAGCTTTATAAAGATCGTCACGATCAGCTTTTTTCGGATTGAAAGCAACCTTAGTAACACCAAGCAACTGACCACGGTTCAAACCAGCAGGTGAGAACCAAGCATCAGCAACGTTATCAGTGTTGGCACACAAACCAGCCACAGCACCAGAAGCAGAAACCCAACGATATACATCATTGTACTTATCGTACATATAAAGTGCAGTTGAATCGATAACAGCATAAGAAGATGAAGTCAGCTGATCTGCCCAAGTAATAACGTCTGCAGCTGCAGTTGAGTTATTTACTGTATCTGCGATACGAGGAGAAACAAATACAACACAATCTTTACGACCTTCTGCAAGGGCGATCATGTTATTTGCATGAGTTACACCATCTGCACCGGCAGGTGCTTCACCCGCAATGATCAGGTTAACATCAAGTGTTTCTGCATCACCGAACAAGTCATAAGCAGTAGTAAGCTCACCGACTGTTGGAGCGTTATCGTCTGTACCACCACTCATTGTCAGCGTTGTTGCGCCATTAGATGTGGTGAAAGATGTGTTTGCAGCAGCAGAACCCATTTCAGGGAACGTTGCGTTATCATGGTTACCAAACCAAACATACGCAGATTGGTTGTTTAGAACCTCTGCATAGAAGTTATTGGTACCATCATCGCCAAGAGCATCCGATGCCTGTGAAACGAAAGCAAATGTTTCGAGCACTGTACCAGCTTCGCCTGTCCATGAACCATCTTCGTCAACAACCACGATGTGCATTTCGTCATCTTGACCACCGCGCTTAGCCGCGAAGTTAGAAGTACCTGGTACCGAATCAAAAAGATTGCGATAAGTCCAAGCAGCGAATGCAGTTGAGTTTGCAGTACAGAAAGATAAGGCAAGCGCGTTACCAAGAGTACCTGGATATTTAGCAACAGTAAAGATTGTCGATGCAATCGAAGTCGCTTCATAGTCAGACTCGTTGGTAATTTTAATACCAGTGCCGTCGTTGGTTGCGTTTAGGTTGTCAGTTTCCGCACGAACGACGCGGAGACTGTTGCCATACTGCAAGAACTGCGCAGCAGGCATAAAGTATTTGTAGGTGTTGGCGTCTGGTTTACCATAGACTTGGACGAGCTCTTTTTCGGAGCCAATTGTTCTGATTTCTCCTACAGGACCCCACTGGAATGCTCCAGCAATGGCACCAATAGATGTAGAAACAGCAGGAACAACATTCGTCAAGTCGATTTCTTTAACCTGTACACCAGGTGAGACTTGAAATGCCATAAGGTTTTCCCTCTTCAGTTAATTTTATAAGAATGCATAATACGATAGTTTGTCAATACTATTATTTATAAATAACGGTATCTCATCAGAACATGTCAGTAGGAGTCTCCTCCCAGATAGTGCCTGATGCATCTACTTCGATATTATCTTTGTATCCGTCATCAATGATTCCAAAAGGAACCATATCATCTTCGATTGCTTTCATTCTGTCTGCGTACAACATCTGTTTAAAATCAATATCTGTTAGATTAGAAAACATCTCAGTAGCGGCAAACCAACCGAACATAACTAAGTTCATCATCAAATCGTCGTGGTTATTATCAGAGGCTTCGTACGAATTACCCTTTGCAACAAAGGTAGACATTTCAATGATAGTTTCGCCATCGACGATATCTAGTTTGTGCTGCTCAATAAGATCTTTAATATTNGAGCAACCAATTCTTTTTACTTTACGAGTCATAGTAGCACCAAGGGCNTTAGCCTTTAGCATGGACTCTACGAACATATTCTCGTATTCCCAGTCGTAATATAATCCATTACATACAACTGAACCTTGGTCATTCGATTCAATGATCACATAGGCTTCGTTATATGTCTTTGCATATTTGTGGATAATATCTGGAAAGAGTAGTGGTGATATCATGTTATCTTGATATACACAGACCTGTTTAAATGGCCTCTGTGTAATATCTATAACGTTAAATGTTGAGTAGTCTTGGCCTCTACCTTTTGCAACATCGACAGTCATAATATACTCATGACCTTCCTGAGGNCTTTCGTATGTTCTTACTGATTCCTGTCTAACGAGAGGGTCGGCTGCTTTAAGTCCAAGTAGAAATTCTCCGGCAATGAGAGTATTTGATGTTCCCAAGAAGTTGTTTCCAAACTCTTGGTCAAACTGTAACTCTGAGGTGTTGGATACNGTTTGCCGCTTCCACTCTGCGTCTCGNCCNGGTACGTCCCACCAGTCAACCCGAAAGGGTTTATACTCGTTAGTTCCTTGGACGGCTCCTTCCCAAAGCTTATGGTAAATGTTTCCGAGTCCATTTGCAGTTGAGGTGATGATAACTCTTGA
>JGI26082J51739_10002418_pt1 | contig 11414 bp, 14 predicted proteins | sample SaaInl5LU_22_DNA_FD_51739 | JGI IMG/M metagenome (IMG submission 51739)
CAACTTGATGAGTAAAAGTGACGTCATCAATGATTTGGGAGTTTATAATACCGTTGTAGCGGAAGAGAATTTCTATCTATCGCTGCGTGATTTAGTCAATAACAGAGACTCACTCGCTGATAATAGCGTGCCACTCGTTGTTACCAAAAGCCTAACTCCGGCATGTTCAGTGTTTTTTGAAGGTTTCGATAATCCGAACAAGTGGTTGGTTGCCAACGATGAAAAGTGGTCGTCAAACGAAACATTGGCCCAATTGGATACTACGCAACATTATGAGCTTATTATTTTTGACAGTGACCCCGCTTTTATGCTAGATGTACTACGAAATTTAAGGTCTGGAAACGCATCTTATACTTTGTACGCCACAGAATACCAGTTATTTAATAGTGGGATCACTAATGATAACTTCATGAGAGAAGCGGAAGTGATTTGTGCTATGTCGTCTTATTTGTCTTATCAAAATTCCAACACCTTATTGTTTGTTGAGGCCTTCAGAGCCCATTTTGGTATTGAGCCGAACAACTACGCAATAAGAGGATTTGATATTGCAGATTACCACATCATTCGCACACTATATGGAGAAAGTCCAATGCGCGGAATTTACTTAGGGTTTGATCACACGCAAGGCAAAGAAAATAAGTGGGTCGAATTGCGTCGTTTTGAAAATTTTGAGTGGAATCTACTTCGGCATCCATAGCGAACAAAAGTGCATGCCTTTCGTTTTATACGTAACGAAAACACCCCAATGATACCGAAAAATCCAATCAAAGTAGGCGATGTATTGCCAGCATTTGCGCTTCTTGACCAGAACAACCAGCGCGTTCATAGCTCAGATTTCATAGGTCGGCCGCTTGTGATATTTTTTTACCCTAAAGACCATACTCCCGGTTGTACCGCACAAGCTTGTGATTTTAGAAATTACGAGAGTGATTTTCAAGCGGTAGGAGCTCAGGTCATAGGTATAAATGATGCTTCCGTTGAATCGCACAAGGGCTTTGCAGATAAATACAGTCTGAATTACCCTATACTTAGCGATCCTGGACACAAGGTGCGAAAGTCTTTTGGTGCTCCGGGTTTATTGTTCAACACGGTGGCGAACAGAATCACGTATGTGACCGACGAAAACCACCGTGTAGTTTATATCTTTAAGAGTCTAATGCGTGCGACGGATCATGTGGAGGAGAGTTTGTCCTATTTAAAATCATTAGAAAAATGACAACGCTTGAATTAACTGTAATGCTGCTAACCTTCTTTATTATGGAGGGTGTCGCTTGGGCTGCGCACAAATATCTTATGCACGGTTTTTTATGGTTCTTGCATGATGACCACCACACAAAAACTCCTGGTGCATTAGAAAAGAATGATACGTTCTTTTTAATCTTTGCGATACCTTCATGGCTTTGTATTATGCTTGGTCTAATGTATGGTGCTGGCATTAGCGTCGCGGTAGGAGCGGGTATTGCGCTTTATGGTTTTGCCTATGCGATGGTCCATGAGTTATTCATTCATCAACGTATTCCAATATTCAAACAAACGAAATCAACGTATCTTGAGGCCATTCGACTTGCGCACAAAATGCACCATAGGCATTTGGGTAGAGAGGACGGAGAAAACTTTGGTATGCTTTGGGTACATCCCAAATACATTAAACAAGTGCGTACGCTGCGTGCTAAATCGTAACTGCTCGTGTTTGAAACGAAATGGCTTTATCTTTTATTGAATCTCGCTACGTTAAGCGTTCCCTTGATTCGTAGCTTCGAGCCAAGGGTGGCCTATTACAAGTCCTTCGGTTCACTTGCAAAAGCCATGCTCATCGTTAGTGGTTTTTTTTTAGTTTGGGATATATGGTTTACTGAATTAGGTGTGTGGGGTTTTACCCCGGCATATTTAAGTGGAATATATCTTTTCGGGTTGCCCCTCGGTGAATACCTCTTTTTTATCACCGTTCCATTTGCGTGTATTTTCATTTACAAGTGTTTGGAGCTGTTTTTTCCCGAGGGGATAATCACTTCAAAATTGGCTGGTAAAATTTCTCAGTTACTCATTCCATTCTCATTGGCTGTAGGAATCATTTCCTACGATAAGATTTACACAGCGTCCACTTTTATTTTGTTAGGAATTGCGTTAATCTACGTAAGCTGGATTGCAAAATGCAGTTGGTTGCCTCGCTTTTATGAAAGCTATGCATTATCGCTCCTTCCTTTTTTTCTAAAGAATGGGATTCTTACAGGTTCATTTTTAGAATCGGAGGTGGTATGGTACAATAATTCTGAGAATTTAGGAATTCGAATAGGTACTATTCCCTTTGAGGACATTTTCTATGGAATGTTACTCATATTAGGAACATTATATTTCTATGAGAAATTTGAAGCCTCTCGCAAGAGCCGCCTTGCCGCTTCGAAGACCTACCTTTAGCTAAAATCTAATCGCAGCAAGCACTATGGAGGTTCTCTTAAGCCCAGAAGGATTATTGTCCTTACTTACCCTGACTTTTTTAGAAATTGTTTTAGGAATTGACAACATTATCTTCATTTCATTGATTTCNAATGATTTGGAGGCCGCTCAGCAACCANTAGCACGCCGACTAGGTTTGGGGCTCGCGCTAGGTTTTCGGGTATTAATGCTCCTTGGTATTACGTGGTTGATAGGATTGACTGAACCAATATTCCATTTAGGAGAGCACCCTGTATCCGGTAGAGATGCAATCCTATTTTTAGGTGGTGTGTTTTTATTGGCCAAATCCTCCTCAGAAATTGTTAAAAAGACAGAAGGGAAGGGTCATGGCGATCGCAGCAAGAAACACAAATCCTTGCTAGGTGTGATCATTCAAATAGGCTTGTTGGATATTGTGTTTAGTTTCGACAGTGTTTTAACCGCTATTGGAATGACGCACGAATTGGTCATTATGATTGTAGCTGTAATTATTTCAATGGTAATAATGCTAGTGTTTGCGAGGCCGATTGCAGAGTTTATTGAGCGTCACATGAGCCTGCAAATCCTTGCTTTAGCCTTTCTTATCATGATTGGTACGGTGCTCATTGCTGAGAGTGCCCACATAGAGATTCCGAAGCCCTACATCTATTGTTCCGTAGGATTTGCGCTCATGGTTCAGCTGTTGAGTATTCGGGCTGCTGAGCGCAATAAATAATTATTGAAATCGGCCGACCAGTCTGAAATAGTCCTTGAGCACTTCAATATTTGCGTTTTCATTGCCTTGAGTACCATAAAGAAGTAACGAATCCTGACCTTCGATGATAAATGGGCGGTGGTAATTTAGTGCGTTTTGAAAGAGTAAGGCGGCCAATTGGTAGTGCTGTTCAAAATCCATTTTATCCAAATAGATCTTTACTTCAACAGCGTCCACACGAATGGTTACCGTATCTCTAAAAAACTTTCTTGCGCTTGGTTCTGCTACAATATAGGCTTGATCTGCCCGCCAATTATTGACTATCGAAAAATTCAAAAAGGGCATTGTCGTGTCCTTTAAGCATTTTAAAGAACGGTGCGTCTTAAACCCTTGTGAGGTAAGTTCAGCTCTTTCGTCGGTACGGTATTTATAGATACGTGTGTTGTTAAAGAAAATTTCGTCACTTTCTAAGACGGAATAATCCGCAGGTGCCTGCCAATCGATAAGTTTGTGCTCGTAAGGCCAAATGATGCTAAGCAATACGATGACGCCAATGAAGGCGAGGGCGTAGGTATAGAGTTTCTTTTCCACAGGTAAAGCAACAATATCTGTCCCGGCTTGTTTACTTATTAGCTCAAAGAAAATAATTCATGTCTACATCTTCTAGTACTGTTGCAGTGGTTGGTGCGGGAATAGCTGGTCTCAGTGCCGCGATTCGCTTAAGAATTGCTGGAAAAGAGGTTATTGTATTTGAGCAAAACTCCTACACAGGTGGTAAGGTGACGGCTTTTGAAAAGGAGGGTTTTCGGTTCGATATGGGGCCATCTTTATTCACGCTACCACATTTAGTCGACGAATTGTTCGAATTGGCCGGGAAAAATCCGCGTGAATATTTTAATTACCACACGCATGATGAGGTGTGCCGGTACTTTTGGGAGGATGGAACAAAGCTCACTTTATTCCCTTCCATTGAGAAAAATGTTGCAGCTGTGTCATCAGTATTTGGACCTTCTGAAGGGGGAAAGTTGTTCGATTATTTTGAAATGGCGCGTAGAAAGTATGACTTAACAGCGCCGTTCTTCTTAGAAAAAAGTTTGCATAGTGCGCGTACTTTCTTGACGCCGAAAGTTTTGAAGGTGTTAGCGGAAATTCCAAAACTTGGATTGTTTTCTACCTTGAATGAAGAAAATGAAAAGGTGTTTAACGCGCCGAAATTGGTTCAATTATTTAATAGATACGCCACATACAACGGATCATCACCCTTCCAAACGCCGGGGATCATGCAGATGATCACGCATTTAGAGCATAGTCTGGGCACACATTTTCCGGTAGGGGGTATGCACGAAATATCCCAAAGTCTAACCCGTTTGGCGGTAGAATTGGGTGTTCGTTTTGAACTGGACACAAGAGTAGAGGAGTTTATTATCGAGAATCATGAGATTACGGGGTTGGTTGCTGGTGAAAAGATTTGGACCATTGACCAATTGGTCTGTAATTCTGATGTGAAGTACGCTTACAAACACCTCATGCCAAAAGAGGTGAAAAGGCCTAAAAAGACCCTTGCGCAAGAACCTAGTTCTAGCGCGCTCATTTTTTATTGGGGACTTTCTGAGCAATTCCCTGAGATGGATTTACATAACATCATTTTCAGTGAAGATTACAGAGAGGAATTCGAGAATATTCGAACGAACGGCCCATTCTGGGAGGACCCGACGGTCTATATACATATCTCAAACCGATTAGAGCCTGGGGATGCTCCAGAAAATAAAGACTGTTGGTTTGTAATGGTGAATACACCTTACGATCAAGGCCAAGATTGGGAGGCTATCGTTCCGTTGGTACGCGAAAAAGTTTTGGAGCGTATCTCAAAAGCATTGGGGACTGCTGTAGAACCACTGATTGAAGTCGAAGAGGTATTGCGTCCACAGGATATTGAAAAACGTACTTCAAGCGTTGGAGGCGCGTTATACGGAACCAGTTCAAACGAAAGAATGGCGGCATTTTTACGCCATTCTAATAAAAGCAACTCCATTAAAGGGTTGTACTTTTGTGGAGGATCAGCACACCCTGGTGGTGGCGTACCGCTATGTTTACTTAGTGGAAAAATTGCTGCTCAATGGTTGGTAAATGATGAGTAATATTTTGAAAATCAACGAAATCGTTAAAAATTACGCTGGATGGATTTTAGTGATCTTTCACGTCGTAGGATTATTTTTGCTGGGTGGCGAATGGCGTGATGAATTAGTATACCTCACCCCGTTTAATTTATTGCTGCTCGCGGGTTTGTTTCTTTTGACCACCGAACGTCCTTTGGTAAAATGGGCCTATTACCTTCCTATACTCTTGGGATTTTTGATCGAATTAATTGGGACTAATACGGGTTTTCCATTTGGCGTATATTCTTACGGTTCGGCATTAGGTCCAGGTTTTTTAGGCACCCCAATAATGATCGGCGTATTGTGGTGGGTGCTTATTCGTTCATTCTATGATTTAACAGGGTTCAGGTTTAACCATGTATGGATAAGGAGTATTCTTACCGGTTTAGCCATGCTTGCGATGGATATTTTGATCGAGCCCGTGGCNATAGAATTGACCTTTTGGCAATGGGAAGCGGTTGCAGTACCTTTTGAGAACTACCTCGCGTGGTTCGTTTTGAGTACACTTTTTGCCCGTTTAACTGCATCAGGAGATGCACGTAATCCTTTGAGTATCTGGGTTATTGTTGTGCTTTCGGTATTCTTTTTTGTTTTAGGCTCGTTGTACGCGATGCAGTAAAAAAGGAAACCCCCGCCAAAGGCGAGGGTTAACGTTCAGAATTAGGCCAGGGTACGAGCCTACCGGTCTTTCAGTTTTTTTAACTCTAGCTCCAGCGCTTCTAGTTTCTCTTCAATGGATTCCTCCATTTCTTCTAGGTTCTCTTCGATAGATTCCTCAAAGTCATCAGCATCGTAATATTCAATAGTCGCGCAGTCGGTGCAGGATAAACCCTCTGGCGTCATTTCCCATTGGTGTCCCAACATATCACCGTCGTACATATCTTGAACGTTGCGTATGTCGTACATGATGTTTTCAATGCTCTCATCTAAATAGACCGTCGCACCTACAGGTAAACGCAGCGTGACCTTCAAATCTTGTCCTCTGTACAAAGATTCTTTAGGCACTGTGAAGTATTCGCTTAGTCGCAATGCTTCTCCTTCTTGTGCCGTAGGGTAGTCAAAGGACTGTGCTCGCGCTCGGGCTTCGGAATGGTTTCGACCACTAGCAGCATGTTTCAATTCAAGACTCGCAGTGGAAGATCGGCTCGCCTCTATATTGAACCGGACATTTTCAATATGTAGTAATTCGTCTTCTACGTCAAAGAAAAATCCTTGATCGTCTTCAAGAATGTCTGCGGTGATATCAAAACTCATGCCCGATAAAGTGATTTGATCGGTTTCTGTTGCACGTTCTCTAAAGTCCGTAAGAAGCGAACCTGCGCTGATGAAAATGAGGATCAATCCAACGATGAAACTGGCAATTCCAGAGAAGGAGAGGAGTTTCGAATTGGTCAATCTCGTCCAAATATTTTAGCGAGGAAAACCACCAATGCAAACAAAGGCAGTAATAGAGTGAGCAAGGTACCCGCACGTAATGCGAGTAAACGCCATCCGCTGCCGAATATTGCTTGAGCGCCGTCTAGACCGTAGATATACCCGTTAAAACTAAGAAAATTAAATCCTTCAAAATTCCACGTACTGCCGAAAATTCCGAGCAATGTAATGATGAGCACAAACGCGATTAAGGCACCAAAGATGGCCAGCAAGACCCCGATAAATTTAAAAACGAATGAAAAAACAGATCCGATTCCGTTCACTACAAAAGAAACAAAACTGTTGACTCCCGATTTGATTTTCTCGGAGGAAGTATAATCTTCAACTTTTGTGAAAAGCTTCTCAATATTATTGAGATTAACAGCTTCACCGCGCATTTGGAGTTTTTGAGCAGTCGTTTTGGCCTCTGGAATGGCGGCCCAAAGAATCACATAAGTGATGAACCCGATACCCGTGAAAAAGAGTAAGATTAAAAACAGTACTCGAATCCAAACTGGATCGATATCGAAATAGGCACCGATACCACTGCAAACACCGCCCATCACTTTTTCGTCCGGATTTCTGAAGAATCGACGGGTTTCCTTAGCGCTCTTCTGCGGTCCTTCGCCTTCAATTTCATCGACGAATGCTTCAGGCTGTCCCAATGTTTCGATAATAAACTCAACGTCAGGAAGCCCCACGACTTGGCGCCCGTTTTCTTTCATGCGTAGGTGGAAGATTTCGGCGATACGCGCTTCTATATCCGCAATGATTTCTTCACCACTTTCTTCTTTGCCTAAAGCNGTTTTAACATTGGATAGGTAGGTTTTGAATTTTTCATAGGCGACCTCATCGAGGTGGAAGATGATGCCTGCAAGGTTGATGTTTATTGTTTTATTCATGATGGGGTCGAAGTAAGTTGTTCAACGGCGCTATTTANGTTTTCCCAGGTGCCTTTTAATTCTAATTGGAATGCGCGTCCTTGCGCACTGAGACTGTAGTATTTACGCGGCGGTCCTGCGTTGCTCTCTTCCCAGCGATACTCCAAGAGCTCGGCATTTTTAAGTCTTGTTAACAAGGGGTAGAGGGTTCCTTCAACAACAATCAATTCGGCGCCTTTTAATCGCGCTATGATGTCAGATGCATAGGCGTCTCCCTTGCTTAGAATGCCTAGAATACAATACTCTAAAACACCTTTACGCATTTGTGCTATTGTATTCTCAATCTTCATCTAAGGTCTTTGTTAATGTGAAATCACCGTAAAAGGTGAGTAATATGGTGCTTGCATCTTCACGAATCAAAAAGTGAGCTTCATCGAATCGGGTTCTACTCCCGCGTATGAACAGGTAGTGGTCTAAACCATCGTCGTCTTCAATGGCCACTTTTTTGTAACGCGCTTTAACAAGGAATTGCTCCCATTCGCTGGTAACTTCTTTGAGGTAGCGTTCGTCAGAAATACGCAACCATTGTACGCGTTTAATCTCACCGTTAAGCGTGCGCTCGAAGTTGCCATTTGCAAAATCAATATCTAATGGGAGAGCGCTGAGCAATGATCCGCCAAAACTGAAGCCGGAAACATAGGGCTTGGGTTCATATTCTTCATAGAGTTCATCTGCTAAACCTTTGGATTGCCCAATTGCGGGGATAGTGCAAATAAAAAATGCTAGGAAAAAGAGGTGTTTTCTCATTGATGTAAATTATTTGAGACAAAGATATATGTTAAAGTAGGTACTATGCAATACAAAGTACTATAAATATATTTTAAAGTAGCAATTAGCCTCTATATTTCGCGAAAATGAGACAATGAGGTTTCCTGATTCCTGTATTCCTGCATCTTGGCCAGGAGTGTGCTGATTTTTGAGACTCTTTTGCTTCTGTTGCCGCCCGTAATGGTTGTAAGTTTCTGTAAATTAACATATTATGGAAATTCTACAATTGATTGTTGAAGTTGTGCTTTTGTATTTGCTCTTGGATTTATTAACGGGAGTGGTACATTGGTGGATGGACCGTTACGGTCGCGAGGACATGCCCATAGTTGGGAGAGCGATTATCGAGATCAATACTTGGCACCATGCTAATCCGCGCAAAATGATTACTAGAAGTTATTGGTATTTATGCAAATCGGGTTGGGCAGGCGTTACCGTTATGCTATTGGCTGTTTTCCTTGTACAAGGAACGGTAGCTTGGCAATGGTGGTTCATTGGGCTCTTGGGGGCGAATGCTAATATTGTACATCAATGGACGCATAAATTTCCAGATGAGAAACCGAGACTCGTACATTGGTTACAACAAATCAAGGTGCTACAAAGACCGCAAGATCATGCACGTCATCATACTAAGCCGGAAACGCGCTCGTATTGCACGTATACACCGTGGCTCAATCCAATCTTAGATTATACGAGGTTCTGGTTTGCAGTGGAGCGGGTTCTTTCATGGTTTAGAATTTATACCACTGATCGCGTGGACTAGCGGGTCTCTTTCCGTGCACGTATGGCATAGACTAAAGGGAAGAAGCCTTCTTTTCCTTTAATTTGGAATTGGCCCGGAGCCTTCTCTGTATGCTCAAAGAGTGCGTAAGGACTCCAATCGCTTTCACCGAAGAAGGTGAGTGAACGTTCTGGATGATCGACGATCGGAAGAATGAGGTCGCTGATACTGTGGTTCCAAGTATAGTTCACCATGGTATCGGCTTCTGGCGCTGCATAGCTGCCGGCGCTATTTTCAATAATTACTCCGGTATTAAAATAGGGGTATTTGATCTCCTTAAACTCTTCATCAAGAATCCATAATACCGGATGAAAATCTACCAATACCAAAGATCCGCCAGGTTTGAGGTAATGGAAGGCTGCGTCCATCCATGCTTTCGCTGAAGGATGCCATCCGACAACGCCGTAAGACGCAAAGACAACATCAAAGGTATTTTCTAAATGCGGCAACGTCTGCAAAACATCGGATTCAATAAAGGAAACTTGGGTGCCGCATGCTGCATTTAAAATAGTAGCCTGACGAATGGCTTCGGGGCTAAAATCAAGTCCTACAACGCGGGTTGCACCGAGGGTGGCTAGGCTGATCGTATCCTGCCCGAAGTGGCACTGAAGGTGCAAAACACTCTTGTCTTTTAAATTAGGCAATACATCCCGTTCAATGGAGTGGAGCGATTGCTGGTGCTCTATAAACGATGCGTTGTTATAAAAAGCGGATTGTGGATGCAGGCTTGCCCAGTGGTTCCAAAGTGCACGGTTCTGCTCGAGGTAGGTTAGGTGATCCATGTTTTAGCGTTTAAGCGACTCTTCGGTTTCTAATTGGACCTTTTCTCGCTCGTATTCTTCGTAACAAAGAAGCAATGAAACGAGGAATTGATAGTCGTTGAATGTTCTGATCTGCGTCTCCGAATACTTACAATAGAACATGAATGCCTCCATTTCTTCCTTCGGAATGCCCGTTAAATCTTCCAATATGGTCCGATTATTTCCTTCTTCCAGTTTTCTGCGGTAGTAATCTTCCTGCTGCAACTTTCTTAATGCCGCCAATTGCTGCGGACGCTTACCAAAGCTGTAGTACAGAAAGTCCAATGGGTTTGCTAGCGTGGGGGCTACCGCTTGCGGTATCCGAATATCCGCATTGGAGGGAACGCGCGGACTTCGTTGCGGCATGGTGCGTGGGTTGTTAGAAGTAATGGCATAAATGCTCACCTCGTCTAGCAAATAATTTCGTGGAATGAGTTTGAGTATTTGCTCTTCCCCTGCGTCGATTGCTGCACAAAGTGCACTATCTATTGGCACGTATTTGAACTGATAACCAATATTTGATAAGACGAGTGTATCGCCTTCTGCTACGGGTATCTCGAAGTACCCTATGCCGTTCGAAACAGTACCCATAAAAGTTTTATTGTTGACGACATGTGAATTTGGCAATGCAAAAGTTGAATCTCTATCCACAACAGTCCCTTTCAATATGTAACTTTGAGCAGTTAGCGTTGTGCCATTAAAAGCAAACAACGCGAGAAGAATAAGTACTAAATTAGAAATACGTTTATACATGTCAGACGACGGTCAAAAGGTCATTTTTTCGATGTCCAAAGTGAGCAAAGTCCTTCCTCACAACAACAAAGCTATATTGAAGGACATTTACCTCTCTTTCTTCTATGGAGCCAAAATAGGCATCTTAGGTTTAAATGGCTCGGGTAAATCGACACTTTTAAAGATTATTGCTGGGGTAGAAAAAAGCTATCAGGGTGATGTGGTTTTTGCACACGGCTATACTGTTGGCTATTTAGAGCAAGAGCCTCAGTTGGAAAAAGGCAAAACAGTTTTAGATATTGTCAAAGAAGGCGCTGCTGAAACCGTAGCCGTTTTAGATGAATACAACAGCATCAACGACCAGTTTGGTTTGCCTGAGGTGTATGAAAATCCGGATAAGATGGAGCAGTTGATGGCTCGTCAAGCGGTGCTTCAAGATCAGATTGATGCAACAAACGCATGGGAACTAGAGACGATGTTGAACCGCGCGATGGATGCATTGAATTGTCCACCATCGGACCAATTAGTTGACCACCTCTCAGGAGGGGAAGCCCGTCGCGTAGCGCTCTGCCGTCTTTTGTTGCAACAACCCGACGTACTCTTATTGGATGAGCCTACCAACCATTTGGATGCAGAGAGTATTTTGTGGTTGGAGCAGCATTTACAACAATATAAGGGGACCGTTATTGCGGTCACGCA
>JGI26082J51739_10002423_pt1 | contig 11397 bp, 10 predicted proteins | sample SaaInl5LU_22_DNA_FD_51739 | JGI IMG/M metagenome (IMG submission 51739)
CCCAAACATGTCAGCGACTTGTTGCTCCCCTTGCGAGACCTGTTCATGAGTATGGCGGCACGTGCGTCTTGCGCGCAGTTAGAGGTGGCGTGTACAGAGACACAAACGGGCTTGGTTTTGCGCCATTTGGAGCCACTTAGCGATGACGATAAGCAGCGCTTGAGAGCGTTTGCAATTCGTCACAGTGGTGAGGGCTCCTCGGATACCCCATCGGCATCGCCATCGCCGTTGCCACGCATCATGTGGTACCTGCAATCCAAGGGTCCCGACACCATTACGTTGCTGGATGAGGGAGATGAAGACCTGTTTTATGAGTTGCCCGCTTACGGGGTTCACATGCCCTTTAGGCCAGCTGATTTCACCCAAGTTAATCCCTACATCAACGAGGTGCTGGTTTCCCGTGCGCTGAACTTGCTCGGCGTACAAAAGCATGAACGCGTCTTTGACTGGTTTTGCGGTTTGGGTAATTTCACACTTCCGTTGGCGACTCAGGGCGCAGAGGTGGTTGGCGTTGAGGGCAGCGAGATCTTGGTTAATCGGGGTATTGCCAACTACGCACGCTTTCACGCCAGTAAAAAGACGGTCGCACCGACCTCCTTTATTGCGCGCAATTTGTTCGAGATGACGGCCGACACCTTACGCGCCGACGGCAACGCACACAAGTGGTTGGTTGATCCGCCACGTGAAGGTGCTATGGCCTTGGTGAGCGCCCTGGTGGACGCGTTGTCAGACCCAGACCTGAACGCGGCGACGGGCTGGGTAGCCCCCACGCGCATTGTCTATGTCAGCTGTAATCCGGCGACCTTGGCGCGGGACGCAGGTATCTTGGTCGCCTCTGGTCATTACCAACTCACCTCGGCGGGCGTGGTGAATATGTTTCCGCATACCGCCCATGTGGAAAGCATGGCCGTGTTTGAGCGAATTGCGATGTGAGCGGGGCGCCGACGGACCGCCAATAGCCTCACCACAGTACATGCAAAAAAAAGCCAGCGATCTTGCGTTCGCTGGCTTTTTAGCAGGGGTTAAGCGCGTTGCTTAGTCGTCGTTACCGCCGAAGATGCCCAACAGCATCAGGAGGTTTTGGAAGATGTTGATTAGGCTCAGGTAGATGCTCAGCGTTGCGGTGATGTAGTTGGTTTCGCCACCATCGATGACGCGTTTGATATCGACCAGCAAGAAGGCGCTAAAAATGGCGACGGCCAACATGGATAGAACCACCATGCCTGTGGAGCTCGCTACGAACATGTTGATGAGCATACCCACCACCAGTAGGATGACACCAATGGTGAGCCATTGGTTGAGTCCGCTCAAGTCGCGCTTGACAACGGTCGCCATGCTGGCCATGGCGAAAAATACGGCGGCGGTGCCTCCAAAGGCCATCATCACGAGGTCCGCACCATTGCTGAAGCCCAGGACCATCGCGATCAGTCGCGAAATCATGAGGCCCATAAAGAAGGTGAAGCCCAGTAGCACGGGGACGCCGGCTGCGGAATTTTTAGTCTTATTGATCGCGTAAATAAATCCAAAAGCACCGCCGAGAAAGACGACGAGACCCATCATGCCGCTGAGAGCGGCCGTGATACCGGTTGCGACCCCAATCCAAGCGCCTGCGACTGTTGGAAGCAAGCTAATCGCTAGTAGCCAGTAGGTATTACGCAGTACCTTATTACGTGCTGCGCTGCTGACGCTGTTGCCGAATGTAGTCGTTGAATTGAGGGGTTGGTTCATTTGATAACGCTCCTGTCTGTGGCTGGTGCGCGGTTTGCGCATACCTCTAGTCTACTAAAGATGTGCTGAAAGTCGAAACTTAATGAATTGACGCCATACCGCGTGTGGTTAATTGTTGAATAAAAAATGCCGCTGCACGCCGAAGACGCGCCATGCAATCGGTATGCTTACGACCGCCGGTCTGCGAAAACGAGCAGTATCACCCGTTCAATTAACCAAAGGAAACCCCGATGAAGACAAAAATGGTGCTGGAGGCCGCTGACGTTAAGGCCGTTTTGCATGCGGCTGAGGCCGAAGCGACTAAAAACAACTGGGCGGTTGCCATTTGTGTGGTGGATGANGGCGGTCACCAGCTCGGCTTCCTGCGGTTGGACAACACCGCGCCCGTGTCTGCGCACATTGCCTTGTCAAAAGCGCAAACGTCGGCATTGGGTTGCCGCGAATCCAAGGTGTATGAAGACCTTATTAACGGCGGGCGCTTTTCATTCTTGTCGGCCCCGGCTATCTCTGGCATGTTGGAGGGTGGCGTTGCCATCATGCANGGTGGGCAATGTATTGGCGCCGTCGGCGTCAGTGGCGTGAAATCAATAGAGGACGCGCAGGTTGCGAAGGTCGGTATCGCGGCCTTGAACCTAAGCTGATTGCCGCCCCATCGCATAGGCATTTAAGCATAGGGTTTACCCTCGTCTTTTATAGGGAGCANCCTGAGACACCAAGGATAAACCCTAGTTTTCTAAAAAAAATCGGAACTTATCAGTTAGGCGTAAGGGAAGGACGCGACAGTGCGGTGTCGCAGAGGTAGACGCGCGCTTGCGCGCAGAGCCTCGGACTAAGTGCAGCAGGTTTTCTGTTGCGTTAAAAAAACACATCTAAAGGAGATGGCCGACATGAATGACAGCAAAGGTTACTGGGCAGCAACGCTCAGCCTGCTGACTANGATCCTCATCGTATGGTTCTTAGCTTCGTATGGCGCCGGTATTTTGTTTGCACCCGCTCTCAATACCATTCACCTCGGCGGTTACCCGCTGGGATTCTGGTTTGCCCAACAGGGCTCAATCTACGTCTTTCTGATTCTGATTTACTACTATGTAAAGAAGATGGGCGAGATCGATCGCGCTTTCGGCGTGAGTGACGAATAAGGGGTCTCAAATGGAATTACAAACAATTACCTACGTTGTCGTGGGCATGTCCTTTGCGCTGTACCTCGGTATCGCGTTTTGGGCCCGCGCCGGNAGCACAAGCGAGTTCTATGTAGCGGGTGGTGACGTCAATCCCGTTGTGAACGGTATGGCAACTGCTGCTGACTGGATGTCTGCTGCCTCCTTCATTTCGATGGCNGGTTTGATCGCAAATATGGGCTACGGCGGTGCCGTTTTCTTGATGGGTTGGACCGGCGGCTACGTGTTGCTGGCGATGCTCTTGGCGCCTTACCTGCGTAAGTTCGGTAAGTTCACGGTGCCAGAATTCATCGGTGATCGCTTCTACTCTAAGACGGCACGCACTATTGCGGTTGTGTGTTTGTTGGTGGCGTCTATCACGTACATCATTGGTCAAATGACCGGTGTGGGCGTGGCTTTCTCGCGCTTCTTGGGCGTGACGAAAGAGATGGGTATCTACATTGGTATGGGCATCGTGTTTGCTTACGCCGTGTTTGGCGGTATGAAGGGCATCACGTATACGCAGGTCGCTCAGTACTGTGTGTTGATCTTGGCCTACACCGTGCCTGCTGTGTTCATTTCATTGAACCTGACCGGCAACCCTTTCCCACAGTTGGGTCTGGGTAGTAACTTTGCTGGTGGCGATGTGTCGCTGCTCGCTAAGTTGGACCAGGTGGTGACCGACCTCGGTTTTGCGGAATACACGACCAACAGTCGTGGCGACATGTTGAATATGTTCATGTACACCGTGTCACTGATGATTGGTACAGCCGGTTTGCCTCACGTGATTGTTCGCTTCTTCACGGTTCGCCGTGTGTCCGATGCGCGTAAGTCTGCTGGTTGGGCGTTGGTGTTTATTGCCTTGCTTTACACAACGGCGCCTGCTGTTGGTGCGATGGCTAAGCTGAACCTGCATGCGACCGTGAACACGGCTGTTAAATCGGGTGGCGACTTGTTTGCCGAAGAAAGCAGCATCGTTTATGAGCAGCGTCCAGACTGGATGAAGCGTTGGGAAGTGACTGGTCTCTTGAAGTTCACTGACAAGAACGGTGATGGCCGTATCCAGTACTACAACGACGCAACCAAAAATGAAGCCGTTAAAGCCAAGGCAGATGCTGCTGGCTGGCAGGGTAATGAATTGGGTGTGAACGCTGACATTATCGTGTTGGCCAACCCTGAAATTGCGCTGTTGCCTAACTGGGTGATTGCCTTGGTTGCTGCGGGTGGTTTGGCTGCTGCGTTGTCAACGGCTGCAGGCTTGTTGATGGCGATTTCTTCAGCTGTGTCGCACGACTTGATCAAGGGCGTGTTTAACCCCGAAATCAGTGAGAAGAGCGAGCTACTGGCCGGTAAAGTGTCTATGGGGGTGGCGGTTTTCGTCGCAGGCTATCTGGGCTTGAATCCGCCAGGCTTTGCGGCGGGTACCGTGGCTTTGGCCTTCGGTATCGCAGGCAGCTCATTGTTCCCAGCTATCTTGATGGGTATCTTCTCCAAGACCATGAACAGCGAAGGTGCCATTGCGGGTATGGTCGCTGGTCTGACGACGACGTTGGTCTACGTGTTTGCGCACAAAGGTATCTTGTTCATCAAGGGCACCGAGTTCGTGGACTTTGTCGGCGGTAACAACGGCTGGTTCGGTATCGAACCAAATGCCATTGGTACCATCGGTGCGATTGTCAACTTCGTTGTCGCCTATGCGGTGTGTAAGATGACTTCTCCACCACCTGTTGAAGTGCAAGAAATGGTTGAGAGCATCCGTATCCCCACAGGGGCGGGCGCTGCGACTGGCCATTAAGCCTTGAGCGGCGGTTGTATCTGCANGGCATGCCTTGCAGATACAGCCAAAATAGAAAAGCCCTGTGGCTTGTGCTTCAGGGCTTTTTTCTTTTTGCGTGTGTAGTAACAACTGATTTTCTGTTTCGAAAGCGATCATCCANTTATGGCTATGTATGTTTACGTTGACTTGATTATNACGTGGGTGTTGTTTTTGGCTTTGTTTCCCGTCACGTTTGTTTGGTATCGACAGGCGTGGCGTATCGCGGTTAAGCGCGACTTTTCTAGTGTGGCCTTGAAGGAGGGAGAGGCGCCGCCGAATCCAGCCAAATTCGCCCCGTTTACCTTGGCAAGCAACCTCATTGCGGCGACCGTCACCCTCAGCGTCATCTTGGGAGTTGTTAGCGCGACCCTGCCCAAAGACGAATGGACGGCGATTGCCGGTGTGACCATCTGGTGTAAGTTGATCTTTAACTTCGCGCTTAGCCGGCATGCGCACTTGGGGGTCAAGAGTGCGCGAAAGTTGGAGAAGGAGCGTGTCGCCGATGAGAAGCGCGCCCAAGAGCTGGAAGAAAAAGCGGCCAAACTAGCCGCGGAGCGGGATGCGCAGCGCAACAACTGAGTCATGGCTCGGCGCCTCAGTGGCAGGCGCTGGCGGGTCTTAGAAGTTCTGTGTTGGTTCCAGGTCCTGCAAAACGGTCGTGGCAATTTCTTCAATCGACTTGGTCGTTGTCGATAGCCAGCGTATGCCCTCTCGCCGCATCATGGACTCCGCCTCATGCACCTCGTGGCGGCAATTTTCTAGGCTGGCGTACTTGGAGTCTGGGCGGCGCTCGTGACGGATTTCACTCAGGCGCTCCGGTTGAATGGTCAGCCCAAAAATCTTCTTCTTAAACGGGACCAGTGCCGGCGGGAGTTCGCGGCGATCAAAATCTTCTGGGATGAGTGGGTAGTTGGATGCCTTGAGCCCATATTGCATCGCCAAATACAGAGAGGTTGGCGTTTTACCACTGCGACTCACGCCGATCAAAATAATGTCTGAGCTGGCCAAGTCACGGTTACTTTGCCCATCATCGTGTGCCAGCGAGAAGTTGATGGCCTCCATGCGGTCGTGATATTCCTGCGACTTGGTACGTTGGAGAAGCGCCCGACGCGGTGGTTGGAGGTCAGTTTCAGCTCCTTTTCCAGCGGTTCCACAAAGGTGGCAAACATGTCTAGCAGCATGCCGTGGCAGTTTGCTTTGATGACGCTGAGCACCTCCATGTTGACCAGTGTTGAGAAAACAATGGGACGTTGCCCCTCAATTTCAGCGGTGTGGTTGATTTGCCTAACGATCTGATGTGCCTTATCGACGCTGTCGATGTAGGGCAGGCGCACGCGGCGTGGCGTGATTTCGAATTGCGCCATGATGGCGCCACCGAAGGTTTCGGCGGTGATGCCGGTGCCATCGGAAAGAAAAAACACGGTTCTGTTCATAATATTGTTTTAAATCAATTGCTTATGTTTATTTTTGCGGGTTTTCAGAGGGCGCATATTTGCGAGCACACCGCAAACGCGTTTGCTTAGCCGCCTACAATAAGCTTAACCCGCTCGCAGCCTATGCATGGTAACAACGAGAACAAACAAAGCCTGTACTTGGCTGTTGCTGCGAGACCGCATTTATAACTTTGTGGAGTCTTGTGTATGTCTGAAACTAANCCCTCAGATCGCTTTGACGCGACCGCCTTGGTCGTGCCATTTGAGCTGTTGAGAAACAGCGATGTAGAGGTCGTGGGTGGCAAGAATGCCAGCCTGGGCGAGATGATCTCTCAATTACCGGAAGGGGTTCGCGTACCGACGGGTTTTGCTACCACGGCCCATGCCTTTCGCGCGTTTCTCGCCCACGATGGCCTGACGCANAAGATCAACGCACGTTTGGACGCCTTGGATGTCGAGGACGTTCGCGCACTGGCTCAAGCTGGCGCTGACATCCGTGCATGGGTAGAGGCGCAGCCGTTTCCCCCATCGCTAGAACAGGCCATTCGCGCTGCATTTGCGGACCTCAGTGGTGACAACCCACAAGCCAGTTTTGCGGTGCGTTCGTCGGCAACGGCAGAGGACCTGCCGGACGCCTCGTTCGCTGGCCAGCAGGAAACGTTTCTGAATGTGGTGGGCATCGATGCCATCTTGCACAAGATGAAAGAGGTGTTTGCTTCTCTTTATAACGATCGGGCCATTAGCTATCGGGTTCACAAGGGGTTTGCGCACGCCGATGTGGCCCTGAGTGCCGGTGTTCAGCGCATGGTTCGGTCGGATCTGGGCGCCGCGGGCGTGATGTTTACCATCGATACGGAGTCGGGTTTTGAGGATGTGGTCTTCATCACATCGAGCTATGGTCTAGGCGAGACGGTGGTGCAGGGCGCGGTGAATCCGGATGAGTTCTACGTGCACAAGCCCATGTTGGCTGCTGGCAACCGCGCGGTTATCCGGCGTAACTTGGGATCCAAGCTCCTTCAAATGGTGTTTTCGACGCCAGAAGAAAAAGCCGCAACAGGCCAGTTGGTCAAGACGGTTGATGTGGCGGGTGAGTTGCGTAACCGCTATAGCCTGAGCGATGCGGACGTCACCCAACTAGCCCACTACGCCATGGTGATTGAGGCCCATTACGGCCGGCCCATGGACATTGAGTGGGGTAAAGACGGTAACGATGGGCTGCTGTACATCTTGCAAGCGCGGCCTGAAACCGTGAAGAGCCAGGCCAAGGGTAAGGTCGAGCAACGATATACCTTGCTTGGTTCCAGCCAGGTGCTGGTCTCAGGCCGAGCAATTGGGCAAAAAATTGGCGCAGGCCCGGTGCGCTTGGTTGACGATATCGCCGATATGGACAAAGTTCAGCCGGGGGATATTTTGGTGACAGACATGACGGACCCTAATTGGGAGCCCGTCATGAAGCGCGCCAGTGCCATTGTGACCAACCGAGGTGGCCGGACTTGCCACGCGGCGATCATTGCCCGTGAGCTGGGTATCCCCGCAGTGGTTGGTTGCGGTGATGCGACGGAAACGCTGACCGAGGGGAGTTTGGTCACGGTGAGTTGCGCTGAAGGCGACACCGGGAACGTCTATGAGGGTCTGTTGGAAACCGAGGTGTCCGAGGTGCAGCGTGGCGAGATGCCTGCGTTGGATGTGAAGATCATGATGAACGTTGGCAATCCGCAGCTCGCTTTTGATTTCTGCCAATTGCCTAACGAAGGCGTCGGTTTGGCGCGCTTGGAGTTCATTATCAACAACAACATCGGCGTGCATCCCAAGGCCATTTTGGACTATCCGCACATTGATGCTGATTTGAAGAAGGCCGTTGAGTCGGTCGCCCGTGGACACGCCTCGCCAACCGCGTTTTATGTTGACAAGGTGGCCGAGGGCGTGGCCACCATTGCTGCCGCGTATTGGCCTAAGCCGGTGATTGTGCGTTTATCTGACTTCAAGTCCAACGAGTATCGCAAACTCATTGGTGGATCACGCTATGAGCCGGATGAAGAAAACCCCATGCTCGGATTCCGTGGCGCTTCTCGCTATATCAGCGCAGACTTTGGCGCGGCGTTTGCGATGGAGTGTGATGCCTTGAAGCGGGTGCGTGATGAGATGGGATTGACCAATGTGCAAATCATGGTCCCGTTCGTTCGCACCGTCGGGCAAGCCAAAGCAGTGACCGAGTTGCTTGCAGGTAAAGGGTTGAAGCGGGGCGAAAATGATCTGAAGATCGTCATGATGTGTGAGGTCCCAAGCAACGCCATTTTGGCGGAAGACTTTTTGCAGTATTTCGATGGCTTCTCCATTGGTTCCAATGACCTGACACAGTTGACGCTTGGCTTGGATCGTGATTCCGGGTTGGCGTTGTTGGCGGCAGATTTTGATGAGCGTGATCCCGCTGTAAAGGCCTTGCTGGTGCGCGCCATTCAGGCGTGCAAGGCGCAAGGAAAGTACGTGGGTATCTGCGGTCAAGGCCCAAGCGACCACCCTGATTTTGCACAGTGGTTGGTGGACGAGGGCATCAGCTCTATTTCGCTAAATCCGGATACGGTTGTCCAAACGTGGAAGCGCTTGGCGAGCGGCCGCTCCTAGAGCGCCGTTGCTGAGCGGGCTTCACTGACGGCGTCATGACAGAGGCGACATACGGGTCGGAAACGCAAGCGAGCGGCGCGATCGGGCAACGCGATGCGCCCGCTCCCTCGGACGCGTTGGGAGGGGTGACGCCCACACCGGTGGAGCCGTTCGAAAGGCAGGCCGAGCGGGCCATGGAGGCCGTGCGCGCGCGCAAGCGTGCGCACTGGCGGCGTATCAAGCGCCTAACCGGCTGGCTGCTGTTGCTATGGATGGTCGTGACCTTCGTCACGACCTACTACGCACGTGACTTGGCATTTACTTTTTTTGGATGGCCTTTCAGCTACTGGATGGCTGCTCAGGGTAGTCTCTTCGTATACCTGTTCATTACGGTCGCATATGCGTGGTTAGCGCACCGCTTGGATGGTCTCTATGGCCTAGAGGAGGGCGAGCCTTGAGCGCAAGTGCATCTAGCTTGCCGTGGTTGCGCCGACTCAACCGCTTGTACGTGATGTACACGATGGCGTTTATTGGCTTGGTGGCGCTGCTGTGGTTGGGCGAGCTGTGGGGTTTGTCGCGGGAGTGGATTGGCTTTATTTTCCTGGTCACAACCATCGGGGTCTACGCCACCATTGGGGTGCTGTGCCGCACCACAGATGCCAATGCCTATTACGTTGCTGACCGCAGCGTACCGCCGGCATACAACGGGATGGCGACCGGAGCAGATTGGATGTCCGCTGCCAGCTTCATTGGACTATCGGGCACCCTCTACCTGACGGGTTACGCGGGGATGGCCTTCATTCTTGGCTGGACCGGCGGTTACTGCTTGGTCGCCCTGTTGCTGGCGCCGTACCTGCGGAAATTTGCGCGTTTCACTATTCCTGATTTTTTGGGTGCGCGATACGGTACGTTTGCACCGCGCTTGCTAGGCGTTTTCGGGGTTATCTTAGTGTCATTCACCTACGTGGTTGCGCAGATTTATGGCGTCGGTCTGATCGCCTCCCGCTTGGTGGGCGTGGCATTTGAGCTCGGTGTTTTTCTTGGGCTTGGTGGCATTTTGGTGTGTTCCTTTTTGGGGGGCATGCGCGCGGTTACTTGGACACAGGTCGCGCAATATATCGTCTTAATCATTGCGTTCGTCGTTCCGGTCGTTTGGCTGTCCGTGCAGCAAACCGGCAACCCGGTGCCCCAGGTGAGCTACCGGTATCAGCTGGCGGCCGTGGGAGCGCGTGAGCAGGTGCTAATCGCCGATGCGGGAGAGCAGTCGGTACAGGCCATCTTTCGTCAGCAAGTGCTAGACCTAGAGGGCAAGTTGGCAGAGCCCGAAAAGGCGTTACGCCTGCAGCGTCAAGCGGCAGAGGCGTTGGTGGCACGGCAGCGCGCCGAGGGTGCAGAAATAAATGTGCAAATTCTGTCGGAACGCGCCTTGGCGAATACGCCGCGCAATGTTGAGGATGCCGAACAGCGATGGCGTGAGGCCTTGGTGGTTGCCCGCCAAAAGGCACAGCCTCTCAATGGCATGCCGCGGCACGCAGAGCCGTTTGCGGGGGATCCGGATGGCGATGCATCCAGTCGCGCAAGTTTTGAGACCTCTCGCCTGAACTTCATGGCGTTGGTCTTTTGTTTGGTGTTCGGTACCGCCGCCTTGCCGCATGTCTTGGCGCGCTACTACACGACTCCCAGTGTGCGGGCCGCGCGGCAATCGGTCGGTTGGTCCTTGGGTTTTATCTTGTTGCTGTACCTGAGTGCGCCGGCTCTGGCGGTGATGGTCAAGTATGAAATTTTCAATAACTTGGTCGGCTCTTCGTTCAGTGACTTGCCGAATTGGGTGGCGGCGTGGAGCAAGGTCGACGCCAGCTTGCTGTCGGTCAAAGACGTCAATCAAGACGGTCTTGTGCAACTCAATGAATTGAGCATTGGGTCGGACATCATTGTGTTGGCAAGTGCTGAAATTGCGGGCTTACCGTATGTGATTTCGGGCCTGATCGCCGCGGGTGGCCTGGCCGCCGCCTTGTCAACCGCTGATGGCTTGTTGTTAACCATGGCTAACGCGCTGAGTCACGACGTGTATTACACCTTGATCGACCCCAAGGCGTCGACCGCTAGGCGCGTCACGATTTCCAAAATGTTGCTGTTGGTCGTTGCGTTGGCCGCCGCGTATGTGGCCGCGCAAAAGCCTGCTGATATTTTGTTTTTGGTGTCTGCGGCGTTCTCTTTGGCCGCTTCCATGCTGTTTCCTGCATTGACGCTCGGTATTTTCTGGAAACGGGCTAACGCCTCAGGCGCTATTTTGGGCATGTTGAGCGGCTTAGGTGTGACGATCTATTACATGGCAACGACTCAGCCGTGGCTGCGTGGGGTCTTCAACTTGACTGGCCCAGTAGAGCTTTGGTGGGGTATCGAGCCTATTTCTGCGGGTGTATTCGGTGTGCCCGTGGGGTGCGCCGTGCTCATTTTGGCTAGTTTGATGACCCCACCCCCGCCCGTAGCCGTTCAAAGAATGGTGGAGTCGCTGCGGTACCCGCGACAGGACACCTGAGACCCGTCCATAGCCCTTGCCCCCCAAGGACTAAATCGGGCTATAATTGCGGGCTAACCTTGCCACACCCTGTGTTGACGCTCAGGGGTGGTTGTTTCAATCCAAAAGGAGAAAAGATGCGTC
>JGI26082J51739_10002426_pt1 | contig 11383 bp, 7 predicted proteins | sample SaaInl5LU_22_DNA_FD_51739 | JGI IMG/M metagenome (IMG submission 51739)
GGATCAACTCCGCCGATCTCCTCGACCAAATCCTTGACAGGGCATTCTTTGGGCGCAACCTCGGTTCACGAAGCGATCTACTCGCTCTCGATGATGCAAAATAGCTTCATTTCAGCCTCTGCGAACGTGCAAGAGCTCGATCCGGCACTGGATGCCTCAGAGATTGTCACCACACGGCAAGACGATGTCGAGCTTGATACAATTCTTTCCAACAGCTTTGGCTTTGGTGGCACAAATGCGACCTTAATCATGAGCAAATTTAACGGATAAAATCATGGCAGAACTTCTTAAAGGAAAACGCGGTCTGATCACCGGAATTGCAAATGATCGCTCCATTGCTTGGGGCATCGCGGAGGCTATGAAGGCCGAGGGTGCAGAATTGGCCTTTGGCGTGCAAATGGATGTCTTTGGTGAGAAAGTCAAACCTTTGGCGGCCAATATGGGTGTGGATCTTGTGCTGGATTATAACGTGCAAGACGATGCCAGCACGCAAGCGGCCTTTGACACATTGGCCGATAAATGGGGCGGGCTGGATTTCGCTGTGCATGCCATCGCCTATTCCGACAAGAGCGAATTGACCGGACGGTTCATCAATACCAGCCGCGAAAACTTCAAAAGCTCTCTAGAGATCTCGGCCTATTCCTTCATCGACATGGCCAAGAAAGCTGAGCCATTGATGAAAGATGGCGGCACTTTGATCACGTTGACCTATCAGGGCAGCCGCAAGGCCACCCCTTGGTATAACGTCATGGGCGTGGCGAAAGCGGCGCTGGAATCGGCAGTGGTCTATCTGGCCAATGATTTGGGCCCGCAAAAAATTCGTGTGAACGCAATTTCTCCCGGCCCGATGAAAACCCTCTCTGGCGCGGCCATTGGCGGCGCGCGCAAGACCTTCCGCTTCACCGAAGCCAACACGCCCCTGCGCGCCAATGCCACCAAAGCCTCTATCGGCGGCACCGCTGTCTATTTGGCATCAGATTATGGCGAATGCACCACCGGCGAGACCATTATGGTGGATGGCGGTCTTCATATCCTGGGCCTGCCACAGCCCGAGAATTTCTAAGACCTCCGGGGTCTTAGATACTGTTTCAAAAGATATCGCCCGGCTTGCCTAGGGGCTGGGATAGGTCTCTAGCGCGCGGGTGAACATTTGTGCATCAATATTGCCACCCGAGGCGATGCAGATCACATGCTCACCGCTCAGCTGCTCCCCATGATAGAGTGCAGCGGCCAGAGCAATGGCCCCACCGGGTTCGAGCACAAGTTTAAACCGGCTAAAGGCCACAGAGATGGCCCGCAGGCAATCTTCTTCCGGCACAACGATGCCCGACCCGCATAGCTCGCGCATGAGCGGAAAGGTCATTTCCCCAGGGCTGCGGGTGACAATGGCATCGCAAATGCTGCCGCCGCTGCGGGTATTGCTTTCCCGGCGACCGCTTTGTAGCGAACGGGTCACGTCATCGAAATCCACGGGCTCCACAGGCCGCACGCGCATATTTGGAGCCTCCTGCTCCAGCGCCAATGCGACCCCAGAGGTCAAACCGCCGCCGCCGCAACAGACCAAGACATCAGCCTTGGCAATCCCAACCTCTGCCGCTTGCGCGGCTATTTCCAGCCCGCAGGTGCCCTGCCCGGCAATGACCTCAGGCGCATCATAGGGTTTGATCAGGCTCAAACCACGCGCCTCAGCCAGGGCCGCGCCGATGGCCTCACGGTCCTCGCGGTCTCGGTCATATAAAATCACCTCAGCCCCCAGCGCGCGGGTGTTCTCAACCTTCAATCGGGGGGCATCTTTCGGCATCACAATAACCGCCGGCACCCCATGCAAACGGGCGGCCAGCGCCACGCCCTGCGCATGATTGCCCGACGAATAGGCAATGACGCCCGCCGAGCGCACCTCAGCTGCGAGGGCCGAGACCGCAGACCAACCGCCACGAAACTTAAATGATCCAGTATGTTGCAAAGCCTCCGCCTTGACCCAGACCCGCCGCCCGGCGATCTCATCGACAAAGGCAGAATTGAGCAGCGGGGTGCGCCGCGCCTGGCCTTCCAGCCGCTGCGCCGCGGCCCGTATCATCTCTATATTCATCTTTTATACCCCTGCTATTTGAGGAATCCCGGTTAAATCTCGCAATTGATAGTGCGGTGTCCATGGCAGGCGATCAACCGGCTCACCGCTGCGATTCACCCAAGCGGTTGCGAAGCCATATTCCGCCGCCGCCGCCGCATCCCAACCATTGGAGGAGACAAAAAGCACCTCCCCGACCTGACATCCGAAATGGCTGCCGACCAGGTCATAGACCCGGCGGTCTGGCTTGAAAATTCCAACAGATTCAACAGACAAAACCGCATCGAGCCGATCTGAAAGCCCGGCAGAGACAACGGCACCTTCCAACATATCAGGCGAGCCATTGGACAAGATAGCCGTGTTGAGCCCCGCCGCCTTGAGGGCCGCGAGCATCGCTGGCACTTCCTCATAGGCTGCAAGACTCCAATAGAGATCCAGCAAGTCTTTGCGCAGGCGCGCGCCCGAGACCCCATTGGCCTCCATCGCCCAATCCAGCCCATCTTGGGTCACCTGCCAAAAATCAGTGTGAGCGCCCATCACAGCCCGCAACCAGCTGTATTGCAGCTGTTTCAGGCGCCAGTCGCCAGCCAATTTAGCCCAATTCTCAGCAATTTCGGAATTCTCCGGGCGACTGGCAGCTTGGCGGGCGGCCGAGGCCACATCGAACAAAGTCCCATAGGCGTCAAAGACGCAGGTTGTGATAGCCATAGAATCCTCCATAAGATGAGGCCAACGATAGCGACAATCGGCGAAAGGGGAAGAGACATGCACGTCTTCGACAAATCTGGAATGCATATTCATTATCGCGATGAGGGCGACCCGCAGGGCGCTCCGTTGGTCTTTTCCAACTCATTGGGCACGGATATGCGGCTGTGGGATCAGATTATGCCCTTGCTGCCCGCCGGTCTGCGTATCATTCGTTATGACATGCGGGGGCACGGTCTGAGCGATTGTCCAGAGGCGCCCTATTCCATGGGTGCCCTGATTTCTGATGCTGAAGCTCTGCTTGATCATTTGCAAATTACGTCCTGCCTCTTTGTTGGCCTGTCCATCGGCGGTATGGTTGCCCAGGGGCTGGCCAGCAAAAGGTTGGATTTGATCCGAGCCATGGTCCTATCAAACACAGCCGCTAAGATTGCCACCAAAGATATTTGGCAAGACCGGATAGACAGCATCCGAAAAGACGGCATTGGCCCGGTGGCCGGCGCCACGATGCAGCGGTGGTTTAGCCCTGAAATGCACGGCACGCCGGCGATGGCCCCTTGGGCTAATATGTTGCTGGCCACCCGCGAGGAGGGTTATATTGGCTGCGCCCATGCGATCTCTGGTACAGATTTTATAACCCCAACCTCGGCCTTGCGCTTGCCGGTTATGGGCATCGCCGGTGATCACGACAGCTCTACCCCACCGGATTTGGTGCGCGAAACCCTCGAGCTCATCCCCGGCAGCAGCTTTCACATCATCCGCGGCGCGGGCCATCTGCCCTGCGTTGAACGACCGGCGCAATTTGCCAAACTGTTGGGTGATTTTTTGCGGGCAACCGGACATATCTAAGCAATTTAGGATCCCTGGCATGAACAAACCTCTGGCCTTTACCTTCATCATTGTCACCCTGACAATTGATGCCATGGGCATTGGCCTAATCATTCCTGTGATGCCCGATCTGTTGCAGGACATTGAAGGCGGAGATCTCGGCCATGCGGCCATTTGGGGCGGGATTCTGTCCATGGTCTTCGCCTTAATGCAATTTCTTTTTGGTCCCACCATAGGCTCGCTAAGTGACAGATACGGGCGCAGGCCGGTGCTGCTGGTCTCCTTGCTGGTCATCGCCGTGGATTATGTCGTCATGGGGCTGGCCCATTCGATCTGGCTGCTGGTTCTGACCCGCGTCATTGGCGGCATTGCCGCCGCGACCCAAGCCACCGCTGCAGCCTTCATCTCGGACATCTCGACCGCAGAGAACCGCTCCGCCAATTTCGGCATTCTAGGCGCCTCCTTTGGGGTTGGCTTTGTACTGGGCCCGCTGATCGGTGGTCTTTTGGGCGAATATGGCTTCCGCGTCCCGTTTTTTGCGGCCGCCGGGCTGGCCAGCCTCAACCTCCTGTTGGGATATTTTGTATTGCCAGAAACGGTGGGCAAAGAGCTGCGCCGCCCGTTTGATCCGGCCCGGGCCAATCCTTTGGGCGCGCTGGTGCAAATCCGTAAAATCCCCGGCCTGGCGCGATTTTTACTGGTATTTTTTCTCTATGAATTTGCCTTTTACTCCTATCCGGCGATTTGGGTGTATTACGCCAAAGCACAGTTCCATTGGGAACCCGGCATGGTCGGCCTCTCCTTGGCCTCCTTCGGCATATCCGTGGCCGTCGTCGAAGGTCTGTTGATACGCAGGATCTTGCCCTGGCTTGGTGAGCGGCGCACCATCGTCATTGGCTTTATGTTCAATATCGCCATGTTTACCGCCTTGGGCTTTCTCACCTCTGGGTTTTGGGCACTTATCATCGCGCCCTTTTCCGCGCTTGGCTCGGTTGTGGTGCCCGCCATGCGCGGCATCATGGCCAATAAAGCGGCGGCCAATCAGCAGGGGGAAGTCCAAGGTATCATCGCCTCAACCCAATCTCTGGCGGTCATTTTTGCCCCGTTGGTGCTGACCTATGTGTTCTATCTCGCCACGCGTCCCGGCGGGCCGGTCTTTTTGCCGGGTGCGCCGTTTCTTCTGGCCGCGGCCGTGGTGGCGATCACGCTGACCCTCTTTACCACACGGCCAAGGGGCAGCATCTCCGGGCAAAATTCCACCCGTTAAATGTCGCAAAACCTCTTGCAGGTTTTGCAACAGGCTTTAGCCTCGGGGCACTTATCTAATGGAGCCGAAATGACCCGTATCAAAGCCGCCGTCGCTCATGCCTTTGGCCAGCCTCTTTCCATCGAAGAGGTTGAATTGGCGCGCCCCAACTCTGGGGAAGTTGAAGTCACTCTCGAGGCCTGCGCCATTTGCCACTCAGACATCACCTATCTGGACGGCGGTTGGGGTGGCTCGCTGCCTGCGGTCTATGGCCATGAGGCGGCGGGACGCATTTCTGCACTTGGCGATGGGGTCACGGGGCTGAAGCACGGTGATGCGGTCGTGGTGACATTGATTCGCTCTTGCGGCACCTGCCCCTCCTGCTGCACAGGCCGACCCACAGGCTGTGAGGCCGCCTATGACGGGGACAAAGGCCCGCTCTCCATGCCGGACGGCAGCAAATTGCATCAAGCCATGGCCAGCGGGGCCTTTGCCCAGCGCGTTGTTGTCGCGCAAACTCAGGTCGTGAAAATTGGCGATGATATCCCAATGGATGTGGCCTCTCTCATCGCCTGCGGTGTGATCACCGGTGTGGGCGCAGTGGTCAATGCCGCTCAAATGCGCCCCGGCCAAGATGCGGTCGTCATCGGCGCGGGCGGGGTTGGTCTCAACGCCATCCAGGGCGCACGGATCGCGGGCGCTCGGCGCATTGTCGCGGTGGATATGCTGCCCGAAAAACTCGAGATTGCCATGGAATTTGGCGCAACCCACGGGGTGCTTGCCACGGGTGATGCCCCTTGGGTTGAGGCGCAACAGGCTCTGGGCCGCGGCGCGGATGCGGTTTTTGTCACTGTGGGTGCCGCGGGCGCCTATACCGCCGCCCCCAATTATCTCGCCAGTGGCGGCAAGGTCATCATGGTGGGCATGCCCGCGACAGGCGCCGCTTCCTCCTATGAGGCCGGCAATCTTGCGGCGGCCTCTCAGGCCATGATCGGCTCGAAAATGGGGGATGTGGTGATTCAACGCGACATCCCATGGATCGTGGATCTTTACCGCCAAGGCCGCCTAAAGCTGGACGAGTTAATCTCAGCCCATTGGAGCCTTGAGCAAATCAATGAGGCGATCGCGGATACGAAAACGGGATCTGCAAAGCGCAATGTGATCGTGTTTAAGTAGTCGGGCACAGGCCTCAAACCCGCCACAGGGCGGCGCAGATATTGGGAGATTGATATGAAGCTGCAAGATCTTGAAGTGATCATCACCGCCCCGCCTGCACCTGGCTGGGGGGGGCGCTATTGGATCTTTGTCAAAGTCACCACGGACACTGGGGTGACCGGCATCGGGGAATGCTATGCCAGCAGCCTTGGGCCGTCCACAATGGTCCATGTGATCCACGATGTTTTTGAACGGCATATGCAGGGGCAAAGCCCAGAAGATATTGAGCTGATGTTTCGCCGCGCCTATTCCAGCGGCTTTACCCAAAGACCTGATCTAACCGTGATGGGGGCATTTTCGGGGCTGGAGATCGCCTGTTGGGATATTCTCGGCAAGGATCGCGACCGTCCGGTCTGGGCGCTTTTGGGCGGCAAAATGAATGAGCGCATTCGGGCCTATTCTTACCTATACCCACTCGAGCACCATGACGTGAATACATTTTGGGGCAATGCCGACCAAACGGCGGAGGCTGCAACTGCCGCCCTGGCCAAAGGGTACACGGCGGTGAAATTCGACCCCGCTGGCCCCTATACGTTGCGTGGCGGCCATATGCCGGCCATGTCTGACATCACCCAATCGATTGCCTTTTGCACGGCCATTCGTGAAGCCGTGGGCGATAAGGCCGATTTATTGTTTGGCACCCACGGTCAGTTTTCAACCGCCGGGGCCATTCGGCTGGGCACTGCGCTGGAACGGTTTTCACCGCTTTGGTTTGAAGAACCCATCCCACCCGATAATATTGCTGAAATGGCCAAGGTGGCCCGCGCAGTCACCACGCCAATCGCCACAGGGGAGCGCTTGACCACCAAGGCTGAATTTGCCGAAGTCTTGCGCCAAGGGGCGGCCACGATCTTGCAGCCCGCTTTGGGCCGGTCGGGCGGCATTTGGGAAACCAAGAAAATCGCCGCCATTGCAGAGGTCTATAATGCGCAAATGGCTCCGCATCTCTATGCTGGACCTGTGGAATGGGCCGCCAATATTCACCTCTCGGTATCGATCCCCAACACATTGATCGCCGAGACCATTGAAACCCCCTTCCATGCTGCGTTGATCAAAAACTCGATCCAGGTTGAAAATGGGTTCATCACAGCGCCCAGCGCCCCGGGTCTTGGCATTGAGTTTGACGAAGACCTCGCACGCGCCCATCCCTATGAAGATGACGGGCAGCACCTGCATTTGCAGATGCAAGAGGCACCGTGTGATTACCAAAATGGCAATCTGTTCCTTGGAGGCGCGCCGCCAAAACCCCTAGATTAAAGCCTCTGGCCATGGGGCGCAGGCTCCATGGCCCAGCGCATTAGCTGCGCATTTTCAAGCCTTCGGGGTCGTAAAGCGGTGCGGATTGGACCTCGGCGCTGTACATGTGACCTAAGATTTCCACCTCAAGCCTTTGTCCGCCGGCGCTCAGCTCGGTTGGAACATAGCCCATGGCCATGGATCGGCCGACATGATGGGCATAGCCGCCGGACGAGATGTAGCCCACGGCCGCACCGTTATGCAGGATCGCCTCATCGTTGGACACGTCGATCCCCTCAACCTCAAGGGTCAGGGTCACCAACCGCTTGGCCGGCTGTCTCACGGCTTGGGCGGCAGTTTTACCGACAAACTCTTTGTTCCAATTGATGAACCCATCAAGGCCAGCTTCGGCGGCGGTAAAATCGGGGCGGAAATCCAGGCCCCATGCGCCCCAGCCTTTCTCAAGCCGCATCGACATCAAAGCCCGCGCGCCATACCAGCGCAGGCCCTGATCTGCCCCCGCCAGCTCCACCGCTTCGGTCAAGCGGCGCAGATATTGCGGCTTGCAGTAAATTTCATAGCCCAATTCGCCCGAGAAACTGATCCGCGTCAGGATCACAGGGACNCCCGCCACATAGGTCATTTTGGTGTCGCGAAAGGCAAAGCCCGCGGCGCTGACATCCTCGCGGGTCAGTTCGGCCAAGACCGCACGGGATTTTGGACCNCTGAGCGCCAGCCCGTGCCAATCCTCACTCACATTGCGATAGTGCACANCGGCNGGCAAATCGCGTTCGAACCAACGGCGATGGGCTTCTTGCATGGTGCCCGANCCAAAGAGCATGAAATGTTCCGCCCCATAACAGGCCACGGTCAAATCNCCATAGAGCTTGCCCTTTTCCGTCAACATCGGNGTCAANGTCACGCGGCCCGGTTTNGGTATGAAACCGGCCAAGATCCGGTCAAGATAGGCACGGGCCCCCGGGCCCTTAAATTCATGTTTGGCGAANTTGGCCACTTCAATCACCCCAACATCTGCGCGCACCGAGGCCACCTCACGCGCCACATAGTCATGGCTGCGGTTGCGTTCAAAACTGGGCGCCTCATGGGCGTCGTCGGGCCCATTGGCAAACCAAAGCGCATGTTCCAAACCAAAACTTTGATCCATGCGNGCGCCCTTGGCCACCAGATGATCGTAAATCGCGGTGGTTTTCTGCAACCGCCCCTTCGGCAGCGTTTCATTGGGGAAGGTCATTACGAACCGGCGTTCATAGTTTTCNGTCGATTTCACCGTGCCCCAATCCGGCGTCGCCCAATCGCCGAAGCGCGCCACATCCATGGCCCAGACATCAATGGAAGGCTCCCCATCAATCATCCATTCCGCCATGGTCAGCCCAACGCCGCCACCTTGGCAAAAGCCCGCCATAACCCCGACCGCGCACCAATAGTTCGTCATCCCAGGCACGGGGCCAATCATTGGATTTCCGTCCGGGCCAAAGGTGAAGGGGCCGTTGATCGCTTGCCGAATGCCCACCTCTCCCAGAACAGGAATACGCTCAAAGGCAAACTCCAAACGATCNGCGATTTGCTCNAAATTTGGCTGCAACAACTCATGGCCAAAGTCCCANGGNGTGCCGCCGACTTTCCAAGGGGTTCCGCGCTGCTCATAGGTGCCCAAAAGCAGCCCGTCGCGCTCCTGGCGAAAATAGATATTGGCCTCATAATCAATNCCGCAGGGCAGACGGTTNGGCGCATCGGCAATGGCTTGGATCTTTTCCGTCAGCAGATAGTGATGCTCCATCGGCTGCACCGGAATGTTAAGCCCCTGCATATGTCCCACTTCACGCGCCCAAAGCCCGCCGCAATTGACGATATGCTCGGCGTTGATTGTCCCGCGCGGCGTGTGCACGTCCCAGCTGCCATCCGCCCGCTGGATGGTTTTTGTCGCTGGCGTATGGGTGAAATATTGTGCCCCATGCACCTTGGCCGCAAAGGCATAGGTCGCCCCAGAGGGGTCCAAATCACCATCTTGATCATCCCACAGCGCGGCAATGTAATGTTTTGGATCTATCAACGGGTGGCGATCGGCCACTTCCTGCGGAGTGATGAACTCTTGACTGAGGCCCATGTAGCGCGCCTTGGACCGCTCGCGTTTGAGGTAATCATACCAGGTTTTATTGGACGCCAGATAAAACCCGCCGGTCATATGCAGCCCGACGGAATGGCCCGAAAGCTCTTCAATCTCTTTGTAAAGGTCAATGGTATAGCCTTGCAGGCGGCTGATGTTCGGATCGCTTGAAATCGTGTGAATTTGCCCGGCCGCGTGCCAGCTCGATCCCGAGGTCAGCTCGTCGCGCTCCAGCAAGACCGCATCTTTCCAACCAAATTTCGCCAGGTGAAACAGGATGGAACAGCCCACGACCCCGCCGCCAATAATCACAACTTTTGCATGGCTGGGGAGGGTTTTTGCTCCGCGTCCGTTTTCCGATTTTTGAATCTCTGGCATATCCGTCTACCTGTGTTTTAAGTCCCGTTTTCCAAGCCTAGCACGGCCATTCTCTCAATACCAAGCGTCTGGAATTTCCGATTTTCGGCGGTCCACATAGGCTTGCAATTCTTCTTTGACGCCGGCATCCATCGCAGGAGGCTCATAGGCCCGCAGCAGGCTCGTCCAGCGCTCATAGGCCCGCTGCCGCATGTCTTTTGCCCCGCCTTCTTCCCAGCTTTCTACATTTTCGCTGTCGCTCAGCGCGGGCTCATAGAAGGCGGTTTGATAATTGCGCATCGTATGGGCTGAGCCCAAGAAATGCCCGGCCGGCTCAACCTCGCCATAGGCATCACGCGCCAGCGCTTCCGGACCGCTGTCGAGCCCCGCGCCCAGTTTCTGATAGCCCCCCAAACGGTCCGCATCCATCACCAGCTTTTCAAATCCAGTGCAAAGCCCACCTTCCATCCACCCGGCCGCATGAAGCACAAAATTTGCCCCGGCCAGCATGGTGGAATGCATGGAATCGGCGCTCTCATAGGCCGCCTGCGCATCTTCGATTTTGCTTGCCGTCAAAGATCCACCGCAGCGCAGCGGCAGGCCCGCCGCGCGCGCCATTTGCCCAATGGCATAGTTTGACAGGATCGGCTCGGGCATGCCAAAGGTTGGCGCGCCAGATTTCAGGCTCATGGAGCTGAGAAAATTGCCCAAGACAAAAGGCGCGCCTGGGCGGATCAATTGCGAAAAGGCGCAGCACATCAGCGCCTCCGCCATGGCTTGCGTGACCGAAGCCGCGGTGCTGACCGGTCCCATAGCGCCCGATAGGATAAAGGGCACCACCACGATCCCCTGCCCCCGGCTGCAATAGGTCTCAATCGCCTGGGTGACCACTTTGTCGACCAAAAGCGGTGAATTTGTGTTCACATTGCCCATGATCACGCAATGTTGATCCATCACCTCCCGACCGAAAACAATCTCAGCCATATCCACGCTGTCCTGCGCCCGGCTTTGTTCAGTGATCGCGCCCAGATGCGGCTTGTCGGAACAGGTCATATGCAAATAGAGCATATCCAAATGACGCTTGCTCACCGGCACATCGCAGGGTTCACAAATCACCAAGCCGCCATGATGTAAATTCGGGAGCATATAGGTCAGCTTGATCAATTTCTCGAGGCTGTCGAGATCCCCATAGCGTCGGCCCTGGTGCAAATCGCGCACGAATGGCGCGCCATAGATGGGCGCAAAGACTTGATTTTTCCCGCCCATGACCACATCACGGCTTCTGTTGCGGGCAATTTGCGTGAATTGCCGCGGCGCGGTCTTGCACAAAGCGCGAACCTGCGCGGCCTCCATGCGCACCCGGTCGCCGTCAATCCGCGCGCCGGCCTTGCGCCAAACCTCAAGAGCCTTGGGATCGTCGCGAAATGCAATGCCAATGTCTTGCATCAACCAATCAACCTGAGCCTCAAGCTGCGCCATAGTGGCGTCATCCAAAGGGTCGAAAAACGCCAAGCGTCGCTGCAAATAGGGGCTCGGCGGCGCAGCGCCAATTGCGGCCTCATGTCCTTGCCGCGTCCGTGCCCCGATGGTTGATTTTCGTCGC
>JGI26082J51739_10002428_pt1 | contig 11379 bp, 8 predicted proteins | sample SaaInl5LU_22_DNA_FD_51739 | JGI IMG/M metagenome (IMG submission 51739)
CGTGTTGTTCAGAGATAAGTTCAGGATTGCGCGCCAAGCGCATCGTGTCGCTCTCCAGAACTTGGAAATGGACAAGGTCTCCAGCATCCAAAACAGGACCATCAAACACCGAAGAGGCGCTGCCTCCATAGAAAGCTAGATCACCATGATCTTCGCACCAGATCACAGCTTTTTGTTCGTCCTGATCACTCCAAAGAACAACGCCATACATCCAAAAACCCAATCTTTAACAACACAACCTGTTAACACAATTTTTAGAAAATATTGGATGAAGTGGAACTCTGAAATGAGTGTCGCACGCTGGAAAATTGTGACTCATTCGGCAATGTCTGACGCTAAGTGGCGTCAGTGACGACGCGTAATCGCATCGAAAAAGATGCAGTTCTTGTTACCATTTAGATCAATCCCGCGTAAGATTAGATTCGAACAGTGTTAGTATCTCAAGAGTTGATGTTTGTGTCCAAATCACGCGTGCCCCAAAACCCTATTGATCCCGTTCAACTACGAGGTGTGTTCGGCGACAATCTCAAAAAGCTGACAGCGCGCTACCCTTCAGTTGCGAGCCTATGCAGAGAACTCGGCATAAACCGCACGCAATTTAACCGCTACCTAGCGGCCGAGAGCTTTCCACGCCCCGACGTCTTACATAAAATATGCACTTTTTTTGAAGTTGATGCGCGTATTCTCTTGGAACCCGTCGATAAAGCCCGCGAGGAGCATGACGTTCTTTTCCATCACCCTGCAGTAATAAATTTCCTTGGCAAAACAACTGATCCTGTGTCCTTGGATGAATTGCCAAGTGGATTCTACCGCTTCAGTCGCCCCAGCTTTGTGGAAGACAATCGTTTCGTTATAGGAACCTTTTACGTTTTTCGCACAGACGGACGGGCCTTTGTTAGAGGGTTCGAGTTGCCCGAAGCTATGAATGATCAAGGTCTTTCAATCAGTTCCTACAATCGTGAATTTCGCGGCATCACCCTTAAGCAAGAACAAGGTCTTGTCATATTGGCCGCGCGCCGTGGCGCGACAACATGTTCGTTCAGTTACCTTGCGCGCGTACCGTCTTTTCACAATAATTTCTGGGAAGGCTATGCCACCAGAACTGTCACCGAAAGCATTACCGGCCAGCGCGTGGTTCGCTTTGTCGTCGAACATATCCAAGGTGGCTGGCGAGAAGCTCTTAAAATCACGCGCACCGCAGGTTTTTGCACAGCCGAGGAATTACCAGGCTATCATTCCCGCCTGATGAGAGCGGGGCACCCGTTTCGCTAGGCCCGCGCTTCGGATGCACGGTACAGATGCCAACTGGCATGGCCAAAGAGAGGCAAGACCAGATAGAGGCCTAGGAAAGCAGGCACCATGGCCGCAAACGTGCAAATCGCAATGAATGCGCCCCAAAGCACCATCAGTACCAAATTGCTTTTGACCGCAATAAAGCTAGCAATCATAGCGGTCACAAAATCAACTTCACGGTCCAGCAACATTGGCATGGCGAAAACTGTGATCATAAACAAAAGCAGTGCAAAAAGCCCTCCCACTGCGGTACCCACAGCAAGCATCGTCAGGCCATCAGCAGTGAAATAAACTTCCAAAGAGCTCGACACATTTGTCATCGTGGAAAGCCCTAAAAACAAAGCAAAGATCATGTGAGCGATAAAGAACCAGAATAAGAAAACCATCAAAATAATCACACAAAGGGAAGGCAGTTGGCGGGCAGCCTGGTGCCGCACAACTCCGAATATCTCTGAGAAAACGAGAGGTAGCCCATAGTCTAGGCGATGGCTTACCTCATAGAGCGCAACCGCGGTAAACGGGCCAAAGAGCGGAAACCCGACAGCCGCGAATACAAGCCAATAGCTTTTGCCAGTCGCCATAGTGATCCAGCCCAGCAAAAATCCGAAGGCCACACAGATACTCGCGACGATAACTCCGTATGCTGGAGCCCGCCGCATATCACACCAGCCTTTGTAAATGGCTGCTTTTATGTCGGAAAATGTAACTTGCCCCAGTTCTGGCGCGCCTTGCTCTTTGATGATCATAAGGCCCTCCCCGCCTGCGTTGATCCAGCATAAGACGCAAAGCTGACAATCCCAAAGATGTTTGTTTCAGTCAGCTTTTAACCACACAATCTCGCGTCAGACACTTATCTCCTAGATCAAGAAAGTGGCGCGCGTGAAAGCGAGTAGTGATAAGCTTTGTGCCAAGCTTGGCCAAGCTGCATGAGCGCAGCATCACTATCACGCGGACCGAAGAGGGAGAGCCCCGCAGGTAGCCCGTTTGCNCCCATATCGAGAGGAATGTTGATACAGGGCAAGCCAATCAGGCCGACAGGCGTAACGATATGCATCCAACGGTGGTAGGTGTCCATCGCCTGCCCTCCTACCTCGTTAGGATAGGTCCACTCGACAGGGAATGGATATAGCTGGGTGGTCGGCAAGACGAGCGCGTCGTATTGCTCAAAAAGCGTTGAGCAAATCTTAAACCAGTCCGAGCGCAGCACTGAAGCACGATGTACGTCCATAGCTGAGAAAGAAAGCCCACGTTCGATCTCCCAGATCGCCTCAGGCTTGAGCTGGTCGCGCTTGGAGGCATCATTGTAAAAAACAGACAGCCCTCCTGCGATCGCCCAAGACCGCAAAGTTGTCCAACTCTCCCAGATCGCGTCAGCTGAAAACGGCGGGGCAACAGGCTCCGCTATGATGCCAAGAGCCTCAAGCTGGGGGATAGCTTCTTCGGAATGAGACATAAGCCCCGCTTCCATTGGAAAGGCTCCACCCCAGTCGCCAAGCCAGCCAATGCGGCGCCCTTTGACAGGCGCATCGATGCTCGGCAGCGTCAAGTCGTATGAAGCCCCATGTGGTTGACGCGGATCAGCACCAGCTTGTGTATCAAGGAGCGCCGCCATGTCACGCGGCGTTCGCGCCATTGGACCCAATGTTGCAAGTTGGTGTAAAAAATTGTCTCCAACAGGCTCGGAAGGCACACGCCCATATGTCGGGCGGAAACCATAGACGTTATTCCAAGCCCCAGGGTTGCGCAGGCTACCCATCATGTCAGACCCATCTGCAACCGAGAGCATCCGCGCGGCAAGCGCCGCTGCAGCCCCGCCAGAAGAGCCGCCTGCGCTCCGTGACAGATCATAGGGATTCCGCGTGGCGCCATGAACAGGGTTGAACGTGTGTGACCCAAGGCCCCATTCTGGTGTATTGGTCTTCCCGATAATAATAGCGCCGGCAGCACGCATGCGCGCAACCACGAGGTCATCTTTGGGTGCAATAGAGTTTGCGAACATTGGGTTTCCCATCGAGGTGGGCAGCCCTTCGGCATTGGCAAGGTCTTTCACGGCCAATGGGATACCATGAAGCCAGCCCTTACGAGGCGTCTCATCCATCACGCGAGCCTCAGCCATCAGTTCATCAGCATCGCGTAAGGACACAATGGCATTGACCTGAGGGTTGACCCTGGCGACCTGAGAAAGTGTCGCTTCCATCAGTTCAGCAGCGCTTAGCTGTCCCTCAGCAATGGCCTGTGACTGATCAAGGGCTGTCATATTTGTGATATCATTCATCGCCGTGTCCTTCTCGCGCATGGTTTATGCTGGCGCGGGTTGGAGCGGAGCGCAAGATACAATCAGACGAAAGCTTCTAAGGCACTAAAGCATTCACTTCAGGTCAGTTAGAAGCTCGCACAAGACAGGCTGTGTACTGGGTTCGGCATGATACTTTGGAGAGCAACAGCGAGCGCTGTTTAGGCAAGCCTCTTGTTAAAAGTCGCCCTGAGCTTCTGAACGAGACTTACCTGCAACATCCATCGCCAGCGTTGCGGCCATCAAGCCGTCAAGATCACCGTCCAAAACCCCTTTGGTATCAGACGTTTCAAAATTGGTGCGCAGATCTTTGACCATCTGGTAGGGTTGCAGGACGTATGAGCGGATTTGGTTTCCCCACCCCGCATCACCTTTGTTCTCATGCATTTCGTTCACAGCAGCGTTGCGGCGATCAAGCTCCATTTGGTAAAGGCGTGATTTGAGCGCTTTCATCGCGATATCGCGGTTTTGGTGTTGGGATTTCTCCGAGCTGGTCACAACAATACCTGTCGGTGCGTGGGTGATACGCACAGCAGAGTCAGTCGTGTTTACGTGCTGCCCGCCTGCCCCAGACGAGCGGTAGGTGTCGATACGGATATCGGCTGGGTTGACTTCAATTTCGATATTGTCATCGACAACAGGGTAAACACCAACTGATGTAAAGGAGGTGTGGCGCTTGGCGGCGCTGTCAAATGGACTAATCCGCACGAGACGGTGCACGCCGCTCTCTGACTTGAGCCAGCCATAGGCATTGTGCCCAGAAATCTTATATGTCGCCGATTTTATGCCAGCCTCTTCTCCCGCGCTCTCGGCTTGGAGTTCGACTTTATAGCCCTTCTTCTCGGCCCAACGCACATACATTCGCGCAAGCATTGAAGCCCAATCGCAGCTCTCCGTGCCCCCTGCACCGGAATTGATCTCAAGGAAGGTATCATTGGCATCAGCCTCACCATCCAACAGCGCTTCAAGTTCTTTTTCGGCAGCTTTTTTCTTGAGTGATTTCAGAGCCTCTTCAGCCTCTTTTATCACCTCTGCATCGCCTTCCATTTCGCCCAATTCAATCAACTCGATGTTGTCGGACAGATCCCCAGCAATCGTATCATAGCTTTCCATCGCATCAACAAGCGCCTGCCGCTCACGCATGAGCTTCTGAGCGTTCTCTGGATTGTCCCAAAGAGTTGGGTCTTCCACGCGGGCGTTAAACTCTTCAAGCCTATGAGGCGCAGTCTCACGATCCATCCGCTGGGCCAAAAGCACCAGTGACTTTTCGACTTCGGCAACAATGCCCTGAATTTCTGCGCGCATGGGTCTTCCTTGGATCACGTTTCAGGGACTGATAGCGTAGCTCCGAGCCAGCGGCAAGCGCAGGCTCAGACGCCCGCCTGTTTAATAAAGTCCGCCGGAGCTGAGCGTTCCAAAGCCAGCTTTGGGTCCAACAACAGCTTTTTTACCCGTAGAGGTCGTGACTTGCTTGGCCGCTCCCGTTTCGCGAACGAGAGGCAGGTTAGCTCCCATCGCNAAACCACCATCNAAGGTGATCCCGAAGTCGATCTGCTCTCCCTCNCGGAAGCATTCGATAACAACATGATCGCCCTCAGCGCTATCTGACAANCGCGCACCCGTAAAACGGTCGATTTTAATGAATTCGCATTCTTTCGGCGCACGGAATTTACCAGCCCCATACTTCTTGATCGCAGAACTCATGAANCTCTGGAAAACAGGNCCACACATCCCACCGCCTGACGCNCCGCTGCCCATAGAGCGCGGATTATCAAAACCAATATAGCAGCCTGCCACAATATTGTTTGTGAAGCCAATGAACCAAACATCTTTGGCATCATTGGTTGTACCGGTTTTACCCGCAACAGGCACACCCAGGTTCACCGATTTGCTCGCCGTTCCGCGAGACACAACTCCTGTCATCATGGATGTGAGCTGATACGCTGTCACAGCGTTCATGACGCGCTCACGGTTGTTTACAATTACAGGCGCTTCAGAGCGTGGCAACGTTGGGTTGACACAGTCCGTACACACTCGGTCATCGTGTCTATAGACGGTCTTGCCATATCGGTCTTGAACGCGGTCAATTAATGTCGGCTCAACACGCTGCCCACCGTTGGCAAACATGGCATAGGCCGACACCATTTTGTAGAGCGTGGTCTCTTCCGAGCCGAGCGAGTTCGCCAAAAAGCGTCCCATTCCGTCATAGACCCCAAAACGCTCAGCATAATCAGCTACCACGTCCATCCCAACTTCCTGAGCAAGACGGATGGTCATCAGGTTTCGCGATTGCTCGATCCCAGTGCGCAGCGGAGTGGGTCCGTAGTAGCGGTTCGAAGCGTTTTGCGGCCTCCAAAGGCCTTGTGGCGTGTTGATCTCAATCGGCGCATCCACAACAATCGTTGCAGGCGTATATCCGCTATCAAGTGCCGACGCATATACAAATGGTTTAAACGAAGACCCTGGCTGGCGCCTCGCCTGTGTGGCGCGGTTGAAAACAGAATGCTGGTAAGAAAACCCACCCTGCATAGCAATCACGCGGCCTGTGTTCACATCCATAGCCATGAAACCGCCCTGCACTTCAGGTACCTGTCTTAGCGTCCAGCGGATAAAGTCTCCGGCTCCTTCGTCGCCGGTTGTCATGCGCCGAACAAGCACAACATCTCCGATTTTGAAACTGTCACCAAAACCGCCGCGCAACCATGAAATATCTTTACGTGGGATAACAAAAGGCTCTGCCTCTGTCTCGCTGATGCCTTCGATACCGATGCGCATGGATTGGTCCGCAATTTCAAGCACACGGCGGGGAACCAATGGCTCTCCAGACTAATGTCTCGCGGCACGTTGGTTCCGGCCAAGGCCTCTCGCCAATCCGCCTCAGTTCCCAGGTTTTCGGCCGAAATGCTTTTGCCAGTCCCGCGCCAGCGGCCAACACCACGGTCAAACTGCTCCAGCTGGCGCTGAAGAGCCGCCGCCGCAACTTCCTGCATCTCAGGATCAATCGTTGCGCGCACCGTCATACCACCCGTGAAAAACTCTTCTTCACCGAAATCATTTGAGAGCTGCCGGCGGATTTCATCTGTAAAATAGTCGCGCGGAGGCAAGCCGTCTTTGAAGGGCTCAAAGTCGCCGTTCTGAACCGACCGAAGTGGAAGCTCGCGCTCAGATTTGTACACAGCTTCCGAAATGTAGCCGTTCTCAAACATTTCCTTCAGAACAAAATTTCGCCGTTGAAGCACACGCTCTTTGTTTCGAACGGGGTGAAAACGCCCGGGAGCCTTTGGCATAGACGCCAAGGTGGCAGCTTCATGTGGGGCGAGTTCGCTCAAGGTTTTGTTAAAATAGGCCTGCGCGGCTGCAGTCACCCCAAAAGAGTTCTGCCCAAGAAAAATTTCGTTTAGGTAGAGCTCGAGAATACGCTCCTTATCCAGTGTTTCCTCAAGCCGAGTAGCAAGGATAATCTCTTTGATCTTACGTTCGGCTTGGCGGTCGGCCGACAGTAGAAAATTCTTAACGACCTGCTGGGTAATGGTCGAAGCTCCACGCACGCTTCCACCCTTCATCGCGTCAACCGCAGCTGACGCGATACCGCGCGTGTCGTAGCCTTGGTGCACATAGAAATTCTTATCTTCCGCGCTGATAAACGCATATTTCACAAGCAGCGGGATTTCTTCGGCTGGTGTAAACAGGCGGCGTTCGCGCGCAAATTCATCCAGCATGCGCCCCTCACCCGAATAGATGCGGCTGATAGTGGGCGGCTGATACTGTGAGAGGCTCTCATGGCTTGGCAAGTCTTGGCCATAAATGTAAAAAATCGCACCAATGGAAAGCGCCACAGCCATAAGACCGAGGGTAATGAGGCTAAAAAGGCCCCCGAGAGCCGAGAACAAGAATCTAATCACGTGTTTCCCCTGATGCGCGCGCCCTGTCTATACGCCCAAGGCACGACGAGGTCAAAATCAACTGACAGTGAATTTGGGCTGGTTTTCGCCAGTTCCGCCCCCGTGTTGGCAAGCGTGATCATTGACGGACCACGCGACGGATGGCTTCATCTGCGAGGATCCAGGCTTGAATACCATCTCGGATCCCTTCGGCCATTTTACGACGCCATAAAGGATCGACAACATTTTTAAAATCGCGGTCACTCGACAGAAATCCGATCTCCAGCAAGATCGAAGGAATGTCAGCCGCTTTGAGCACAGAAAAAGCAGCTGCACGATATGGCCGCCGGTTGAGAGGCGCCCCCTTTATCTCGAGACCGCCGACAATCGCTTTGGCCAAACGGTCCGTCCTTGGCTGTGTCTCCTGTCGCGCAAGATCGAGNAAAACATCAGCCACCACATCATCTTGACCAGTGAGGTCTGTCCCTGAAAGCATATCTGCCCGATCATGCCGCTCAGCCAACAGAGCCGAAGCCTCGTCACTGGCGTCATCGGCCAACGTGTGGACAGTCGCTCCATGCGCATGACCTTCGCTCAGCGCATCGGCATGTAGCGAGATAAAGATATCAGCCTCCGCTTGATGGGCCATAGCCACGCGGCGCTCAAGTGACACAAAGCTGTCGTCCGTGCGCGTCAAAAGCACGTCGACATTGGGGAGCCGTCTAAGTTCTTCCTCTATTTCACGCGCAAAAGCGAGCATAAGCTCTTTTTCTGTTTGGCCGTCCCGCGAGGCTCCAGGGTCAATGCCGCCATGCCCGGGGTCAAGGACAACCAGAACGCGTCCCGTTTGCTTACGCGGCAGAGAAGCAACGGGNTCAGGCCAGACATCGCCCTTGGGCGGACCTGCGCGGCCTGCAAACGTCTCCTCATCGGATTTATCGAGAACAACCGTGAGCACAGCAGTTCCCCTCTGGTCGTCACGGCTCATCTCTGCTGTTCTTAGCGTAAAAGCACCCCCAAGCTCCGCAACCATGCGTGACCATCCGGGACGAAAGCCGCCAAAACGCACGCCCGTCAACGCTTTGGCTTCGGCAAAAAGCTCTTCAGAAACCCCAGCCCAATCTACCTCACGAAAATCAAGCACAAGGCGGCGTGGTTCATCCAACGTATAAACACGATAGGGTACGGGCTGACTGAGCGTCAGTTTGAGCGTCAAGGTCCCTCTCTGCAAGCTTGCATCGCTCAGTGACGGATCAACGCGCGCTAAGCCACTCAGGGACTGGGCGCTCGCAGACGGCACAAGCCAAGAAACCCCACCGATTAGGCCAAACACCACCGTAATAACTGCTAAAAGCCTGCTCATAACCGCCTATTTCTTTTGCTTGAGCATAGCGCCAAAGCCCCCTTCAGGGAAGCTTCTATCTATCAAAATACGCTTTCAGCCGTAGCAAACCTTCGCGGATCTCTTCAGTTGAACGCGCATATGACAAGCGTAGTGTTGTTTGTCCTCGTTCAGGATCAAAATCGATACCAGGCGTCACGGCAACACCAGCTTTTGCGAGTATGTCAGTGGCCAGCGCACGACTATCATTGGTGAGGTGGCTCACATCTACATAAATGTAAAACGCCCCATCAGGTGGAGCGAAGTTGCTCAAGCCCACCTTGGGGAGCTCTTCAATCATCAACTCTCGATTGGCCGTATAGACCGCCAAATTCGCCTCAAGCTCTTCAGTACACCCAAAAGCCGCGAGCGCCGCAACTTGGCTGGCATGCGGCGCGCAGATAAACATGTTCTGCGCCAGCCTCTCGATCAGACGTACGTGCTCCTCAGGTACAACCATCCAGCCAATGCGCCAGCCTGTCATAGAAAAATACTTGGAAAATGAGTTAATCACATAGCACTCATCGGTAAGCTCAAGTGCCGAGACAGCCTCGCCTTCATACTCAATACCCTGATATATTTCGTCCGAAATAAAAGCTGTTTCGCTCTCAGCACATGCAGCAATAAGGGCCTGCATCGCCTCACGTGTCAGCATCGTGCCGGAAGGGTTCGCTGGCGAAGCCACAAGAAGGCCATCAAGTTCAAGCCCAGCAAAGTCACTCGGCACAGGCTGGAAACGGTTTTCAGCGCTTGTCGGCAATCCGACGGGCTTCACATCGAGCGCTTTCAGGATCTGGCGATAGCTCGGATACCCGGGCTCCCCGAGCCCGACCCGCGCGCCCGCTTCAAAGAGCGCAGTGAAGGCCAATATGAACGCCCCAGAGGACCCAGACGTGATAATCACACGCTCGGGAGACAAGTTCACACCATGTTTGTCATGGTAATGCCGGGCAATACGCGCCCTCAACTCGGGCAGCCCAAGTGCAACCGAATACCCAAGCGGCGAGGCTTCCATCGCCTGAGCCAAATGCGCGCGCGCACCTCTGGGCGCAGCCGTTCCGGGCTGTCCCACTTCCATATGGATAATCGAGCGCCCTGCTGCCTCCGCAGCACGGGCTTCCTCCATGACGTCCATCACAATAAAGGGATCAACCGCGCCGCGCCTTGAGTTCCGCATAACTTTTCTCCTATTCTCTCTTCAAGCTTTTGGAGCGGGTGTCAGGTAAGGTCAATGCAACGCAGTTTGAAATCAACGCTGGCCGCATGCCTGATGGTGGCTCTGACTGCATCTCATGCATGGGCCGTATCGCTGTTGCGTGACCCTGATATCGAACAGAGTCTCAAACAGCTGGCCACCCCCGTGCTCAATGCGGCAGGCTTACCCTCCGGGCGCATGTCCGTTCTTGTCGTCGATGACTCCTCACTCAATGCCTTCGTGATTGACCGCGAACATATCTTTATTCACGCAGGGCTTTTGCTCAAACTCGAAACGGCAGAACAGCTTCAGTCCGTCATTGCGCATGAAGCTGCTCATATCGCCAACGGTCATTTGGCCCGACGCCCTGCCAACGCGCGCGCAGCTCAAAGCCTTGCCGCCTTCGGGCTCGCTTTGGCGGCCGCAGCAGGCGCGGCTGGTGGCTCCGAGGCTGGTGTCGCAATCGGGATCGGCATGCAAAGCGCAGCACAACGCTCGTTCTTCTCCCATACACGTGCCGAGGAAGCCTCAGCAGATCAGTCAGCGATCCGCTACCTGACACGCGCGGGCGTTGATCCTGCAGGCTCAGTTGAAGTGATGGATATCTTTGCTGGTCAAGACTTGCTCGCAGCTGGCCGGCAAGATCCATACGCTCGTTCACATCCGTTGTCGCGTGACCGCCTGCGCGCAATGCAAGCAGCCACCTCAGCTTACCAAGGCCAGTTTGCGAGCAACCCGACGGCAAATTACTGGTTTGCCCGCGCCAAGGGAAAGCTTGGCGCTTTTTATCGCGCCCCAAAATGGACACTGCGCCGAGCAGGTGACAGTGGCCATAAAGACATTACACAAATGCGCAAAGCCATAGCTTGGCATCGGTCAGGCAAAGGCAGTGACGCCCTCAAGACGATGGCGAGCTTGATTGCCGCCGCTCCAAATGATCCATATCTGCACGAACTTCACGGCCAGATACTCTTGGAGCAGCGCCAATATAATGCTGCCCTCTCCGCCTATGCAAAAGCCGTGGCGCTTGCTCCAAGAAACGCCCTGATCGTAGGGCAATATGGACATGCTCTGCTGGTCTCAGGCAATCCCAAAGCCGCCCTGCCCCATCTTGAACGCTCCGCCAATATTGAGCAGCGCGATGCGCGCGTCTTGCGGGATCTTGGTGGNGCATACGCCCAATTGGGCAATGCTGGGATGGCCTCACTGCTGACAGCTGAGCGGTATGCACTGCTCGGGCGGCCAAAAGACGCCACCATCCACGCCAAGCGCGCATTTGACCTGCTCAAACGCGGCTCCCCTGGTTGGCAACGCGCACAGGATGTGCTCTTTGCCT
>JGI26082J51739_10002433_pt1 | contig 11369 bp, 10 predicted proteins | sample SaaInl5LU_22_DNA_FD_51739 | JGI IMG/M metagenome (IMG submission 51739)
ACTTAACAACGTCGTCGCCCACCACCGCAGCCTCACACGCTTCGCCGAACCAACCATAAATTTCAGTGCGATTGCAGGTACTTAAAATCACGCCCTCACTCAATCCGGTGTGCGCGATAAGCTCCGAAATCGCCTCCGGAACACACTCAGGCGCGAACGCCACACGCTCTCGAACCGAGACGGGTGCTGAGTCGTGATTTATTCCTATGACAACCAAATTTGACGGCATCACTGTCAATCAATAGCTACACTTGCCTGAATAATAACAGAGAATTGAGCCGACACGAGGGCGTGTGCCGATTTCGTTTGGTGTGGCATGATTACACCCATGCGAAACATCAAATATTCCATTGCCGTTTTAGCCGTTTTTTTATCGGGTTGCACGACTACCCAAGTAGTGGACGCGCCGAAGGCCGAGATTATCGCTGACGTCACCAACCCCGTTACCCCGGCAGTGGTCCATCCTTATGCCGACATTCCCAGCGATCAGCTGTCCATGCTGCTTGAAGCGGAATTCGCAATCAGGGCACGAGATCTGCCACTGGGGCTGCGCAGATTGACAGCGGCCAGTCTGCTGATACCTGACCCAGCAATCGCACGACGAGCGCTGCAACTTGCGCAGTTCATGCGCGATACAGACGCCACTCTGAGTATGGCAAAGCGCCTCTCAGACCTTGAACCGACTGACGGTGAGGCCGCGACACTTGCTGCGGCAATTTTAATCGACCGCAACGACGTGGCTGAGGCTCTGCGTTATTCCCAGCGGGCCTTCACATCGGACTCAGAGATCAACCCAGCTGCGCTGCTCAATGACTACGCCACACAGCCTGACGAGACAAAGGCGCGCATCCAGCAGCTACTCACCCAACTCGCAGCAAATTACCCAGACGACCCTCGAAGCCTCTTTGCGATGGCGCTCCTTGAATGGCGAAAAGGGAACATTGATGCGGCCAAAGAAGGTTTAAAGGCACTTTTTGCTGTCGATCCTTACCATGAAAGAGGCACACTATTGATAACGGAAATCCGCTTACAGGCGGATGACCCAAGTACTTTTGAGGCATTGCTCACTGCGATAGAAGTCACTAACAGTCCGCTGTTGCGATATCAATACGCGCGTTATTTACTGGGTCGGCAGGAACTCGAAAATGCGAAGGCACAGTTTGATATTTTAGTGCGAGAGCCTCAGCCCAGCGCCGATCACCTCATCAGTGCCGCATTGGTAGATATTGAACTCTCACAGCCCATGTCAGCACTCGTGCATTTGGATCGGGTGCTTTCTGGACGTCAACGCATCAATGACGCGTATTTCTTTCGTGGTCTGGCGCTTATACAGGTTCAGGACACGGCCCGGGCACTCGATGCCTTTGCTCGTGTCGCACCCTCGACTAATTACACGCGCGCTCTGTCAGAAGCCGCAAATTTACTCATCAGCGACGGAGACCGTCACGCCACCAATGTGTTTTTTGAACGGCAACGTGTGGCACATCCGCAAGGCCGCGAAATCAGCTTTAACTTACATGCAGACACGTTGGAGGCGCTCGGTTCAGACGAGGCCCGCAATGTACTGACAACCGCGCTTTCGGAATTCCCAAAGTCAACAAGGCTCTTGTTCGCGCGGGCAACCCTACTCGAACGACTCGGTCTTTTTAATCAAGCCGAGGCAGACTATCGACAAATTCTAAGCCTAGCGCCGGGTGATGCGGGTGCACTCAACGCACTGGGCTACGCGCTCACTAACAACACCACTCGATTCTCTGAGGCTGCTGACTTGCTCGAAGAAGCCATCACAAAAGACCCTCGAAACCCAGCCATTATCGACAGCCTTGGTTGGGTCTACTTTAAGCTTGGGAAGAAAAAGCAGGCTGAACTACTCCTGAAAGAAGCCTACAAGCAGTATCCAGATCCAGAGGTTGCCGCCCACCTCATTGAATTACTCTGGTCGCAAGGTCGCACGCTCGAAGCTAAGGACCTGATTGGCACGCAGTTGCGGTCATCGCCTGAGAACTCATACCTTCTTGAGACGGCGAATCGACTCGCCATTCCACTACCGGAGTAACGCGTGGCGATGAGGCTATGGTTATTAGCTTCCCTCCTGATTGCGGTGACAGGATGCGCTCAGTTGCGCCTCGAGCCCAACACCGGGGGTGAGGTCTCTGGGCGACTTCCCGAGTCGATATCCTGGCGCGCCAGCGGTAAAGTTCTCGTCACCTCGGACAGCAACAAGCAAACGCTACGCTTTTCGTGGACGCACTCCGCCAATATCGCCGATCGAGTCGTCGTGAGTGACAGTCTCGGACTTCGCAGCGCGGTGCTGCTCCACAATAAAAATGGCTTCTTTACAGTCGACAGTGACAACCGCCTTACTCCGCTCAGCAACGCCATGGCAGCTCGTCATTTAGCGCTACTAGAGATGATCACTCCTGAAAATTGGGCAGCTCTGCTGACCGGCACTCAACTGGAAAGCGAGACGGTCGTTGCGCAGGTACTGGACTGGTCTACCCTAGACACATACCGAGTCCCACGACAACTTCGCATCGAAGCGAACGACGATTTACTTCGTGTCGTTATTAACAAGTGGGAAGTCATCAACGGTGAATGAACAGGTGATCAAAACGCTAAGTCCAGCGAAGTTGAATCTCTTCCTACATGTGGTGGGTCAGCGAGCGGATGGCTATCACGAACTGCAAACAGTGTTCCAACTCCTAGACTGGGGCGACGTCATGCGATTTGAAGTGACCGATACGCCGGGTTTGCAGTTAACAGGCGACGTTTCTGGGGTTCCCTACAGTGACAATTTGATCGTCAGAGCCGCCAACCTTCTCGATCTTGATCCAAGCCTCGGCGTCTCTATCAACATTGAGAAAGTAGTCCCCATGGGCGGCGGGTTGGGAGGCGGCAGCTCGAATGCCGCCACAACGCTTTGCGCGTTGAATTCATTGTTTAAACTTGGACACTCCGCTCAGGTACTGGCGAGCCTGGGCGCAAGCTTAGGGGCAGACGTTCCCGTGTTTGTTCGGGGCGAATCGGCCTGGGCCGAAGGGATTGGGGAAAAACTCACACCGATCACCTTGCCCAGACGCTGGTTTGTTATTATTTACCCCAATTGCCACGTGTCTACACAGGAAATCTTCGGGGCTCCAGAATTGACACGCAATACTCCGCCAATTACAGTGTCGGCGCTTTTCGAGGGGTCGGTACGCAATGACCTGCAGCCAGTAGTGGAACGCAGGTATGAGCAAGTTAAGGTGGCACGAGAGTGGCTGTCTCAACACGGTCTCGCAGCAATGACTGGAAGTGGCGCGTGTGTCTTCGCAGCCTTTGACTCGAGGGATGAGGCGACGCAAGTCGCCGCTCTCGCCGAAAATAAATTCCACGTCATTGTTGCACAAGGAATTAATCGCTACACAATGGTGTAGCACAAATGAATATTGGGGCGTCGCCAAGCGGCAAGGCAGCGGGTTTTGATCCCGCCATTCGGAGGTTCGAATCCTCCCGCCCCAGCCATTTCCTACTCGCAGGACGCCTCGCATGTCTTCGAAAATGATGGTTTTTACCGGCAACTCAAACACCGATCTCGCAAGAAAGGTGGCGAGCCGGCTATACCTTGAAATCGGTAGTGCAAAAGTCGGTAAGTTCTCAGACGGTGAAGTTGCGGTTGAGCTCAATGAAAACGTTCGCGGTAAAGACGTTTTTGTCCTGCAGAGCACGTGTGAGCCCACAAACGACAACCTCATGGAGTTGTTGCTCATTATCGACGCGTTGCGTCGCGCATCTGCCAGTCGAATCACCGCCGTGGTGCCCTACTTTGGCTACGCGCGTCAGGACCGACGAGTACGATCCTCTCGAGTACCGATTTCGTCCAAAGTGGTCGCTGACATGATGGTCAGCGTGGGCGTTGATCGCGTATTAACCGTGGATTTACACGCCGAACAAATTCAAGGCTTTTTCACCTGCCCGGTAGACAACGTCTACGCCTCACCCATACTCAATGATGACATTGTCGCCAGTAAGTATGAAAACGTTGTAGTTGTTTCTCCCGATATTGGCGGTGTGGTTCGCGCTCGCGCCATTGCCAAGCAGCTCGACGAGGCAGAGTTGGCCATCATTGACAAGCGACGTCCTCGTGCAAATGAGTCCGAGGTCATGAACTTGATCGGCGACGTCCAAGGGCGCACTGCCATCATGGTTGACGATATGGTCGATACAGCGGGAACGCTGTGTTCTGCCGCTAATGCGCTCAAGGAGCGAGGTGCGAACAAAGTCGTAGCCTACTGCACGCATGCGGTCCTGTCGGGAAAGGCGCTTGAAAATGTTCGCAACTCAGAACTCGATGAGTTGGTTGTCACGGATACGATCCCTCTGAGCGCCGAGGCAAAAACCATTTCAAAAATTCGCCAACTCACCATTGCAGACCTCTTAGCGGAGTCAATTCGCAGAGTGAGTAACGAAGAATCTATTAGCGCGCTGTTTGATTCGTAATTCAGCGTAAACCCACACACTTCAGGGCCGGTCGCAAGTCCTTGAGTGTTTTTCCAAAGGAGACAGACCATGTCTGACACTTTTGTAGTTGAAGCCGAGCTTCGTAGCGATGAAGGGAAAGGTGCGAGCCGCCGCCTTCGCCGACTCGAAGCGAAAGTCCCCGCCATTATTTATGGGGGCGATAACGCACCCGTAAGTCTCTCGCTTATCCGAAAGGATTTCGAGAAGCACCTCGAGACCGAAGCGTTTTACTCCGCTGTTCTCGAAATTGCATACGATGGCAAGAAAGAAAAAGCCATTCTCAAGGCGCTACAACGTCACCCTGCAAAGGATTATCCAATGCACGCTGACTTCTTCCGCGTTGAGGCGAACAAAGCGCTTAAAGTCTCTATTCCACTGCACTACATTAACGAAGAGTCTTGCGTGGGCGTAAAGCTCGGTGGTGGCCGCATCCAACACACATTGAACGAAATCGAAGTCAGCGCGCTACCGGCCGATCTCCCCGAGTTCATTGAAGTGGACATGGCTGACGTTGACCTTGGTGACGTGATTCACTTGTCTGACCTAACGCTCCCGTCCGGGGTCACTTCCACTGCACTTGCACTGGGTGGTGATCGCGATATGGCCGTCGCTGCTATACTTGCGCCTAAGGGTGCCAAAGGCGACTCCGATGAGGACACAGCTGAAGCAGCCGGTGACGAGACAGGCGAAGAAGACGGCGCAGAGAGCTAACGGTGACGCCCAGCATTCGACTCATTGTCGGTCTGGGTAATCCTGGCGAAAAATACATCGGCACTCGCCATAATGCGGGTGCCGATTTCGTTTCAGCGCTAGCAGCCCAAAACAGTGTTGACCTCAATGCGGAGAAGAAACTCTCTGCGCGAGTGGGTCGTGGCTCTATAGCCGGGCACGACGTCCGACTGTTAATCCCCGACACATACATGAATCACAGTGGCAGGGCCGTGGGACTCGCGGTGAACTACTTCCAGATTCCACCCGAACAACTGCTGATCGTGCACGATGAACTCGACATGACGCCGGGTGCCAGTCGTTTTAAATTTGACGGGGGTCACGGGGGACATAATGGTCTCAGAGACATTATTCCTGCGATTGGCGGAACCAGAGCGTTTTGGCGGCTGCGGGTGGGTATTGGCCATCCCGGACAGGCCAACAAAGTATCTGGCTGGGTACTCAGTAAAGCGTCAAAAACCGAACAAATGCTAATCGCATCGTCCATTGACGAAGCGTTGGCGGCACTACCGCTGTTACTTGACGGGGAGGACGTCAAAGCAATGACGCGTCTTCACAGCAGTGACAAGACCAAAGAAGATTTGTAAGGAACCTAAATATGGGTATTAAGTGTGGCATCGTCGGGCTTCCCAACGTGGGCAAGTCAACGCTATTTAACGCACTCACTAAGGCGGGGATCGACGCGGAAAACTTCCCGTTTTGTACAATCGAACCCAACGCGGGTGTCGTATCGGTACCCGACCCCCGGCAAGATGCGATTCAAGCGTTGGTCAAACCCGAGCGTGCCATTCCTGCAACGATGGAGTTTGTTGATATCGCAGGGCTTGTTGCTGGCGCGTCAAAGGGAGAGGGGCTTGGCAACCAGTTCCTTGCCAATATTCGTGAGACCGACGCGATTGCCCATGTCGTGCGGTGTTTTGAAGACCCAAACGTCATTCACGTCGCCAATCAGATTAATCCTCTGGCGGATATCGAAACCATTAATACGGAACTGGCGTTGGCCGATCTTGAAAGTTGTGAGAAGCAACTTCAGCGCGTCGTGCGCACGGCCAAAGGGGGCGACAAAGTTGCCATAGCAACGAAAGCGCTCCTTGAGGAAAAGCTGCTTCCGCACCTTAACGAAGCCCTCCCCGTGAGAGCACTGCTCCTGGACGAGACGGAGCAGGAACTTGTCAGAACCATGCACCTGCTCACAATCAAGCCCACCATGTACATTGCCAACGTTGCCGAAGACGGCTTTGAAGATAACCCACACCTCGACGTGGTTAGCAAATACGCTGACTCAGAAGGCGCCGGTGTGGTGGCTATTTGCAACAAGCTTGAATCTGAAATCTCCGAGTTAGAAGACGATGAGAAACTGGAGTTTCTCGCCGACATGGGCATGGAAGAGTCAGGACTTGATCGAACCATTCGAGCGGGCTATGCGCTTCTCGATCTGCAAACTTACTTTACCGCAGGCCCCAAAGAAGTCCGTGCTTGGACCGTAAAAGTGGGGGCTACCGCTCCAGAGGCTGCGGGCGTGATTCACACCGACTTTCAGAAAGGATTTATTCGCGCCGAAGTTGTAGGGTACGACGACTTTGTGGCGCTCAAAGGCGAGTCAGGCGCAAAAGAGGCCGGTAAATGGCGCCTAGAGGGAAAAGACTACGTTGTCTCTGACGGCGACGTCATTCACTTTCGTTTCAATGTGTAATCGCAAATTTAAAGCTTGGAAAAGTCTTTTGCACAAAGCCGCTTAAAAAGCGAGGAAATCGCGTCACGGGCAATTGACCTTAGCGCTGTTTCTCGACAAAATACGCGCCCTTCGTGGCTACGTAGCTCAGCTGGTTAGAGCACAGCATTCATAATGCTGGGGTCGGTGGTTCAAGTCCACCCGTAGCTACCACTTCTCCCCTGTGCACAATAATCGTGGAGCATCTGACGAGTGCCTCAGCGGGGTACCGAGTAAGCCCGACTTCAATAGTCGTTAACTTTGCCTCGATTCTTTTTAACAGAGCCCTGCTTCTTCTTGCCCTCGAGACGCTTGCGCACCGACGACCTTGAGGGACGAGTTTGCCTTCTCGGCGTCTCAACATGCTGGGACTTTCGAAGTAACTCACCGAGTCGCACCAAGCTCTCTAATCGGTTTTTTTCCTGACTCCTGAACTTCTGAGCCTTAATGACGATCACGCCCTCAGTACTGATTCTGGTGTCGCGCATCCGGAGTATTTTGGCCTTTACGGCGTCGGGTAAACTCGAAGACCTGACGTCAAATCTCAAATGAATAGCCGATGAGACCTTGTTGACGTTCTGACCACCCGGACCACTGGCTCGGATCGCCGAAAACTCGATCTCGCTCTCGGGAATGTCTGATACGCGAATCATCTAGTGCACGACCAGACAGTGGCATTGTTTGTCTTCACCTTCATGCGTTTACACTCATCTCTGTATCTTGGCACGTAAAGGGTAAGCCACATTGATAGCATTAATGAGTGCACCCGCCAAAGGTTATGATCTACATAGCCGAGGTGCCGCCAAGCGCAGTATGTGTATACCACTACTTCAGCATCGAAATTTTGAGGGCTGTGCGACTTAAGATACCCACACGACCACAAATGTGTTGAAGCGATAACGGAACCGATTCGTCATTGTCCCTTCGCAGACCACCCGACCACCCGAGATCACCGAACGAGGTTCCAGGCGCGCTCGTGGCCGTAATAAATAAAGAACTTGATGACGAATTCGGTGCCACCAATCATCGCGGCGGCGCCGATCTCACCTGTCACTACAAAGGCAATGCACACGGTCGTGAGTGTGGCTGTTATCCGCCAGGTGAATGCTTTGGCGAGCGCGCGGACCCGAGAGTCTGAGCTTTTCAAGTCGGTTACGAGTGACATAAAACATCCTTTAAAAGTACGTTATCGTCTCCAGGCATGCTTATTGATCCTGGGCACGTGTCGATATGAGTTCGACCAGTTCTTTTGCCGATTCTTCCACTGTCCGTCCGTCCGTGGTCAGGATCAAGCTGGGGGTTTTAGGCGGCTGATATTCGCTGTCTATGCCTGTAAAATTAGGCAACTCGCCGCTCCGCGCTTTTTTATAAAGGCCCTTAGGGTCACGCTCTTCGGCAACAGCAAGCGGCGTATCAACAAAAACCTCAAGGAAATCNTCGGGCTCAAACAAACTCTTTGCCATGTCTCGCTCGTCACGAAATGGCGAAATAAAGGCCGTGAGGACGATGACCCCAGCATCCAACATGAGCTTCGCAACCTCGGCGATTCTTCTAATATTTTCCACTCTATCGGCCACCGTAAATCCAAGGTCTTTTGACAGACCGTGGCGCACGTTGTCCCCGTCTAAAATATAGGTCCGATAACCTTGTTCATGAAGGATCTTCTCTGCCGCATTGGCGATCGTCGACTTTCCCGAACCTGACAAACCGGTGAGCCATGCCACTCTGCCGCGGTGCCCCGATAATTTTTCGCGGGCGGCTCGGTCCACAGAAAGTGCTTGTCTATGCACATTAGAGGATCGGCGAAGCGCAAACCGAATCATTCCTGCGGCAACGGTTGCATTGGTGTAGCGGTCGATTAAGACAAAGGCGCCCAATCCCGGGCAAGTGGTATAGGCCTCAAATGGGATTTCAGCATCTAAGGTGATTTGCACATTAGCGATCTCGTTGAAGGCAAGCTCCCTGCCCGATAATTGCTCGAAAGTGTTCACGTCATACTTAAACTTAATATCGGTGAGGCTCGCATTCGCTTGGCTTGTGCCGAGCTGGAAACTGTAGCGTCGTCCGNCATAGCCCGGTTCGTTGTCCATCCACACCAGCTCTGCCTCAAANTGATCCGACACTTCGCAAGGGGCATCTGCGGCGACAATCAAGTCTCCGCGCGACAGGTCAATTTCACGATCGAGCGTCAAAGTCACTGCCTGATCAGTCACTGCCTGGTCGAGGTCATTGGTTGACAGTATGACCCGATCAATCGTGGCCATTTGACCCGAGGGTAGTGCGCGAATTTCATCACCGGGCTTAATACTGCCGGCGACCACGGTCCCTGAAAAACCACGGAAATCAGCATTCGGTCGATTGACCCACTGAACAGGGAACCTGAATGCGTGTTGATTAAGCCGGTCTCTGATGTCAACGGTTTCCAAGAAACCCAAGAGCGTAGGCCCTTGATACCAACCCATTGTGCCAGAGCGCTCGATAACGTTATCGCCTTTGAGCGCAGAGAGCGGAATAGGCGTAATTGATTTAAATGCCAAGTGCTTGCGCAGGGCCTCATACTCTTCGCAGATCGTATTAAAACGGTCTTGAGAATACGCAACGAGGTCCATTTTATTGACTGCCAACACGACGTGCTCAATGCCGAGCAGTGAAGCAATGAACGAGTGACGTCGGGTTTGGGTGAGCACACCCTGACTGGCATCAATGAGGATGATCGCCACGTCTGCGGTCGAGGCGCCCGTCACCATGTTGCGGGTGTATTGCTCATGCCCTGGCGTATCGGCCACGATGAATTTACGACGATCGGTATTGAAGAAGCGATAGGCGACGTCAATCGTAATGCCTTGCTCGCGCTCTGCAGCTAAACCATCAACCAGCAACGCAAAGTCGATGTCTGCGCCCTGCGTGCCGACCTTTTTTGAATCCGATTGAAGCGTGGTGACTTGATCTTCAAAAATCATTTGAGCTTCGTAGAGCATACGTCCTATCAGAGTGCTTTTACCGTCATCCACTGACCCGCAAGTGATAAAGCGCAAGAGGTCGAGCTTAGATTGAGTGTCAACGTAGGCGTCCACTCGCGCTTGCATGTCTGTTTGGTTCTGCGGATTTGGCATCAAAAATAGCCCTCTTGTTTTTTCTTCTCCATCGACGCACTGCCATCGGAGTCAATGGCCCGACCTTGACGTTCGCTGGTGCGACTCTGTAGCAACTCCAGAACAATTTGAGATAAATCGGTAGCAGATGACTCGACGGCGCCCGTTAAGGGGTAGCACCCCAACGTCCGAAAGCGCACGGTTTTCATCTCAATAGACTCGCCGGGAAGCAACTTCATTCGGTCATCGTCGACCATGATGAGCATGCCATTGCGTTTGACGATGGGTCGCTCAGCTGCGAAATAGAGCGGCACAATAGGTACATTTTCTCGATAGATGTACTGCCAAATATCCAACTCCGTCCAGTTTGACAGAGGGAAGACTCGTACGCTTTCTCCCGGCGCTTTTCGGCAGTTATAGAGGTTCCACAGTTCTGGCCTTTGGTTCTTTGGATCCCAACGATGGCTTTTGTTGCGAAAGGAGAAAATACGCTCTTTTGCCCTACTCTTTTCTTCATCTCGCCGCGCACCACCAAAGGCCACATCAAACTGGTGCAGGTCCAACGCTTGCTTCAAACCTTGAGTTTTCATGACGTCGGTATGCAACGCACTGCCGTGATCAAACGGGTTGATGTCTTTTTCAATGCCCTCTGGGTTGGTATGAACGATAAGCTCCATATTCGAAGCCTCCGCCATAGCATCGCGAAAATCGTACATGGCTTGGAACTTCCACCGCGTATCCACATGCATAAGGGGAAACGGCGGCGGACTGGGGTAAAAGGCTTTGCGTGCTAAGTGCAGCATGACGGCCGAGTCTTTACCGACCGAGTAGAGCATCACCGGGTTCTCTGCCTGGGCCATCACTTCTCGAATAATATAAAGGCTTTCGGCTTCGAGCCGGTCCAAGTGAGACAGTCTCATTGGTTGTGTTTTGGCCATAGTTTTAATCTCTCTTACGTCATGATCACTGGACGCGCTAGGCTCACGAAAATGCCCAATGGCGATATCAATGGTTGGCGCAAGACTTCGCCCCAGAGCCTCCAATTTCCGGCAAGTCGCGACGAGCGGTCCTGACGGAAAGAACACCGTGGGTTTTCCCGCGGCTAAACGCGTCAATCCTGTCACCAATGATGAGACTTCGTCGTTGCGCAAAAGACACCACCGCTTGGCACCTTTTCCATCCTCTGCAACCAATACCTTGTATTCCGAGATCTTCTGATCATCGTTCTCGATCGGGAGATCATGCAATTGCACAAACAAAGCGGCTTTACGTTTCTTTCGAGCCCCAGTGACGAGGGCATTGAGCACCTGCTGAGTGGCCGCTCGGCTTAACTCGTC
>JGI26082J51739_10002434_pt1 | contig 11363 bp, 10 predicted proteins | sample SaaInl5LU_22_DNA_FD_51739 | JGI IMG/M metagenome (IMG submission 51739)
TTTAATATTTTGCAGNTTTTGGATCAAACAGGCCCAATGCATATTTATAGAGGTCTTTCGGCCGCCCGCCTACGCCAGCCGCCGCGGCGACGCGGCGGTTCCGCCGTTTGAAGACCCAGCCTTAAAGTTTCCGTCATTGGATGTGTTTGGCTGAAGCTCTCATATTTATCCAGAAGCTGCTTTAAGATATCCCGCATATCCTCTTGGCTTGGGATCGTCAGCGCCCAATCCAAAAAAATGCTACGGCATTCTGCGGCGCTTATATCTTGGATATTATACGCCTCACGGATCAGGGCTTTTGGGTCTAGCGCATCACCTTTCATGATCACTCTCCTGTAAAACCGGTAGAACCTGCGTTAAAATCTCATCAACCACTTGTCTATGATGTTTTATCTGGCTTTGTAAATCTTCAAAATCTTTTGTTCCAGAAACGCGGAATAAAAGCGCCGAGTCACGGCTGCCCATCGCGGTAGGGTTCAGCGTGTCATCCGATAAAAATTTTGACACCAAACGGCAAGGAAACAAAAATTTATATGCTGCAATTAAGCGTACCAAATCAGCTGCATTAACAATGCCAAGGCGCTGCAAATTGGTCAGTCCGCTCTGCGTATCGCGCTGCATCGAGGCCTCTAAAAGCAACCCAAGATGTGACAGCAATTCAATATCAAGCAACCGCCCTCTGCCGCGCTTAAAATGCCAACTCGATTTGTCTGCCCAAGCACTAAGCAAGCGCGCGCGCATTTTCGACAGACCGCGCAAACACTTATCTGGATCCGCCTGCCGCAGCGTGGCCAACCGAAACGCCTCGAAATCAGAGCACAAACTGTCGCATCCCGTCACCGGTCGCGCTTGCGTTAGAGCCAAATGTTCCCAAACCCAAGCTTGCTTTTGTTGATAGGCTTTAAACGCGGGCCATGAGGTGGCAACAGGCCCTTGATTGCCCGAAGGGCGCAATCGCATATCTACGTTATAAAGCCGACCCTCTGCCATGGGCGCCGTTAACGCAGTGATGACAGATTGCGTTAAGCGCGCATAATAACTGCGTGATTGCAAAGATTTAGGCCCGATAGAGGCCTCCTGCCCTGCATCATCATAAAGAAGAATCACATCAAGATCTGAATTTGAATGCAACCGCTGCGCGCCCAAAGACCCCATCGCAATCAAAGCCGCCCCACGCCCCGGAGGGGGGCCATATTTGCGCGAAAATTCGGCACAAATCTCTGGCCATAAGGCAGCTAATGCTGCCTCGGCCAAATCTGCATATTCTTGGGCTGTTTGCTCAACGGATGTCAGGTCGCGCAGTAAATGAACGCCAATGCGAAAATGCCATTCCTTCACCCATCTACGCGTCATATCCAACTTGGTTTCATAGTCTTCTGTCGTTTGCAGCAGCTTCGAGAGGTCTTGCGTTAATGTTTCAGACCCGGGCCAAGCATCCCAAAAAGAGCCGCCGATCACCGCATCAAAGACTTGAGCATTACGCGCCAAATATTCGGCCAAATGATCCGAGGTACCCACAATATCGACCAACAGATCAATCAATTGAGGGTTGGCTTCAAACAAAGAAAACAGTTGCACCCCCGCAGGAAGACCGCTCAAAAACCGATCAAAAGCCAGCACAGCCTCTTTTGTCTTATCCGTTTGCTTAAGCCGCTTTAGAATTTCCGGCTGCAACCGCATAAATATCGTATAGGCCCTTTCCGAGCGCAGCGCCGGATAGGTTGGCCATTTGTCCAATATTTCTGAAAACTCAGGCGCCTCAATTGGTACATCGCTTGAGGCTGGCCCAAAAAAAGCTTCGGTTATTTGATGAACCGATGTCAGCCGCGCAAATATTTCGGATTTCAACGCGTCTGCGCTTCGTGACATCAAGGCCGCTAAGCGTTCAAATTCCACTTCCGATGCGGGCAAACTATGCGTTTGAGCATCATTAATCATTTGCAAGCGATGCTCGAGCACCCGATGCGCCTGATAATGCTCTGTAAGCTGTTCTTTGGTTAAGGGATCAATCCAACCTTTTTGACAGAGCGCTGCAAGGCTTTGCTGCGTTCCACGCAACCTCAGATCAGGATCCCGTCCGCCCGCAATCAATTGCCTCGTTTGCGTAAAAAATTCAATTTCGCGAATTCCGCCCCGACCAAGTTTAATATTGTGCTTGGGCAGCGTAATCGCCCCCATTACGTCGGTTTTACGTCGGATTTGTAGGCGAATATTATGCGCATCTTCAATCGCCGCAAAGTCTAAATATTTCCGCCATACAAACGGCTCCATTTTCTGGAGGAACCGCGCACCAGCTTTCAAATCCCCAGCGATCACCCGCGCTTTGATGAAGGCACTGCGCTCCCACGTGCGCCCGCGGCTTTCATAATAATGCTCGGCAGCCTCGACCCCCATACAAACTGGTGTCACAGACGGGTCTGGCCGCAAACGCAAATCGGTTCGAAACACGTAGCCCTCAGCCGTGATATCGTTCAAAAGTGCCACCATATTCTTGGTTGCGCGAATAAAGCCGGCGCGGGCCTCGAAAACATCCACCGAGGCAAAATAGCTTTCATCGAAAAAGCAAATCAGATCGATATCAGAGGAATAATTAAGCTCATTTGCACCAAGCTTTCCCATAGCCAAAACGAACATACCCAAGCCTGCCGGATCCGTCTCGGGCTTGCGCATGGGGATCTTTCCACGCTGCAACTGAACTTTAAGCGCATGGTTTAAACTAATTTGACAGGCAAGATCGGCAAATTTGCTTAGCGCCTCGGTAACCTCTTCAAGCGCCCATACGCCCGCCAAATCGCATAAAGCAGTCCAAAGCGCGACACGCCTTTTGGCGCGTCTCAGCGCGCTCATCAGGTCGCTANCGGCTGTCGCTTTCAAATTCGAAAACTCAACCTTTAACGCGGCGTCGGGCTGCGCAAANGCGCCCCGCAGCCACTGATGCTCTTTTTCAATCAACCCCTTCAAATAGGGGCTTGAGCCTGCAACCGCGGCCACAAAATCTTGAATTTCTTCTCCATCCGCCGCAAAGAACTGACGCGCTTCATGCCCGTGATCCGCAGAAAATGGCCTTGGAATGTTGTGCATCAAATGAGAAAAGTGCATACCAGCAAACTGCGCCTTGTTACCGATTAGGTCAATGGTAAGCTTAACCATAAAACCAAAAGCTTAGACGCGGATCATTGATCATGCTCGGATAAGTTGCTAAACAGAAAATATGCGCCATACGTTGCCTATTGCCCCGCAGTTTTATGTGACTGCACAGCAACCCTGCCCCTATTTGGAAGGGCGGCAGGAACGCAAGCTGTTCACCTCTTTGCAGGGGGATGATGCGCAGCGGTTGAATGACAAATTATCGCATCAAGGGTTTCGACGGTCTCAAAACGTTCTATATCGCCCATCTTGCACCGAATGCACCGCCTGTTTATCGGCGCGCATTGACGTTCAAAAGTTTGAACTGAGCAAAAGCCAAAAGCGCGTGATTAATCGCAACAAGACCCTAAAACGTGAAGTGAATTCGCCTTGGGCAACAGAAGATCAATATGAATTGTTCCGCAAATATCTGGGCGCGCGCCATGCCCGCGGCGGCATGGCCGATATGGATGTTTTTGAATTTGCGGCAATGATCGAGGAAACCCCCATTCGTACGCGGGTTGCCGAATATACATTGGGGCAAGATTTGATTGCTGTCTCCCTCACCGATCTGATCGATGACGGATTGAGCATGGTCTATTCGTTTTATGATCCCAGCTATACAAAAAGTTCGATTGGGACCTATCTGATTTTGGATCATATTGCCTTGGCGAAAGAGGCGGATATTCCTTATGTCTATCTGGGCTATTGGGTGCCCGGAAGCCCAAAAATGGGATATAAAGCGCGCTTTTCTGGCCTTGAAATTTATCTTAATAAAACCTGGACCCCGCTGGGGGATCCCGGCTCCTTCTCAGCCGATCTTCATCCTTTGAATTCCGAGCCAATCGCTGAACAAGTGGCCAGCATCGCGCTGCCCGATAGCAAACCGGTGGGGCCGTAATAAATCAGATGTGCGGGCCTAGACCTTCAGCCATGTATATCCTATATGTTTAGTCAGGAAATAAACGGAAGATTTAATGACTGACGTATCGCCCCCTATGGAAGGCACGCCTTTGATCGCCCCTTCAAGCACAGATCACCCGCTATATGATGGGGTTGTTGAAGCCTGTAAAACCGTTTTTGACCCTGAAATACCAGTGAATATTTACGACCTTGGGCTGATATACACCGTGGATATTGACGCAGAGAATGCGGTTAAAATCAAGATGTCCTTAACTGCGCCTGGATGCCCCGTTGCGGGTGAGATGCCTGGATGGGTTGCCGAGGCGGTCGAGCCTATGGCGGGTGTGAAAGAAGTGGATGTTGAAATTGTCTGGGAACCTCCTTGGGGTATGGATATGATGAGCGATGAAGCCAGATTAGAACTTGGGTTTATGTAACCCGTAATTAGGACGGAAAAAATGTTCTCAATGCCGGGAAAACAAGCTGTCACTTTGACGCAAAAGGCGGTGCAGCAAATCAACGCCTTGATGGATCAAAATGGCCATTATGGGTTGCGCTTGGGCGTTAAAAAGGGCGGCTGCGCGGGCATGGAATACACGCTAGACTACGTTGACGAAGTGACCCAACACGACGAGGTGATCGAACAAGACGGCGCGCGGGTGTTGATCGCACCAATGGCACAGATGTTTCTGTTTGGGACTGAAATCGATTATGAAGTCTCCCTATTGGAGGCTGGTTTTAAGTTCAACAACCCCAACGTCACCGAATCTTGCGGTTGCGGCGAATCGATTAAATTCGCAGATATGTAATCAACCCTTTTTGAGATGCCTATAGGTTTCGCTAAAGCGTTTTTGCAAGTGCTCACCCGCTAGAATGGGTTGGCATACGCCCTCTGGCGCAACATTTGTATCATGGTTGGGATTGAAAAATAGCGGAATGGATAACCGCTCCTGCGGACCTCCGCGCACCCGGTGCAAGGTTGCTTTAACTTCCCCCCCAGTCCAAAACTCAAGCATTTCACCGAAGTTTATAATAAATTCGCCAGGGGGCACTTGCACGGCTTGCCATCCGCCATCGGGCAGGTGCACCTCTAAGCCTTGCTGACCATCAGTGGCCAAAAATGTCAGACATCCATAATCGGTATGCTCTGCGATTCCAAAATCTTTATCCCCGCTATCCAAAGGCCTTTTTGGATAGAAATTTCCNCGAAGCAGCGCCATAGGTTTGTTAAATTTATCGTTAAAAAATGCAGGGTCACGCCCATTCCCCGCCGCAATAGCTTGCAAAATAATCAGGGATATAGCGCGCGCACGTTCAAAATACGCCATAATATCAACATCAAACATTGCAGGGTTTTTCGGCCATTGATTTGGGGCATAAACGCCAAGCGCGCACAACCTATCGCTTTCAGCAAGCGCTATCCCACAATCAAATACTTCTTTATAATCAGGGTTGGCATCAGCGCTGACTTGCTCTGCCCCCGGCGCGCCCCAACCACGGTTTGCGCCAGTAACCGCCATATTAACCGCCTGTTTTTCGGCATTGGGGCCTTTGAAAAAAGCTTTATAAACGTCAAGCAGTCGCAAAACATCTTCGCGGCTGATCCCCGTATTATATACGGTTAAAAACCCCACCTCTTTCGCAGCCGCTTTTAACGCATGCAAGGCCGCCCGGTCCTGCCGCTTTAAATCCAAAAAATCCAGTCGAGGAACCATACGCCTTTCCAAACCAGTTTACGATTAGCGCCAGCGTGCCCGACCAAAAAATGTCCGCAGCGCTCTTTACAGGCGTGGCTTCCTTGAAGGCCCGCCGGTTGCTGTTTAAGATAGCTGAAACAGAGTCACAAGATTGAAAAGAGAACCGGATGATCAAAAAAATGGCCGCGGGCAATTGGAAAATGAATGGAATGCTGGACAGCCTAAAGGAAATTGAACGCCTTCAGGCAGCGCATTCAAATTCCAAGATCGATATTGTGATTTGTCCCCCGGCTCCGCTGCTTTTACCAGCAAGAAAGAAAGCGCCTGATCTTTTGATTGGCGCACAAGATTGCCATCAAGAGGTCTCTGGGGCGCATACTGGCGATCTTTCTGCGAGCCTATTGAAAGACATTGGCGCTGCAGCAGTGATTATTGGCCATTCAGAACGCCGCCAGGCGCATGCTGAAAGCAGCGCTTTGATTAAAGAAAAAGCAACCGCTGCCCTCAATGCAGGTTTAACCGCGATTATTTGTATCGGAGAAACGCTTGAGCAGCGTCAGGCAGAAGAAACGCTGCCAGTTTTGAAAGACCAGCTCGAAAAATCGCTTCCAGAAACGGCCACAGCGCAAAACACCGTGGTGGCTTATGAACCTGTCTGGGCGATTGGCACTGGGCTAGTGGCGGAACCGGCGCAAATTGGTGAAGCGCATCGCTTTTGTCGCGCCCAAATCACCAAACAACTGGGCGCGAAGGCAGCCAACATGCGTTTACTCTATGGCGGCTCGGTTAAAGCTGCAAACGCCGCCGAGATTTTTAAGATTGATTGTGTAGATGGTGCTTTGGTAGGTGGAGCCAGTTTGCGCTTTGAAGATTTCTCACCAATTATCGAAGCTTTGGAAACGGCNTAACCAAAACTTATATTTGGCTTGTGAACAATCTAGCCGCGCCATTTGTTAACNGGCGCGGCTTTGCTTTATTTNGTTATAAGCTCGGGGCCCATGAAGGTGTTTGGCAACCAGGTCGACAAAACCGGCACATAAGTCACCAAAATCAAAAAGACAAACAACACCGCAAGAAAAGGCAAGGCGGCTTTCACCACCCGCATCATGGGCATACCGGCGACACCAGAGGTCACAAACAGGTTTAAGCCCACCGGCGGTGTAATCATGCCAATTTCCATATTTACAACCATGATGATGCCCAAATGAATTGGATCTATCCCCAATTCCATTGCGATTGGAAAAACCAATGGCGCAACGATCACGATTAGGCCAGAGGGCTCCATAAACTGGCCGCCAATCAGCAAAATCACATTGACCACAACCAGAAACATGATCGGCCCAAACCCTGCAGACAGCATGCTGCTGGCAATTTGTTGGGGAATTTGTTCATCCGTCAACACATGTTTCAAGATCAAAGCATTGGCGATGATAAACATTAAGGTAATGGTTAACTTACCCGCTTGAAACAAGGCATCGCGCGTATCGCGATGCACAAAAGCGGTGAGCAACGCCTGCGGCTTGCGCCAAATAGGTATATTGGGCTGCCCCTCTGGCGTCGCCAAGGGACCCATATCGCGATAGATAAAGGTGGCAACCAAAAACGCGTATACCGCAGCCACTGCCGCCGCCTCGGTGGGCGTGAAAATACCGCCATAAATACCGCCAAGAATAATAACGATCAAAAATAAACCCCAAATCGCATCAAGCCCCGAAGCGAACACTTCTTGCCAACCCAGCCATTCGCCCTTTGGCAGGTTTCGGATTTTAGCGATCACATAAATCGTAACCATCAGCATGGTTCCGGCCAGCAGCCCTGGGATCACGCCTGCAAGGAACATCCGCCCCACCGAGACATCGGTCGCAGAGGCATAAACAACCATAACGATTGACGGTGGGATCAATATTCCCAAAGTCCCCGCATTCGCGATCACGCCCGCGGCGAAATCTTTGGAATAGCCAACCTGCCGCATCCCAGCGATCACAATTGTTCCTATCGCAACAACCGTTGCAGGCGAAGATCCAGAGAGCGCTGCGAAGAGCATACAGGCAAAAACGCCCGCGATCGCGAGGCCTCCTGGGAAATGCCCGACAATTGCGATTGAAAACCGGATGATACGCTTCGCAACGCCACCCGTCGACATAAAGGAGGACGCAAGAATAAAGAACGGAATTGCCAAAAGCGTATAATGACCAGCCATCGCTTGGAAAAATGTTTGCGCGATTGACGCCAGCGAGGTGTCACTGAGCACCAATAAGAAGGTTATCGAGGACAGGCCAAGCGCGACAGCGATGGGCGTGCCAATCAGTAACATCGCAACGATCATAAAAAAGAGAGCGGCAACTTCCATGGCCTATTCCTCTTTCGCCGCGTGCTTAAGATCTTCCACTTCTTGTTCAACCTCATGGCTGACGATCAAGCCGCGCGATTCCCCACGCGACAGGGCCAGCCCAACTTCAACGAACCTATATAGCAACAAAGCCGCCCCTACCGGCAGCATCGCATAGGGAATGAAGCGGGGAAGTTTCTCATAGGTCTCGCCTTCGTTCATCAGCGGCTCGATCCAACGTAAAAATTCGGGGAAAGGAATATCAATCACCTCATACCAAGCTCGATAAGAGGTGCGCCGCATATCTTCAAACCCCGTGGGAAACCACCGACCCGTGGTTTGTGGTAAATTTGCAAAGTTAGCCCAATAATCCCATGCGCCTTTCAACAACAAAGCGGCGTAAATCACGCAGAAGGCAACTGACGCGAACACAAAAAGCCTACGCAACCGCCCCGAGGTGATGTTAAGCAACGCATCCACGCCCAAATGCGCAGAGGTTTTCACCGCATAGCTGACGCCGAACAAAATCAACCAAGCAAATAAAAACGTGACCAGCTCTAAGCCCCAAATCAAACCCGTGTTGAACCCATAGCGCAGAACAACGTTAATAAATGTTACAACCACCATCGCAGCCAACAGAAACGCAATCACCGTTTCTTCTAATTCGTCAATAAATCTGCGGGCAATATGCTTTTCTAGTTCGGCCATGAGACTGCTCTTTAATTATTCTGGCGCGGAATTTCTGGCCCAATTGATTGTGGGCCAGATCTTTTTCAAACCGCCTGCGATCAATGCTTGGCGTTAATCGCTTGAGCTGCTTCAATATTGTCTTGCCCAACATCACTGCGGAATTGCTCCCACACAGGCTTCATTGTCGCAACCCAATTTTCACGTTGGGCGGCGCTTAATTGACGCACAACACCACCGGCGGCGATAATTTCCTGCTTTGCGGCCTCATTCACAGCGGTTGATTCTGAATTTCGCGCCTCGGTCACTTCAGCAATGATTGTGCTTAACTGATCGCGAATTTCACCATCAAGCCCATCCCACCAATCTGTTGAGGTGACCAAGAGGTAATCGATGATACCGTGATTGGTTTCGGTTGTCCCATCCTGCACTTCAAAAAACTTTTTGCCGTAAATGTTTGACCAGGTATTTTCCTGCCCATCTACAACGCCGGTTTGTAGCGCACCATATACTTCAGAGAAGGCCATCGGCTGCGGGGATCCCCCCAATGCGGCCATTTGCGCCTTTAGCACCTCTGAATTTTGAACCCGGAATTTGAGGCCATTGGCATCAGATGGATCATTCAGCGGTTTATTTGCCGACATTTGCTTCATACCATTATGCCAAAATGCCAATCCAAGCAAACCACGGCGGGTCATGCTTTCCTTCATAGATTGGCCTGCTGCGCTATTTTGAAACTCATCCACAGCATTTACGTTTTTAAACATGAATGGCAGGTCAAAAATCCGAAACACTTTTGTAAATTGCTCAAATTTTGAAAGGGATGGCGCAGCCATTTGCACGTCACCTTGCAACATCGCTTCCAAAACTTGGTTGTCATTATACAACGTTGAGTTTGGAAACACTTCCAGACAGGCTTTGCCATTCATCTCGTCATTGACGCGGCTTTGCAGCAGCGTCGCAGCAATACCTTTCGGGTGTTTATCGGTATTTGTCACATGGCTCAGCTTGATGACAATTTCGCCCTCATCACAGGCGGCAAAAGCGCCGGATGCTGAAGCAGTTAAAGCCATCGCAGTGACAGCAGCGGTAATAAGTTTCATCTAATTTCCTCCCAAAGATGACAACACCCGAGCGGGCAATGCTTACGAAGTAATATTTTGGCTACAGTTGCAAGAGACATTATTGTCACGGCCCCTGCATTATCAACGGATCAACCGGTTTCCTGTCATTCGAAACACCCGTGCCCGTCTTGCTATTTTGAATTATGGTGGTTTGTGAATGACGGGCCTGCTTCGGCAGAGATCACAAAAACCCACCATTTTAATGTTACAGTTAAGTAAACGAAGATCTCAAAAGAAGATGGCGCATTTTTTGGGGGTTGAGGAAGGCAGGCGCTTTTCACAACCGCGCACGCGCTCACTTTGAAAGACTGCCCGCACAGTGAAACGATCCCTTACCTGCAGGTCTAACCCGATATATTATGATCTCCAGCCGCATTTGTCGCCAGCGAACATCTCGCAATCTGCGACCGCATCGGTTAGGCTGATCGTGCTTTAAGGACATCACTATGCATATACTCGAACAATCCCCCACCGATTATACGTTTGTTCAAAACCCCTACCCTTTTTATGAAAGCGCCCGGCGCCTGCAGCAGCCGGTATTTTGGCGCGATTACAACATGGCCAGCTTTTTTGATCATCAAAGCGTGATGTCCTTGCTGAAAGATCGCCGCTTTGGCAGGGAATGCCCAAAAGATTTGGCGCAACCCACGCCCAAGCATCTCGCCCCTTTTTATAAGCTGGAAGCAAATTCCATGCTTGAGCTGGAACCCCCGCGCCATAGCCGCTTACGCGGGCTTGTGTTGCGCGCCTTTACGTCGCGACGCATTGCCTCGCTAGAGCCCGAGATCAAGCAGCTATGCCATAGCTTGATCGACGATTTTAAAACCTCAGAAATTGATCTGTTAGAGGCCTATGCAAAGCCCTTGCCGGTGATCATAATCGCACGCCTTCTTGGCGTTCCTGAAAGCATGGCCGATGAATTGCTGCGTTGGTCAAATGATATGGTGATGATGTATCAAGCGCGGCGCAGTAAAACGCTGGAAGCCCGTGCGGTTGCTGCCAGTAAGGCGTTTTCAGATTTCATGCGCTCTTATATAGAAGAACGACGTACGCGCCCTGCGGATGATTTGATCACCCATTTGATTGCCGCTGAAGAAAATGGTCAACGTTTGACAACCGATGAAATGATCACCACTTGCATCCTTTTGTTAAACGCCGGGCACGAGGCCACGGTACATACATTGGGCAATGGGGTGAAAACACTTCTTGAAACCGGGGTGCCGGCAAGCTGTTTGGCGCCAGAACATATTGACGGCACNGTTGAAGAGATTTTGCGATATGATCCACCGCTACATATGTTCACGCGATATGCAAATGAAGATCTTACGGTTCAAGGGCATGCGCTTAAGCGCGGTGATCAAATCGCATTAATGCTGGGCGCCGCAGGGCGCGATCCAACCAACTGGCGCGATCCGGATGTTTTCGACCCTAGCCGAGACGTAAAAACAAACGCTGCCTTTGGGGCAGGCATCCATTTTTGCTTAGGCGCCGCGCTGG
>JGI26082J51739_10002439_pt1 | contig 11356 bp, 14 predicted proteins | sample SaaInl5LU_22_DNA_FD_51739 | JGI IMG/M metagenome (IMG submission 51739)
AATTGGCAGGCGTGTAATTGGCAGGCGCGTCATCACCGGCTGCCCAACAATGATAAATGAGACCATTGATAATGAAAATTATGTATTTTGCATGGCTAAAGGAACATACCGGCTGTTCATTTGAAGAAATGTCCATCCCAGATGGCGTTGATACCGTTGGCGCCTTGATCCCGCATATCACATGCAAATCAGCTGGTCATAAAACCGCTTTACAGAATCTTGATGCGGTTCGGGTTGCGGTAAACCGTGTTTATGGTGATCTTGCCACACCGATTGGCGATCGAGACGAAATTGCCTTTTTCCCGCCGGTTACAGGCGGTTAAGAAAAAGCCACCAACCGCATGCGGTTCGTGGCTTTTGCAATCTTCAAATAATTGCGGGTTTTGGGTTATTAGGCGTGAACCAATGCGCTATAGCCTTCAACCATCTTGCGGCAAATATCGCCTGGGGTGAATTGATAGTCACCGATTCTTGAAACCGGAGTGACCTCGGCTGCCGTGCCTGTTAAAAAACATTCGCGCATCGAGCCCAATTCTTCAGGCTTTATATGTCGCTCGATCACTTCAATTTGCATTGATTTGGCCATCGAAATCACGCTTTGGCGGGTGATTCCATTCAAGAAACAATCTGCAATAGGTGTGTGGAGCGTACCTGCATCATCGACAAAAAATACATTGGCGCCGGTGGCTTCGGCAACATAGCCGCGATAATCCATCATCAACGCATCTTGAAAGCCTTTGCGCTCGGCCTCATGCTTGGACAGGGTACAAATCATGTAAAGACCGGCTGCCTTGGCATGAACAGGTGCTGATTCGGGCGATGGCCGTTTCCAGCTGGCAATATCAAGCGTAATGCCCTTCATCTTGGTTTCAGGGTCAAAATAACTTGGCCATTCCCATGCGGCAATCGCCAGATGCGCCGTTGTTTGCTGCGCCGAAATGGCCATCATTTCGGAACCGCGCCAACAATAGGCCCGCACATAACCATCAACAATGTTATTGGCTTCGATAACCGCTTGTTTGGCAGCATCCACCGCATCATCCGAAATCGGCAGATCAAAATCCAGCAATTTACTCGATTGACGCAGCCGAACAGTATGTTCGCGCCCTTTGAAGATTTTACCGGCATAGACGCGTTCGCCCTCGAACACCAGACTGGCGTAATGCAGCCCGTGGCTTAGCGTATGCGCTTTTGCATCGCGCCATGGCACAATATCGCCATCCATCCAAATGCTACCATCGCGATCATCAAACGGAATCAATGCCATATTATGCTCTCCCTATAAGCAGCCAAAGCTTCTATCTTACGAATTTAAATGGTTCCATTTCGGCCATTTCATGCTAAAGACTAGAAGTCTTTTTTATCACTCACATTCTATATTGGTCAACATGGCTGACGTAAAACCAATTGGCAAGGCTCTTTTTCTACGCGAAGAAGAATTGCGCCGCGGCATTGAATTGATGTTCTTCGCTTACCGCGATTTCACCGGTGANGCCGACTCGATTCTTNCTGAACAGAATATGGGGCGTGCGCATCATCGGGCAATCTATTTTATTGGTCGTAACCCCGGCATTACGGTTAGTGATCTTTTGGCTATTCTTTGCATTACCAAACAAAGCCTGTCGCGCGTTCTGTCTGGATTGATGGAAGACAGCTATGTCGTTCAAAAGCCGGGGGCATCTGACCGGCGCCAGCGTTTGCTTTATCTTACCGCGACCGGCACCGCGCTTGAATCACGTCTAACGTCACTGCAAGGCCGCCGTTTTGCAGCTGCCTATCGTGAGGCCGGTGTTGATGCGGTTGATGGATTCCAACGGGTATTGCGGGGATTGCTCGACAGCGATACGATTGAACAAATCGCCCAGCAAGATCAGACAAGCGATATATGATTGCGGTGATTGCGCCGGTCGACTCGAAATGACCCGAATTGCGCTGAATAGAATTGAACTGAATTGACGGGCCGCAAATTCATTTAACCCAGCATTCAATCATAGAGGGGCTTTATGTCAGAGCATCACATCCTTGTCATCGATGATGATGAACGGCTTCGCATTCTGCTTCGCCGGTTTCTCGAAGAAAGCGGCTTTCGCGTTACTGATGCCGGCAATGCCAGCGAAGCGCGCAAAATCCTGCAAGGCATTGCCTTTGACCTTTTGGTTGTCGATATCATGATGCCTGGTGAAACAGGGCTTGAATTTCTGGCTGACATCCGTAAAGACAATGCAGTGCCTGCCTTGTTTCTGACGGCAATGTCCGATACTGAAAACCGCATTGAAGGGCTGGAGGCTGGCGCTGATGACTATATGTCAAAGCCATTTGAGCCGCGCGAACTTGTGCTGCGGATNAAACGTATCCTCCAGCGCAACCGCAGCAATGACCATTTTGACATGCANATCAATTTCGGCCCCTTTCTGTTTGATCCCGACACCGGCATGTTATCGAAATCAGGCGACCGGCTGCATATTACAACAGCAGAACAGCAGCTTTTGACCAGTTTTGGCAAACGCCCCAATCAAATCCTATCGCGTGATGATCTTGGTGCGGCGCTTGATGGACGCATGGAAGGCCGGTCAATTGATGTGGCTGTTGCCCGACTGCGCCGTAAGCTAGAGCCTGACCCGCGCCATCCTGTTTACCTGCAAACAGTGCGGAACCGTGGCTGGATGCTGCGCACCGACACTGCCGCACCAAAACGTTAGGCAGGGCTGAACATGCAATTGCGCGAATTTCTTCCCAAAACCCTGTTTGGCCGAATGCTGTCAATCATCTTGGTACCGATGATTTTTGTGCAGGTCATTACCGTTTTCATTTTTTATGAGCGTCACTGGGATACCGTTACCCGCCATATGGCCCAAAACCTTGCTGGCGAAATGGCCTTGCTAATTAATGATATCGGCACAAGCCCNGACAAAGCCAGCATCGAGGCAGTTACCGAAAAAGGCTGGCAGTATTTTAGCTTTCCGATCGATTTTCAACCGGGCGCGGTTTTGCCTGCCACCGCCCTTGGCCCGGCGGAAACCTATGCCGAAACCATGCTTCGGCGCGAATTGAAACGACAGGTCAAACTGCCATGGATTCTTGATATCAGCACTGACCCGAATTTGATTTTCATTGATTTNCAGATGAAAAATGGCGTTTTGCGGATTNATGCAAGTCGCAAGCGAATCTTTAGCTCAACAAGCTGGACCTTTATTGGCTGGACAATTGGCAGCTCGATCATTCTATTCGGCATTGCCTTGATGTTCCTTCGCGGACAGGTGCGTCCGATCCACCGTTTGGCCGCCGCCGCACGCCAACTTGGCCTTGGGCGGGCAGCGCCCGATTACCGGCTCGAAGGCGCACGCGAGGTTCGGCTTGCTGGCCGCGCTTTTCAGGCGATGCGTTATCGCATCATGCNGCAATTGAATGAGCGCACCGAAATGCTGGCCGGTGTTAGCCATGATTTGCGCACCCCGCTGACCCGCATGCGTCTTCAATTGGCATTGATGAAAGATAATGAAGATACCAAAGCCATCAGCAGCGATATCAGCGAAATGGAAGAAATGATTGATGGCTATCTTGCTTTTGCCGCTGGCGAGGGTGATGAGGCCCCACAAGAGCTGGCGGTTGATGATCTTTTGAACCGGCTGGTTACACAAGCGCATAAAAGCCACAAATTTGATATCACCCTATCGCCGGTCAAAGATGATATTCCGGNGTTCCCGATGCGGCGCAATGCCATCCAGCGCGCCTTTTCCAACATCATTNCCAATGCAATTCGCTATTCAACCAGAACTGTTGTGGCAATTCGCATTCGCAATGATGAGGTGATCATTACCTTTGATGATAATGGCGCCGGCATTCCGCAAGAACGCCGCGCCGATGCAATACGCCCCTTTATCCGGCTTGAGGAATCACGCAACAGACGCACCGGCGGTGCCGGTCTTGGCCTGTCGATTACAAGTGACGTGATTCTCAGCCATGGCGGCGAGCTTACGCTTGGTGACTCGCCTCTTGGCGGGCTGCGGGTTGCGGTTAAATTACCCGTCTAGAATAATTTCCCGCCATCCGGCACCGGATGATCCGGCGTGACCAACACGACTTCACCTGCGGCATCCGGCACGCCAAGGGTTAATACTTCGGACATAAATGGCCCAATCTGGCGCGGCGGAAAATTCACCACCGCCATCACTTTTTTGCCAATCAATTCTTCTAGCTGGTAATGGGTGGTGATCTGCGCTGATGATTTGCGCGTTCCCAGCGGCGCGCCGAAATCAATCTCCAGCTTATAGGCCGGTTTGCGCGCTTCAGGAAAGGGCGTCGCCGCAACAATCGTTCCGCACCTTATATCCAGCTTGAGAAAATCTTCAAATGACGCCTCAGTCATTATCAACGCCATGTCGCCCTGCAGAAGCGTCATCATGACGATCTTGATCGGTATGATGGTCATGCTTGCCGTCAAACAGGCGAAGACTGACACCCCATTCTTCAGCTTTCACCATCCGTTGATCGAGCATTTTCATCGTTGCCGCAAGATCAGGACTATCATCTTTCATCCAAATGCGTGCCGTTGCCAAAAACACCGCAACAACCCCCTTGACCCGCAACATGCCTTTTAATCCATGAACAGGATCACCGGCCATCACCAGAACACGCCGAACCACGGCTTCGAGGCCGTCAAGCAACCGCAACGCCAATTCAGGATGGCGGCGGGCCGACCGATTTAATTGATCAATCTGCGCGCGGTATGGGGCATAGGTTTCAAACCGGTGCAGCAAACCTTCGATGATTTTCTCACGGACAGACACTTCGCCAGCATCTTCAATATCGTCAAAGCTTTCCATAACTGATTGCTGATCCAGCGCGGCCATCTTGGCCAGAACCAGCCGTTGCACACTGCCACCAAGCGCCCCCGCTAACCCATGCTCAATGCCTGCCATATCGGCAACCATATCAAGATCAATCTGATCAATATCATGCGTGGCCAAAAGCGCCCAGGCCGCATCGGCAAGCGCGGCGCGGCTTTCATCATTTGATTGCGGCGAGACGGAATCCTGCAACATCAGACATCCTTTTCATAAATTTTTAAAACAGTCTGAACAGATGATGGCACCGTTCAGCAGGCATCGTAAACATAGCACAGAATCGGCGCGAAATCTAAATAGTGGATATTTTGACTGTCTTTTGGCCTATTCGCCAAGCGCGATTGACCGCGCTTTTGCCGCTGCAACCGCCTTTGTCATTAGACTTGCCAACCCGTCATCGGCCATCAAAACCGCCAGCGCCGCCGCCGTTGTGCCACCTTTGCTTGTCACATTTTCACGCAGAATAGCCGGCGTTGTATCAACCGCCGCCATCAGCGCACCAGCACCGCAAACCGTTGCCTTCGCCAATTCAACCGCCAAATCATCGGGAAGCCCTGCTTCAATACCTGCCTCAGTCATGGCCTCGACCAACAAAAACACATAGGCAGGCCCCGATCCGGACAGGGCGGTGACGCCATCCATCAGGGACTCGTCTTGCACATGCACAACCTGCCCAACAGCCGCTAAAAGCTGGCTTGCCAGATCGCGCACATGATCTGGCGCATCGGCATAAAGCGCGGTAATGCCTTTGCCAATCGCCGCTGGCGTATTTGGCATCGCCCGAATGACAATCGCATTATCACCAAGNCGTTGTTTCAACCAGCCTGTTGAAATGCCAGCAGCAATCGAAAGATAGGCGCAATCAGCATGTTTCATCATGCCAAGACCGGCGATAGCGTCGTCCATCATTTGCGGTTTAACGGCAAGAACGATCATTGTGCTAACCGGTGCGCCATCGGCAATCGCCGCCACACAATCGGCATAAAGCCGAACAGCCGTTTGGTCTTCTAACCAGCCAAGATGTGTTTGATGCGGTTCGATAATGGTAAAATTGGCGTCAAGGTTACGATCGGCAAGCCAGCCTTCCAGCATTGCGCTTCCCATCTTGCCACACCCCAACAGCGTGATCTGCTGCTGCGCCATGATAACTAGGCCTCGCCCTCGGTGGTAAATAAAGCCGCCGCTGCCGCATCACTTGCCGACAGCTGGTTGCGCGCCACCTGATAGATTGCTGGAAAACAATGTTCACATTCGCCAAGCATGATATCGACAACATCTTCAATCTGTTCAGGCGTTGCCCCGCCAGCCCCGCGAAGCGGTAAAGTATGCCGTAATTCCAGTTCGCCAGTGCCAATATCCAGCGCCAGATGCCCCATAAATATCTGCTGGTTCAACAATGCCGCAAGAAGGGCGATATCGCCAAGACGGTCATTTTCACATTGAACATCAATGCGGCAAGTGACCTGCATCGCTTCTTCATTATGCTGCCATGTAACGGCCAATTGGTAATCACACCATTTGCCCGGCACCTCGACAAGAACCGCATTTTCGGCACGCCGTTGCAACAACCAGTCCTGATTGGTGACAAAACGCGTGACCAATTCGATGGGATCGCCAAGAAGAATATCATGCTGATTTTGGCTAGGTGCCATGCGATGCGTTCCGAAAATCTCGGCTCGGCTTCATTGCCGATGACCGCCCTTAAAATGGCAAATTCGGATCGCGCATTCAATCTAATTCAATACAATATTTTGTGGCTCAAACAGGCATGACCCACATGAAATTGTGTTTTTCCCGCCTTTTCCGCTGATTCGCGGTGGGTTTAAACCGTTGATTATTTTCCGGTCTTTTTTGTCGTTGCCTTGGTTTTTGCCGCTGGTTTGGCAGCCGTTTCAGCCTTGCTCGCCGACTCGGCCGGTGATGCCATTGTCGATTCGAGAAGTGCCAACCGCGCCGCAAGCGCCTCATGCCGGGTGCGAAGCGCGTCAAATTCTTCTCTTGTGACAAGACCGCGGGCATTCAAGCTTCGTTCCATACGCTGGCGAATCAGATTATCCACCTCTTCGCGCATCCCGCCAAAGGCTGACGCCGCACCATTTGCCATTTGCGCGATATCGGCCATAAAATTTGAACGCGGTGCCATGATGTCTCTCCTACTCGGTTTTTATCGTCCGGTTTATACCACCGATGGTTGTCACGATCTTTTCTTGTGACTGATGTTTCTTATCATAGATAATGCCGCTAGAGTAAGGTTGCAATCGATGTTGATGGCGACAAATCGTGTCGCACATGCATATTTTCATGGCAAACGCCATTGCGGTGCTGCCAAAAGACCGAAAGACACGATATGACAATCCAGCCGATACCCGTTGATTTGGTCAAAAATGCCATCACGCTTCCTGAATTTGATGTCTTTGCCATTGATTTTGGGGGTTTTGGCATTCGCTGGTATGCGCTTGCCTATATCGCTGGATTGCTTATCGGCATTTATATTCTGCGCCGTGAAACACGGTCACCGCATGCTGTGATGACGGCCGACCAGACGGATCGGCTGCTCAATTATCTATTGATCGGCATCATTCTTGGTGGGCGGCTTGGTTATGTGTTTTTCTATAATGCTGCCTATTATCTGGAAAACCCGCTTTCAATCCTGCATGTGTGGCAAGGCGGTATGTCCTTTCACGGCGCGTTGATCGGCGTTGGCCTTGCCCTTTTTGCGATGGCAAAACGGCATAATATTGCGTTTCTGGCCCTAAGCGACAGGGTGGCGATGGTCACACCAATTGGCCTGTTTTTGGGGCGCTTATCCAATTTCATCAATGGCGAGCTTTATGGCCGCGTTACCGATNTGCCATGGGCGATGATCTTTCCGCATAGTGATGGCCTGCCGCGTCACCCAAGCCAGCTTTATGAGGCAGGTCTTGAAGGGATTGTGCTTGGCCTTGCCATGTATCTATGCTGGCGACGTGGCTGGCTGGCGGCAACCGGACGACTGACCGGCCTGTTTTTATTTGGCTATGGTCTGGCGCGGTTTCTTNTCGAGCTGGTGCGCCAACCCGATGCCCATATCGGTCTTCTCGCAGGCGGGCTTAGCATGGGGCAGATATTGTCATTGCCGATGATGCTTTTGGGGTTGTATTTGCTGCGTCAAGCCTTGCGGCCAAGGCGTGACCATGAGTGAGCATAATCTTTTGCAAACCGAACAGGGCAAAGCTTTGTTTGAGACAATCGCCAGTCGGATTGAAACTGATGGGCCATTATCGCTGGCAAATTATATCAGCCTTGCGCTTGGTGATGCCGATCACGGCTATTATCACAAACAAGATCCGTTTGGCGCCGATGGCGATTTTACCACTGCCCCGGAAATTTCCGGCCTGTTTGGCGAGATGTGCGGGCTTTATCTTGCACATATGGCCGATTTGTCAGGCCTTACGCAACCGGCCATTCTAGAGCTTGGCCCGGGCCGCGGCAGTCTGATGGCAGATATGCGGCATGTCTGGTCACAAATCATGCCGCAACTGGCAAATTCACCGGTGCATCTTGTCGAAACCAGCCCCGCGCTTCGCCAGCAGCAGAAAGACCGGTTAGCGCCAGCCGATCTTTATTGGCACCCCGATCTTGACGATTTACCAGCCACACCAATTTTTGGCATTGCCAATGAATTTTTTGATGCCTTGCCAATCGACCAAGCCATTTGGCGACAAGATCATAAAGAGACGGCCGGTTCATGGCGCCACCGGCTTGTCGGGCTTGTCGATGGGCGACTTGGCTTTGTTGATGGGCCTGCGCTTAGCCCTGCCGAAATCGACATTTGGCATTTGGCGTCAATGCCGGCCCCAACCGATGGCAGCATTGCCGAATATTGCTCGATGGCTGATGCGTATGCGGGCAAGCTTGCAACACATATTGCATCTTATGGCGGTGCTTGCTTAATCATTGATTATGGCCGTGACGGGCCAAGTGGCGACAGCCTTCAAGCCGTTGCCAATCACCAGCCCGTTGACGTATTNCACCAGCCAGGCGACGCCGATTTGTCGCATTGGGTTGATTTCAGTGCCTTGCGCCGNAGTGCGACAAGCAGCGGCGCTCGCCTTGTCGGGCCAGTCACACAGGGCGATTTTCTGCAAGCCATTGGTATCGCCCAACGAACCGAAGCGGCGGCAAAACTTGCCGATGCCGAAACAAGGCGTGGCCTTTTTGCGGCGGTTGACCGGCTTGTCAGCAGCCAGCAAATGGGATCAGCCTTCAAGGTTGCCATGATGCTTCCATCTGGAACTGGCCTGCCGCCCGGNTTTGCTGCTGCCGGTGATCAAGGATCGACAATATGACCGCCGCGATGCCAGTTATTCTTGAGGGTGGGCCGCAATGTTATCAGCATGCTGGCTGGCGGGATCAACCGACGCGGAAATGGCATATAAGACATGGGTTTTTCACCGCCAATGGCGGCGTCAGCGCGGGCCTTTATAAAAGCTTGAATTGCGGTTTTGGATCGAATGACGATCCGGCACTGATCGCCGAAAACCGGCGGCGCGTTGCCAATAGCCTTGGGTTCCGCTCTGACCAGATGTTTGGCCTTCGCCAAATTCATTCAGCAAACGTTGTGCAGATTGACTCTACCAGCGATGCCAGCATTGATGCCCGCGCCAACGCCGATGCCCTGATCACAAACAATAGCGGTTATGCGCTTGCAATCCTAACGGCCGATTGTGTTCCGGTGCTGTTTGCGGCGCCGGATATGGGTGTGATTGGTGCCGCGCATGCAGGATGGCGCGGCGCGGTTGATGGTGTTTTGGAATCGACCATCGCCATGATGGCCAAACAGGGTGTCACGCCAAACCAAATTGAAGCCGTTATCGGCCCTGCCATTCAACAGGCCAATTATCAGGTTGGCGATGATCTTCGCCATNCCGTTCTTTCCGCGCATGATGATGCTGACGGCTTTTTTGATCCTGATCAGGGCATGGACGGGAAATACCGGTTCGATCTGCCCGGATTTGTCCAGTCGCGCCTTCGCAAGGCCGGGTTGGTTAATGTGACCGATCTTGGCATTGATACCTATGGCGAATCATCTGGCCTGTTTTCGCATCGTCACGCAACACATGCGGCTTTGCCCGATTCAGGCCGCCAAATTGCAGTTATCGGCCTTGTTCCAAACCTAACCACAAAAATGACATAAGAGAGACAGTCATCATGCCGCATCTCTATATTTTCCTTGGATTGATGTTTCTTTCCTTATTGGCATCTTGTTTTATTTCCTAGCCATGTTCAGACAGTTTTTGACAAAATTCTGGCATATCTTCTTGCCCCGTCCGATCGTGATTGCTATAGCAAGCTTCCAAGACAAAGCGGGTCGTCCTACACAGGTTTTTGACGCATGAAGATTTTATCCTGCAATAGCAACCGACCGCTGGCTGAGGCCATCGCCGCCTATTTGGATGTTCCCCTTACAAAAGCCGATGTAAAACGGTTTGCCGATATGGAAGTTTTTGTCGAAATTGGCGAGAATGTTCGCGGCGAAGATGTGTTTGTTGTGCAATCAACTTGCTTTCCGGCAAATGACAATGTGATGGAACTTTTGGTGGCGCTTGATGCGCTTCGCCGTGGATCAGCCCGCCGGATCACCGCCGTTATCCCTTACTATGGTTATGCGCGCCAAGATCGTAAATCTGGCCCGCGCACGCCGATTTCAGCTAAATTGCTGGCCAATCTCATCACCTCGGCTGGTGCAGACCGCGTTTTGACGATTGATCTTCACGCGGGTCAGATTCAGGGCTTTTTCGACATTCCGACCGACAATCTGTTTGCCGCACCCGTTTTTGTAAGCGATATCAAAGAGCGCTATGACGGCTCGAAACTGATGATCGTGTCGCCTGATGTTGGTGGTGTTGTGCGCGCGCGTTCATTGGCGCGTCGCCTCGAAGCCGATCTTGCCATTATTGATAAACGCCGCCCAAAGGCAGGGGTTTCTGAAGTGATGAACATCATTGGCGATGTCGAAGACCGCCATTGCGTCATGGTTGATGATATTGTCGATTCAGGTGGCACATTATGTAACGCTGCCGTCGCTCTGATGAAGGCTGGTGCGCTTTCGGTTGATGCCTATGTAACGCATGGTGTTTTGTCCGGCGGTGCGGTTAGCCGCGTTGCCGCATCACCCCTAAATTCGCTTGTCACGACCGATTCGATTCCGGCCACCGAAGCGGTTCGTGTTGCGCGTAATATCCGGCAATTGTCGATTGCACCGCTTCTTGGCGAAGCCATGCTTCGGATCAATGAAGAACGGTCAGTATCGACGCTGTTCTAAGCGGCATTTTGAATCGCCTCTGAAAACGCAAAAACGCTTGTATTTTCCCGATAATAAGCCTATTAATCCGCTGCCGCGCACCCCTGGAGGCGCGGTACATTGTTTTGAAAAAGGAGTTAGCAATGTCTGACAATACAACCATTAGCGCAGAACAGCGCGAACGGGTCGGTAAGGGGTCCGCCCGTGCGGTACGCCGTGCAGGTCGAGT
>JGI26082J51739_10002441_pt1 | contig 11354 bp, 16 predicted proteins | sample SaaInl5LU_22_DNA_FD_51739 | JGI IMG/M metagenome (IMG submission 51739)
GCAGGTGCACTTATTATGAAAATGGCAACTGTAATACTTCATAAAAAATTAAAGGATAGAAACTATGATAATGACGTTCAGATGGTTGCTCATATTCATGATGAGCTACAGCTACAGTGTAAGCATGCTATCTCAAATGAAATAGGAGAGATTGCAAAACAATCAATTATAGAAGCAGGAATTTATTTTAAATTTAGATGTCCGTTAGATGCGGAGTTTAAAGTAGGAGGAACATGGGCACAGACACATTAAAAAAATGTATCAGATGTAAAAGCAAAGCTGATGTTTATACAGACAATGTTTATTACTGCGCTGATTGTATGTTTAAAATCTATACAGATAAACTTCCAGACAAATACGGATTAAAAAGAAAAAAACCTTTACCAGCTTAACTGGTGCCCTCAGCCAGACTCGAACTGGCACTCCGCAAGCGGCACAGATTTTAAGTCTGTTGTGTCTACCAAATTCCACCATGAGGGCACAAGCACTGTCTTTTACAAAATTTTACAATGTATAACAACAACAAAGATTACGATTTCAAAGTTGATTTGCCCAAGGGTCAAAGAAATGAAAAAAGAATTGTAAATATTTTAGGACTTAATTCTGAACAAGTCGAAGTCAAAACTGAATTTCAATTTTGGCAGACCAGTGGAAATCTTGCAATTGAAATAGAAAGCTGGGGTAAACCTTCAGGCCTTAAAACAACTAAAGCTAAATATTGGATACATTCATTTAATGAAGGTGAAACAATAATTGGCTTTACTTGTATCAAAGTAAGTACACTTAAAAAAATAGTCAGAAAATATTTAGCAAAAAATAAAAATAACAAAGACAAAATCATAAGAATGCTTGGTCAAAACAATGCATCTAAATGCATCTTAATACCTATGACAGACTTTATTGATTTGTGGAGGTTCGTTTGAAACAAAAAATAAAACTACCAATACCAAATAAAAAAATATTCCCATTTGATTTTTATGTATGCCACTGGAGTGACATTAATTCAAACTGTAGTTGGGAGAGTTTACAAACTGTAAAAAATTATAAACCAACTATTTGTATTACTTTAGGTTGGTTAGTTGGAACTGACAACGATTGTTACAAATTCATATCAGATATTAATTTTGATGATGATTATTCTCTAGGTGATTGTGGAAACACCACAACAATTCCTAAACAAAACATACTTAAACTACGAAAGGTAAAACTATGGTAAGACAAATGAATAATAAAAATAAAACATTATTAGTAGATGGAAGTGTTTTAATTTACAGAATTGCATCAGCATTAGAAGAAGCTACAGAATGGGAGTTTGATTTTTGGACTTTACATTGTGATTTTGCATTAGCTAAAAAAACATTAGTTCAAACAATTGAATACTATAAAGAAAACTTAAAATGCAAAAGAGTAACTATTGCTTTAGATGATAAAAATAATTTTAGAAATAAAATATTTCCTGAATATAAATCAAATAGAAAAAAGACTAGGAAGCCAATAGTTCATAAACCTTTAAAAGAATATATTAAAACTCAATATGAATGTCTCAGTTACCCAACTTTAGAAGGTGATGATGTTTTAGGTATATTAGCTACATCAGAAGAACACTTTAATAATTGTATCGTATTGTCTTCAGATAAGGATATGCGAACTATTCCAGGCCTTCATCATTTTATTCACGATAGCTCAACTGAATTAGTTGATGAAAAAACAGCTAATTATAATTTTATGTATCAAACCTTAAAAGGTGACTTAACAGATAACTACCCAGGATGCCCAGGAGTAGGAGGTGTTAAAGCTGAAAGAGCATTAGCTAAGTGTAATAAAGATTTACCTAGTATGTGGGAAGCTGTTGTTGCTGAATATGTTAGAGCAAATTTAAAAGAAGATGATGCCTTAACACAAGCAAGATTAGCTAGAATACTAAGAGTATCTGACTGGGATAATAAGAAAAACAAACCAAAACTTTGGAGCCCAAGTGACAGATAAATCATTATTTGACTCATTAAAATACCAGGTTGGAGGAGACCATTATGCAAAATGAAAATCCAACCTGCTAGATTTATAAATGAGAACAACCTTCAATTCGCTGAAGGAAATGCAATCAAATACATTTGCAGACATAAAAGCAAAGGTAAGAAGCAGGATATAGAAAAAGCGATACAATATTTGAATATGATTATTGAGAGAGACTACAGTTAATTAACAACAGGACACTTTAGATATATGCAAACAAATCAAGACAAATTTCCACCAATTGATGAAAAATTGTTGGAAGCTTTAGACAAGTTATTTCCTGAAAGAACTCCAGAAATCAATATGGATATGAAGGAAATATACTTCAGAATTGGACAACGAAGTGTAGTTCGTTTTTTACATGAGAAGTTCAAAAATCAAAACATATTGGAGAAATAAATTATGTGTGGAAGCAGACCTAGTCCGCCACCACCAGCTCCTGAACCAACACCTCCACCACCGCCAATGAACCAAGTTCAACAAGCGGCTCCGAGGCCTGCTGGTTATTCTGAAAGTGACGGTAGAAACAGAAATGATGCTACTCAATCAGACAGAAAAAGAGTTGGTGCTAGCGTATTAAGAATACCGATTGTCGGAGGACTATAATATTATGAGTAATGAGTATTTTAGTGGTACTACTAACTCTGGTACTACAGCTAAAAAGTATAATAAAAAGGTATCTGAAAGAGAACTTTATTTAGAGCGAGCAAGAGAATGCTCTGAAGTAACTATACCTACTTTAATTCCAGATGATGCTCATACTTCAACAAGTAAGTTTGATACTCCATATCAAGGTATTGGCGCAAGAGGTGTAAACAATTTAGCATCTAAATTATTATTATCTTTATTACCACCTAATGCTCCATTCTTTAGATTAAGCATAGATAACTTTGCTCTTAAAGATATTGAACAAGATGAAAATTTAAGAACTCAAATTGAAAAGGGATTATCTGAAGTAGAAAAAGCTGTAATGAATAATATAGAAATCTCTAATGATAGAGTATCTATATTTGAAGCGCTAAAGCATCTTATTGTAGGTGGAAATGTTTTACTATTTGTAGGTAAAGAAGGTATTAGAGTATTTCCATTATCTCATTATGTAATTGATAGAGACCCAATGGGTAACGTCTTAGAAATTATTACAAAAGAAACAGTAGCAACAAAAGTATTACCAGAAGAAATTCAAAAAGAAATTTATAATCAAATTCAAGATGATGAAGATTATAGTACATGTGATTTATACACTTGTATCAAAAGAGTAAAAAATAAGTTTGAGGTCTCACAAGAGGTAAAAGGAATTATTATTCCAGATAGTATCGGAACATACGACTTAGACAAGACTCCATACATTCCATTAAGAATGATTAGAGTAGACAATGAAGATTATGGTCGTAGTTATGTAGAAGAGTATCTAGGAGACCTCATTAGTTTAGAAGGTTTAACTAAGGCCATTGTAGAAGGTGCAAGTGCATCAGCTAAAACTTTATTTATGGTTTCACCTAATGGAACCACAAGAGCAAAAGCATTAGCTGAAAGTGAAAATGGTTCTATTATTGAAGGTTCAGCAAACGATGTATCNGTATTACAAGTAGGTAAGTTTCCTGATTTTAGAGTAGCACAAGAAACAATTGCTAAAATAGAACAAAGATTATCATACGCATTTTTATTAAATGCTTCAGTTGTTAGAGATAGTGAAAGAACTACTGCTGAAGAAGTAAGAATGGTAGCTCAAGAATTACAAGATAGCTTAGGTGGTATCTATGGAATTTTATCACAAGAGTTTCAATTACCTTTTGTAAATAGAAAAATATCAGTATTACAAAAATCTAAAAAATTACCTGCATTACCTAAAGGTGTTGTGTTTCCAAAAGTTATTACTGGAATTGAAGCCTTAGGAAGAACTAATGATAGAAATAAATTAATTCAATTTTTACAAACTTTGTATGGAGTATTAGGCGCTCCAGCTATTCAACAATATGTAAATGTAACAGAAGCAATATCAAGATTAGCTATTGCAGATGGAATAGAAGTTAAAGGTCTAATTAAAACACCAGAAGAATTACAAGCGGAGCAACAAGCTCAAATGGAGCAAGCCATGGCTGACCAGCAAAACCAGGCAATACTTAATGCTGGTGAAAAGATAGCTGGAAACATTCCTCCAAAATCACTTGGAGAGACAATAGCCGCAACAAATAACCAATAGGAGTAAACAATGGTTGAAACAGTAACAGTCGCTCAAGGCGAAGAAAATCCTTCGTTAGAAGAGCAATCACAACAACAAGAGGCAACATCACAGACGACACCAGAAGCTCAAACAGAACAAACTACTGAGACTTCTAGTGAAAAGCCTAGTTGGCTACCAGAAAAATTTGCTAACGCAGAAGAATTAGCAAAAGCTTATGGTGAATTAGAAAAGAAATTATCTTCTAAACCAGAAGAAAAATCTGAACCAACTGATTTAAAAATTGAAGCTAAAGAAGAAGTAAAGAGTGAAAATACTTTAGAACCTTTTTACCAAGAGTATTCTGAAAAAGGTGAACTTACTGAAGATAGTTATTCTAAATTATCTCAGATGGGCATTCCTAAAGATGTAGTGGATGCATATATTTCAGGACAAGAAGCATTATCACAACAACACCAGGCATCTATTATGTCTACAGTTGGTGGTGAAGATAACTATAAAAATATGGTTCAATGGGCTTCACAAAATTTATCTAAATCTGAAATAGAAGCTTTTAACAACACAGTTGACAATGGAACTTTAGAACAAGCTCAATTAGCAATTGCTGGTGTTAATGCAAAGTATCAATCTAATACTAAAGAACCGAATTTATTTTCAGGTCAAAAATCTGAAAGTAATGTGGGTTATGAGTCAGTAGCTCAAATGCTGACTGACATTAATAATCCTAAATACAAATCTGACACTGCTTTTAGAAAACAAGTAGAAGAAAAAGTCAGAAACTCAAACGTAATATAACACCTGTTTAGGTGGGAAGGAGATAACCATGTACGGTAAGAAGAAAAAACCTATGGCAAAAAACAAAATGAAAATGCCAAAGTCTAAAAAGAAAAAGAAATAATGTCTAAAGGACTTTATGCAAACATCCACGCTAAGCGTAAAAGAATAAAAGCTGGTAGTGGAGAAAAGATGAGAAAGCCTGGTTCTAAAGGTGCTCCAACTGCGAAGCAATTTAGAAGAGCGGCTAAAACAGCAAAGAAGTAAGATGATTAATTTTCTTTTGCCACTAATAAAAAATCCAATAACTCAAATAGTAGCATCTAAAACTATTGGAGCTATTAAACANAAGTTAGATANGGATAAAATTATTAGGGCAAAGGAAATTGAAAGCGTNAAAGAAGTTTCTATTGAACAAGTAAAACAACAAGAAAAATCCATTAAAGATGAATTATTAACTATTCTCATTGGTGGAATTTTTGTTTTTACATTTTTACCATTTTCACAACCTTATATGAGTAAAGGTTTTGAAATTTTAAAAAGTGCGCCTACTGAATTTTGGTGGGCTGTTTTAATTGTATTCAGTGGAAGCTTTGGATTATCAACACTTAATAATATTAGAAAAAAATAATGGAGGTATGTTATGGGAATACTACGCATACTTCAGTTCTATCTATATAGACAAGCACTCCGTATAGTTTCTAGATGGGAAAATAAATTATGGCGTTGGTGCTACGCTAATAAAAAATATAAACGTATAAAAAGATAAAAACTTTTAAGAACTAAGATTTCATAACCCACTCTTCGTTAAGAGGGGTGAACCCTTCACAAAGATAAAAATTGCCTTGGAAGACTTACTTGCGAGTAAGACTAAAGAGATAACCTTTTTGAAGTATGTGCAAGGACTAAGACAAACCAAACCATAAAAAGGAGAACTATTATGGCAAACGCAACAGCGTCAAGAATTGGCGCAATCAATGGCGGTGCTGATAAAAATGCTCTTTTCTTAAAAGTATGGTCAGGTGAAGTTTTAGCTACTTTCATGAGAGAGAACAAAATGCTTGGGATGACTCAAGTAAGAACTATCTCTTCAGGTAAGTCAGCACAGTTTCCAGTAATTGGAACAACTTCAGCTAGTTACCACACTCCAGGAAATGAGATTGTCGGAACCAGCGTTAATCATGCTGAGAAAACAGTAAATATTGATGATTTACTTGTATCTTCAGCTTTTATCGCAAATATAGACGAAGCTAAAAACCACTATGATGTAAGAAGTATTTATACATCTGAAATGGGAAGAGCTCTTTCAAACACAGTAGACCAAAACTTATTACAGTTAGCTGTGTTAGCGGCTCAAGCTTCAGCTACTGTTACAGGTGGTAATGGTGGTGAACAAATCACAGACGCAGATGCAAACACAAATGCGACTTCTTTAATTACATCTATCTTCGAATGTGCTGAAGCACTTGATGAGAAAGATGTTCCTTCAGAAGACAGATATTGTGTTGTAACTCCGAACATCTATTATCAGCTTGTCCAAAACGACAAGATTTTAAATAGAGACTTCGGTGCAAACAACAACGGTGTTTACTCTGATGGTACAGTAATGAAAGTTGCTGGTATCAACATTGTAAAATCAAACACTGCTGTTGATGCTTATGCGGACAACTCTTCTGCTGTTTCAGGCACAAACAACACTTATAATGTTGATGCTTCAAACGTAGTTGCAACAGTCTTTCATAAGTCTGCAATCGGAACTGTAAAATTAATGGACTTGGCTATGGAGTCGGAATACGACATCAGAAGGCAGGGGACACTAATGGTCGGAAAAATGGCACTAGGAAGTGGCATAATTAGACCTGAAAGTGCAACATTAATTAAAACTGCATAATCACAGTCACAAGGCTTGGCGTAGAAATACGCCAGGCCACTAAATAATTATGGCATCAAATTCAAGAACTACAAAGTTAGAAGCTGTTAATACCATGTTGAGTACTATAGGGGAGGCGCCAGTAAATAAATTGACAGGCTCCCTGCCTACAGATGCAACAATGGCAATTAACATACTAGATGAAATTAATAGAGAAGTACAAGCAATGGGTTGGAAATTTAATACTTCTTATAAAGTTACACTAACAAGAAATACAGATAACAAAATTCCAATAGGTAATGATGTTATGCATGTTGAATTTAATCATCTAAGAGAAAACAGAACTAGCTATGACCCAGTATTAAGAGGAAGTTTTTTATATAATTTAGCAAAAGAAAGTTTTACCTGGGATAAAAATTTTGAAGAAGTAATGGTAATTTATCTATTACCTTTTGAAGATATTATTGAACAAGCAAGAAGATTTATAACAATTAGAGCATCTAGAATTTATCATGATAGAACTCTTGGNGCTAATGCNCTNCATAGATTTTCTAAAGAAGATGAAGGAAGAGCTTTATCTATACTTAAGCAGGCNGAAGCTTCTACTGCTGACCATAATATCTTTAATAGTTTAGACCAATTTAAAACTGTTAATAGAAATGGTGCACTTAAAGTAACTTCATAAACTAATGCCTTTAATCACAAGAAGTATACCGAACCTAATCGGAGGAGTGTCTCAACAACCAGAGATATTGCGATTAGAAAACCAGGCAACTGAACAGATTAATGGTTTATCAAATGTTGTTGAAGGATTAAAAAAAAGACCACCTACCAAACATATAGCAAAGCTATCTTCATCAAACCTATCCAATGCATTCATTCACACAATTAATAGAGATACTAATGAAAGGTATGTTGTTGTTATTACTGATGGTGCTTTATCCGTGTATGATATTGATGGAGCTCAAAAGACTGTAGTAGAGCAAACTAACGTAACTAATTATTTATCTTCAACAAATCCTAGAAGTGATTTTAGAGCCTTAACAGTAAACGATTACACATACATTTTAAATACAACTCAAAACGTAGCTTTAGATAGCACAACCAGTCCAGCTAAAATTGAACAAGCCATTTATACCGTTATACAAGGTGTTAATTCCACTAAGTATTCAGTTACCATTGATGGAACAACTAGCTCCTTTACGTCTTCCAATACCAATACGGAAAGTATTAGAGACGGACTCTTTAGCGCTATTGGAAGTCCTTCTGGTATTACATTAACTAAAATAGGTAATTCTAGTTTTTCAATTGTTAAAGCTTCAGGAACTTTAGAAGTATCAGCATCAGATGGTTTTGGAGACCAGGCATCACAAGTTATAAAAGATGAAGTACAAAACTTTTCTGACTTACCAGCTAAAGGAATTGATGGAATGGTTGTTGAAGTTAAAGGNGATGCATCTAATAGCTTTGATAATTATTATGTAAAATTTGTAGANAGTAATGAAGTTTGGGAAGAAACAGTAGCTCCAGGAATAAATACAACATTAGATAGTGATACAATGCCAGTTCTTTTAATTAGAACGGCAGATGGAAATTTTAGACTTACACAAGCAGATGGTTCTACCTATACAATCAGTTCTACTGATTATGACGTTCCTGCCTGGGGAACAAGAGTAGTTGGTGATGAAGAAAGTTCACCAGTTCCAAGTTTTGTTGGAACCAAAATTAGAGATATGTTTTTTCATAGAAACAGACTTGGTTTCTTAGCAGATGAAAATGTTATTATGTCTAGGTCAGGTGAGTTCTTTGAATTTTTTAATGAAACCGTAACAGATAGTTTAGACACAGATATTATTGATATTAACGTATCACATACAAAAGTTTCTATTTTAAAACATGCTGTAGCTTTTGATGAAAAATTATTATTATTTTCAGACCAAACACAATTTATTTTATCAGGTGGTAATTCATTAACACCAAATAATGTTTCAGTAACAGTTACAACAGAATACGAAAATACAGCTACAGTAAAACCAGTAGGTTCAGGAAGTAATGTATTCTTTGCTTTTGACAAAGGCCAATTTACAGGTGTGAGAGAAATGTATGTTGAAGCAGATGGTGAAACAAATACTGGTGAAGATATTACAGCTAATGTTCCTAAATATATTCCATCTAGTTTATTTAAGATGGCCAATGCTTCTAATGAAAACATCCTAGTATTATTAAGTTCAAAAGCAAACTATCTAAATCATTTATATGTTTATCAATGGTTTGTTTCAGATGGCAGAAGATTACAAAGTGCATTCCATAGATGGACTATTGGTAATGCAAACGATACTACAATTTTAAACGTAGATTTTATTGGAACTGATTTATATTTAGTCATTAATAGGTCTGATGGTTTATATTTAGAAAAGATTGATTGCGCTCCAGCTTCAGTAGATGAAGACGCAACTTATTTAACTCATTTAGATAGAAAATTAGATAACACTGAAGTTTCTGAAAGTTATAATGCAGGAACAAATCAAACAACAATCACATTACCTTACGCCATAGATAATACTATGAAGCTTGTAGGTAAACCAGGTGGAAGTAATAAAGCAGGAAGAGACATAACTTTAGTTTCACAGACTGGAACTGATTTAGTTGTTAGTGGAGATATAACAAGTTTTGATTACTTTGTTGGAGAACAATATATTTTTGAATACACATTCTCACAGCAATATTTAGCTTTAGGTCAAAGTTCAGCAACAGGTTCAAGAACAAGAGTAAGAGAAGGAAGATTACAAATTAGAAATTGGACTGTGTCTTATAATGATACAGGATTTTTTCAAACAAGTGTTACTCCTATAGGTAGAGATGAAAGTACAACTACTTTTACAGGAACCGTTTTAGGTACAGGTTTAACAGGAACAGTTAATTTAGAAGATGGAGATTTTACTTTTGCAGTTCAAAGTAGAAATGAAAGTCTTACAATTAAACTAACTAATAATAGTCACTTACCTTCTAATTTTGTGAATGCAGAATGGGAAGGTTACTATGTCACTCAATCTAGATAAGAAACCTTATTTGCGTTTAGCTAATGAGGAAGATTGTCATTATTTATCTTATAATCTTAGAGAAGCGGATTATAGAGAAATAAAAGCAGTAACAGGTTTACCTCCATTGATGTGCTTACTTCATGGATTGAGAGCAAGTAAGGTTCCTTTTGTAATTTGTTATTATGATATTCCAGTAGCAATGCTGGGTGTTGTGCCAAATGGATTAATTGGAAACATTTGGATGGTAGGTACTAAAGAACTTAAATCAATTAGCTTATCTTTTTTAAGAGAAAGCAAAAAAGTATTTCCAATATTAAAAAGTAATTTTCAAATTATTCATAATTATGTTGATGCCAGGAATGAATTACACATTCGTTGGCTTAAGTGGATGAATTTTTCATTTATTAAAAAACATAAAAATTATGGAGTAGAACAAAAACCATTTTACGAGTTTATCAAAATATAATGTGTAACCCAACTTTAGTAGTTGCTGGCTTAAGTGCTGGCTTGCAGTATCAGCAGTCAATGGCCGCTCAAAAGGCTCAACGTGATGCTCAAATAAGGCAAAATGAAATTGCCAAAAGAAATTTAGAAAACAGAAGAACTAATCAAAATTTAAAATTAATTAAGAAAACAAAATCTAGATTAGAAAAATTAAAAATTAAAAAAGACGAATTAAGAAGAAGACGTTCTACATTCTCAGCAAGTGATACTGGATTTACTGGTAATACTTATGAGTTCTTATTAGGAAATTATTTTGATGTAGAAGGTCAATCAGTAGCTAATACTTTTGGAAATATTGAAGCTGATAAATTCCAATATGATTTAAACTATCAATATCTAAATGATGTTTATGATAGCCAAACAACTTATGTAACTTCACCAGACTCTACAACAACAGGACTTGCGGCAGGATTAAAGTTTGCTGGTTCTTACTATGGTTACAAAGCTCAACAAAACGCAAACAATGTTAATAACGACCCATATTCTTATGACGTTACTGATGCAGATACTTATGCTCAAACTGACTTTACTGATTACGATTAATGTCTAAAAAATTCCAGGTTCCAAGTTTCTATATAGACACTGGAACAACAGATACTAATGTCAGTGATTTTGATATTTTTTACAAACCAAAACCTGTTCCACAAAATCCAGCAACAAAAGAATTAGTTAATTCATTATCTTCAATTGTTCCTGCTTTGATTAACTATCAAGTAACTGAAGATGTAAAAGCTAAAAAAGAAAAAGAAGCTGAAGCAACAGTAGATTTTGAAAATAATAAAAAAGCTTTTGCTGATTTAGTTAAAAATGGAAAAATTCCTCCAGGAGCTAATCCTCATTATTTTAATAAAATGATGGAGTTACAGTTAAATAATGAAGCTAGAGAATTTGAAAAAGAGTTTGGTGAATTTTATGCAACAAATAATTTAGACAAAAATATTTCTAGTGATGCATTTAGCGCTTCTTATGA
>JGI26082J51739_10002446_pt1 | contig 11346 bp, 9 predicted proteins | sample SaaInl5LU_22_DNA_FD_51739 | JGI IMG/M metagenome (IMG submission 51739)
GCTCAATCAATGATGGAATCTCACTCCTTAAGACTGACACCTCGCCAAAGCTAATTTTATCTGCTGGCCGACGAACCCATTGGTGGAGTTGGCTGTGTAAACTGCGTTTCAAAGCTAAAAACGTGGTTATGATGCGGCCGAGCTTACCTCTTGCCTGTTTTGATCTGGTGCTGGTTCCAGAGCATGATCAAATGAAGGGTGGGTCAGACAGAGTTGAGGCTACTAGCGGTGCGCTCAATCGCATGGTACCGGGGGATAAGTTAGCCGGGTCCGCTCTAGTTTTAGTGGGTGGGCCGAGCAAGCACGTGCGGTGGAAGGATCAAGAAGTTATCAACCAACTGCAACAGATTCGGTCTGCCAATCCAGATCTTGCGCTCCGAGTTGCCACTTCACGTCGAACTCCCGATAAATTTCTCGAACGCCTGAAAGGGCTCCCAAACACAGAAATTATTCAGCCAGAATCTGTCGGAAGTGATTGGCTCCCACGAACCTTAGCTGAGACTGAGCGCGTCTGGGCAACCTCGGATAGTATCTCTATGGTTTACGAGGCGCTGACGGCAGGGTGCGCTGTCTCGTTGATAGGTTTAGAATCAGCGGCTAACTCACGTACTCAACGTGGAATGCAGATGTTGGTCGACGCCGGTTTGGTCGATTACAGAACAGATTTTGAGTCAACGCGCAGCGGAAANCGCCTCGCTGAGGCAACGCGCTGTGCGCAGATTATTTTGGAAAAGCGGTTTATATGAAAGTGGTCCAAGTCCTTCCAGCATTAGAGTTGGGAGGGGTCGAGCGAGGCACACTCGACATCGCCAAAGCGCTAGTCGATGAGGGCCATGAATCTGTTGTCATTTCAGCGGGTGGGCGCTTGGTGAAGCAGCTCGAACATGAGGGCTCACGACACGTCACTTGGGATTTAGGCAAAAAGTCGCTCCTCACCTTTCTAAAACTCTGGGCGGTGCGTGAATGGCTACGCGACGAGAAACCCGACATCGTTCACGTGCGTTCTCGAATGCCGGCTTGGGTAATTTGGTTAGCTTGGAAGGGAATGCCCGAAAACGATCGTCCCCGGTTTATCACGACCTTACACGGTATGCACTCCGTAAACTGGTACAGCGCAATTATGTCCAAAGGGGAGCGTGTAATCTGTGTGTCTGAGACCTGTAAGAGGTATCTCTTCGATAACTATAAAGTGGACGATCCAACCAAAGTGACCGTGATTCATAGAGGGATTGACGAGGAGTATTTCGTTAGAGGTTTCCAGCCCTCTGATGATTGGAAAAAACAGTTTTACTCTGATTACCCTGAGTGCCTCGATAAAAAACTGATCTGCTTTCCAGGACGAATCACTCGCTGGAAAGGCCATCTTGAGTTGGTCAATGTTGTCGAGTTGCTCGCTCGCACTAGGGACGACTTTCGCGTTTTGGTTGTTGGTAGCGAGGGAAAAGGAAACTTTCTAGCTGAACTCAAAGACCAGATCGAGCAGCGTGGACTCAGTCGCTTTTTTGTATTTTTGGGCACCCGCTCGGACATGCGAGAGATCTATTCCGTATCTGCAGTATCTTTGTCGCTGACCAGTACGACAGCTGAATCCTTTGGTCGTGCTGTTGTTGAGAGTTTGGCGATTGGTACACCTGTTGTCGCTTTTGCCCACGGCGCTGTCGCGGAGACTATGGGGGCGTTAGCGCCCGATGGGCTGGTATCCGTCGGCGATGTTACTGGAGTTGTTGAACGAATCTTAGGTCTGTTAACGACCACCCCTGAATTAGCTGCTAATTCATTCACTCTCGCACAAATGAGAGGCGAGACTTTAAAGCTTTACTCGGTGATTAAGTGAAATCCGCGCAAAGCAACCATTCTTCAGGTAGTAAGCATGCAGATCAGTTCATACATTAATTGGAAAAACGTCCTAGGCTTCTCCGCTGCTTTCTACCTCGGAACGTACCTGCATCTAAGAGGGGGCATTGCGGAAACACCAATATTGTTATTTGGCCTGTTCGCTTTCGTGGTTGGGCTAATCAAGCTCAGAGGAAAGCTACTGGATGGCTTGTCTCCTAATGAGCGATGGTTTGTTGCGGCGCTTTTTCTTTTTGGCGCTTGGTCTGCGTTTACGGTTTGGCTAGATGACGGTGCCCCATCGTTTTATGAGAGCCCAGCTCGATTTATCGTTGGCAGCCTAATAGCCATCCCTATTATAAAACATCGGATCGATATTCGATGGGTACAGTTAGGTGCGGCTATCAGCGCGATACTTCTAATCCACCTTGTAGTGACTACCTATAGTGGCGGTCGATTTGCTCCCACGATGAATGCAACCAAATGGGGTAACGCAATAGCCTTCCATGCACTTTTGTGTGCGGCGTTAACAATTGTGAGTAAATCGATTCAACTCAGGATTTTTTTCGTTCTTGCGGCAATTTTTGGGGTCTATTCGACAGCTATTACCGGTACCCGCGGTGCAATTTTACCCGTGCTCCTCGGACTTACTTACTTGGCGATGCTTTCAGTACGGAGTGTGAAAGGTTGGACCACGATTATTGCTGGTTTGTTAGTGCTGGCTATGATTGCTCCGCAAACTCCTATCGTTAAAAGTCGTGTTCTGGCAACACAACATGAAGTCTCTCGAATCCTAAACGATGACTTCAATGGTTCGATCGGGCAACGCCTGACGATGTGGGCAGCCGGATTCCAAGCTGGATTGCGTAGCCCCATCTTTGGTGAAGGCTATGACTATGAAAAAACAATGGACAGTTTTGTGGCGCCATCAGAGGGGCTTTCAAGAGCGGCAGAGAGGGTCGCAACCGCACACTCAAATTATCACAGTGCCTACATCGATACACTCGTGCGGTCTGGTTTTGTGGGTTTATTCTTACTAATGCTGGTTTTGTTTACCGGAATGATAAATATTTCACGTGAGGCTCGGATCTTGGTTATTGCTCCATTCATTGGTTTTGCTTTTGCCGGGATTAGTGACTCGGCACTGTCTCTGGGCATTACCGTTACGTACTTGGTTATAGCTGGTTCTCTCCTAAAGGCGTTAANATTCGGTGATACTAGGAGCGAGAAATAAGCTGCGATCTAACCGAATTTTCATCCGCCGATGAACTAACAGGTTGTTACACTGGCACTGTTTTTATATCCGATCTACACTGGCTCGGCCTTTTACCTTATGCAGCACTCTCAACCTGAGTTTTTGATATAGGTGCTTGCAACTCAGTAGCAGACTGGATTTCTGTAGCGCCTTACGAGACAGAATCTTACCACCGGAGGCGGTCGCTATCCTAGTTGAGACGGTGGAGCACTCAATGATTTTGGAGATTTCCGAAAATATATTGTATTGGTACAAGACGCGGCGTTTTGCCTCTTTTAGCGCCGGCAGCCTACGTTGATAGTCTTCAACCGTCAGGTTGTTAATTATCTTTTCAGCCTCTTTGATGTTGTTGATATCTAGCGCTATAAAACTTTCCTTTGGAAAATAATCGGCAATATTCGGGCAGCCGACGTAGAGGGGTACAGCTTCCCCTAGAAAGCAATCAGCTAACTTTTCTGTCCAATGATGAGGCCCAATATAGTTTTCTACAGCGAGGTGAAAAAAGTACGGCCGAACAGCCTCTGCTTTGTCATCTATTGATGTATCTTCGCGGCCAAAGAAGTCAATCTGGGGGCAACGTTCTTTAAGGGCTTGCAAGAACTCGAACCGCGCGTGGTGCAATGTATGAGTCTGCCGCTTGCCAGATCCGACAGCACTAACTAAACCTATTTTTTGTCCAGTTACACTTTTTTCCAACTCGTGGAACGGAATTTCGTCACTACTTCCAATTCCATAAAACCATTGTAGTGCCGGTTGTTGGTACAAGTGGCCGCGGTGAGGTAGTGCCCAATGTGGCTGGCTTGTCATTACAAAGCCAAATTGATCCGTGTAATCAGTGAAGTAAGACTTGATTGAACTTGGCTCTGAAGTAACGAGAATAGTCTGACCTCTTGGGCAAGAGAGAGTCTCGGTTCGAATTGGTCGTCTCTCACCCGCAGATGGAGGCAAATCATCGTAGACCACCAACCAATCGTAATTTGTTTCTTCAGTATCGAATATAAATTTGCAGCCGGACCATACTTCCGATTGATTTGGTAGTTGGCGGCGCCAAACACGAGGATTCTGACGGGAAAGAAATTTAACCCTTGTAAAATTTGTATGTGATTCGTNAGTCATAAGAATGCTAGCGTCTATTTAATGATTGAGGTTTTATTGCTGAGAAGCCTTCTCTTACTACGTATTCGAGAGTGTACTGCTATGCTCTCAACAGATAATCCTTAAAATTTACAAGTCCGGTACAGTACGTACCACAAAATGAGGAGGCTGCACGTATCCTGCGAATCTAACATGGTTTTCAAAAGAACGGTTCACGCTTCACTGTCGTGGGTAACATGACACAGGTGAAGAAGTTTCGCGAAGCTGGTTTCCCCAGCGAACAGTTCTATATAGCGTTTGCGCGCAGCAGAGCCATACTCTCGTATTTTCTTCTGATTTCTGAGCGCATCCCGCAAGGCTTCTCCGATTGCGTCTGAACTGCTTCCGTCCACACACCAACCGGTTACTCCATTTAAAACGGCCTCTGGTGCCCCACCGACCACACCTGCAATTGATGGAACACCGTATTTAGCAGCTTCAATGTAGCTGATCCCGAAACCCTCAAGTGATTTACCTTCTTGGTATGAAGGCATCAAGAAGAGGTTGGCGCTGCCTAGTAAAGCGTCCTTCTCTCCATCCGATATTCGGCCAAGAAATTGGCACGCGTCGGCCATCTCAGAGGCTCGAATGAATGCCTCCAATTGTGCTGAGTCAGGCCCAGAGCCAGCTATTTTCCAGGTGAATTTTAACCCTTCTTTGTAGAGTTTCAGTAGTGCCTTTGCTGACTGGAGTAGTCCCTTGCGTTTCTCGATCCGACAGAGAGAGACGATAAGAGTCGTCTCTTGTAGATGACGATCTGTTCGGGGCTGTTGTCCGGCCCTCGTAACCATGTAAGTGGGGTAAANAACTTCNACAGGCACAGTTGNCGAAATCTGTGAGACCAAATGGGCTGTCATTGCTGAGCTAGCTACGACCAGATCAGCACGATTNAGTGNTTTGCGGATAGCATTTTGACGCTTAATTGATGGACTGAGATATTCCTGACCGTGTGCTAAGACTACTAGTTTGCCTGAATGGTTTGGGACCGCAGCGACGCTCTTCCAGCTATCGCAAATAGTCAGGTTTGGCTGAAAACGTCGAATCTCCAGCGCGAAGCGCTTCGCCCTAGACCGAACGAAGCGAGGCACGTTTACGGCAAAAAAATCGAATTCGGTCTGCTGTTTGAATGGTTTGTCCGCCGCAACCAATACATTTGACCCGCTTTTCGTGAATTTCTCTGCCAGTGAGAACATAACTGCCTCTATTCCGCCCAAGCGTGGTGGGAAGGTTTGGGTGCAGATCAAGATTTTCGGTTTCTGTTTAGAGATGTCGAAGCTACTTATGTCCTGCATGTTTGAATCTTTCAACTAACGCTTAGGTTATGTTTCCGCCTAGTCTAACGGTCAAAAGGTGAAGAGACGACAAATTTTCTGTCTTAGGTGATGTTTTTGGTAAACTGCGGCTACGAGTTGGGTATGTCACCCGATGCCAAAGATTTGAGATTGAACCCTAATGTTAATATCACTACCTGTTTCGATCGGTGAAGCGATCGATAAACTCACAATCTTGCAGATTAAATCTGAGCGAATTAGTGCAAAAGAGAAGTTAGACAACATCAATAAGGAGCTTCGGATTTTGAAATCTGACCTCGATAAAATTGATGGCCTTTGGGTTCAGATCGAAGGCTTGATGGTGGATTTAAAAGCAGTAAACGAAGAGCTGTGGGTCATAGAAGATGATATCCGGGTTAAAGAATTTAAAAAGGAGTTTGATGAGGAGTTTATTCGTCTTGCTCGAGCTGTTTACGTTACCAATGATCGCCGAGCTGATGTCAAAAAGCAGATTAACTTGAAGCTTGGGTCTGAGCTGGTAGAGGAGAAGTCCTACGAGGATTATCAGTGAGTAAAGCATCTTGCAGGGTGCTGCTGATTAAGCACGGTTCGCTTGGGGATATATTCCTCATGCTCGGCGCCTTGCAGGACGTCGCGGAGTCAAGCGGTGGTCCTGTTGATGTTCTAACCATGGCGCCNTACGCGAAGATCTTCAAACGTTCTCCTTTTGTGAATCGAGTTTACGTAGATGATCGCAAAAGTAGGTTCAATCTTGGCTACCTTTGGCAGTTGAAGCGGGTCTTCTATCAAGAGGGTTACGATCAGGTCATAGATCTGCAGAACTCCAAGCGAACTAAATTCTATAGACAGTTTCTTGCACCTAACCTGCGTTGGTGCCAAGTAGGTACTATTGCACCGACAAATTTCTCGTCATCCNACACGGCGTCGCCAGTAATCGCAAAACTTGAAGCTCAGCTCGAAGGTTGTGGTTTTGGAACCAGTGCTTTACTGGAGGGTGATTTAAGTTGGCTCTGTGACCCTACAGAAGCTTCGGACCGTGTTTCTAATAGTTCGAAGTCGGTGGTACTGCTGCCAGGAGCTTCTGCAAAACATACCCACAAAATTTGGCCTAGGTATGCCGAGCTTGCGCAGTTGTTGCAATGTACTGGCCATGACGTTTTCGTGGCCCCCGGTCCAGATGATATGGACTTGTGTCAAACCATTCCGGGTGAACTGTTGCTGTCTGGCGACCGTTGGTTGGATTTCTTTCAATTGGCAGGTGTTTTAGCTCAAGCGGATTTCGTCGTTGGAAATGATTCAGGCCCGACCCATCTTGCTGCTTCTTTGGGGAGTAGAGGGGTAGCGCTGTTTTCTGAACGGACAGCCCAGCATGCACCAAATATGAGGCGCCGAGAAATGGATGTATGCATAGCTGCTGAATTACAGGAGATCTCAGCCGAATCTATACTTGAGCGCATAACATCACCACTGTAGAAAGAAATTTGGCAATACCAATCGATAGGAGTGTTACTCTTGTTTTCATTGCAGAGATTCCGATTTCAACTTGGTTAGCTCGTTTATAAAAGGGATCATTTTAGTTTGCGGTTTGCGGTTTGCGGTTTGCGGTTTGCGGTTAATGCTGGTCTATCTGGATTTACCTAGCTATCTGAGCATAGCGTCGGTACTGAGAAAAGAGGCGTTTAGCGATTAGAAAAAACTATCGTATGTTCATCGGGTGCCTTGAAAAATCTGATAAAGCCAACAGGCTATGGGAATTCAATGGCTAAACCAAAGACTAATTGGTTGCTGAATGACTTTGATAAACCAATCGCCTAACACTTGTCTGTATCATGAGCAGTAGCTGTAATAGTTAGTGGGGTATTATATTTGTGAAAAAGAGTGCGTTAATCACTGGAGTCACGGGTCAGGATGGCTCATATCTAGCTGAGTTTCTGTTGGAGAAGGGTTACGAGGTTCATGGAATTAAGCGCCGAGCCTCTTCTTTCAATACTCAACGTGTTGATCACATCTATCAAGATCCACACGTCGAGAATCAGAATTTTGTTTTGCACTACGGTGATTTGACGGACTCTTCGAATCTCACCCGTATCCTCCAAGAAGTTAAACCTGACGAGGTCTACAACCTCGGAGCTCAGTCGCATGTTGCCGTTTCATTTGAGTCGCCTGAATACACAGCTGATGTTGATGGCATGGGAACCTTGCGTTTGCTGGAGGCGATTCGTTTCCTCGGCATGGAGAAGAAAACCCGCTTTTACCAAGCATCGACGTCTGAACTCTACGGTCTAGTTCAAGCGGTTCCACAAAAAGAGACGACACCTTTTTATCCGCGCAGTCCCTACGCTGTTGCCAAACTTTATGCGTACTGGATTACGGTGAACTATCGCGAAGCCTACGGAATGTATGCCTGTAACGGCATTCTTTTCAATCATGAGTCACCACGCCGGGGCGAGACTTTTGTGACTCGAAAAATAACCCGTGGCTTAGCTAACATCGCGCAGGGGCTGGAGTCCTGTCTGTTTATGGGCAATATGGACTCGTTACGCGATTGGGGCCACGCGAAAGACTACGTTCGGATGCAGTGGATGATGTTGCAGCAGGAGCAGCCTGAGGATTTTGTTATCGCCACCGGTGTNCAGTACAGCGTACGGGAATTCATTACCTGGTCAGCTGCAGAGCTGGGAATTGAAATNGAGTTTTCTGGTGAGGGAACAGAGGAAAGAGGGCGAGTAAAGGCTGTTACGGGTGATTCTGCTCCTGCAGTAGAGATCGATCAGGTTATTGTTCGAGTTGATCCGCGTTACTTCCGCCCGGCTGAGGTTGATACTCTGCTCGGTGATCCGACCAAAGCCAAGGAGAGACTGGGTTGGGTTCCGGAAATCTCCGTTCAAGAGATGTGTGCCGAGATGGTTGCCGAAGACCTCAAGGCTGCCCAAAAGCATGCGTTGCTTAAAGCCCATGGACATGACGTCTCTGTGAGCGTGGAGAATTAAGCCATATGAAAAAGGTATTTGTAGCTGGTCACAGAGGGATGGTCGGCAGTGCCATCTCAAGACAGCTCACATTGGGTTCTGAAGTTGAAATTATTACTGCAAGCCGAACTGAGCTCGATCTGCGTGATCAAGCACAGGTTTTCGAGTTTCTTGCAGATCAGAAGGTTGATCAGGTTTATTTGGCAGCAGCGAAGGTAGGTGGAATTGTTGCTAACAATACCTACCCCGCTGATTTTATTTATGAAAATCTGACTATACAGAACAACCTGATTCACGGAGCCCACCTCGCTGATATACAACAGCTGCTCTTCCTGGGCTCTTCATGCATTTATCCCAAATTTGCTGAGCAACCAATGCGTGAAGATAGCTTGTTAACCGGGATACTTGAGCCCACTAACGAACCCTACGCGGTTGCTAAAATTGCCGGAATCAAGATGTGTGAATCCTATGCCCGACAGTATGGCAGGGACTACCGTAGTATCATGCCAACGAATCTTTACGGCCCGAGGGATAACTTCCACCCGGACAACTCGCATGTCATTCCTGCGATGTTACGTCGTTTCCACGAAGCGAAGCTGAGCGGCAGCAGTGAGGTTGTTGTTTGGGGTACAGGCTCTCCGATGCGAGAGTTTTTGTACGTGGATGATATGGCCGCTGCCTCTGTCCATTTAATGAATTTGGACTTTAGCTCGTACGCTAATATCACAGAGCCTCAGCTATCACATGTTAATGCTGGAACGGGTGTGGATTGCACTATTCGAGAATTAGCAGAAACAGTTCAAAAAGTTGTTGGCTTCGAGGGCGCATTGAAGTTCGATACGAATAAGCCAGACGGTACGCCGAGAAAGCTGATGGACTCTAGTAAGCTTTTGTCCACAGGTTGGACACCTAAATACAGCTTAGATGAGGGTTTGAGGCTAGCTTATAGCTGGTACTCTGAGTCCTTGTCTTCAATTGATCAGGTGACCGACGGTTCAAGCGGAGCTAGTGGATCGACAATCCGACTGTAGCGTCCGCAATGCGCTTGGCTAGATCGAGACGTTACCAACATGCGCTCAAGAGTTGGTGAGCTTCTCTTTTGCCTTCAGATACGCTTCTTCGGTTTTAGATATCATCTTCTCCAATGTTAGCTCTTGTTGACAGAACAACATCTCATCACACTGGGCTTTTTCCGACACAGAAGCCTTAGCAAAAGATTTCATTACCATCGCAAGCGTTTCTGGAGATCTGTTACGACAAATGTATCTCTCCGGTAGGATTTCGTTTGCCACTGGTACATCGGTAGCAATGACCGGTGTTCCAGCTATCATCGACTCGAGAAATACGTACGAAAACCCTTCCCTCACTGAAGTGATAAGTGTCCCATCAACTTCGCCGTAAATTTTTGCTATGTCGCTTCGATGTCCTAAAAATTTTACACGATCCTTCAAATGGTAATTCGCGGTTAAATTCTCTAGCTCCTCTCTCTCGGGACCGGCTCCTGCGATAATTAAATTGTGATTAGTTTGAGCTAGAGCCTTTATCGCTAGATCGAACCCTTTCACTTTAACGAGACGACCGACCGCAACCCAAGTGAACTGAGGTGGTAATTTACACTCACGAATATTGAAGTCGCTTTCGTCAGCGGGACTATAAGTTCGGTCAAGTCCGTTGTACACCGTTATACATTTACGGCCACCTGTAAGTACCGAGGCGGTTATTGCCTTGCTCACTCCAATACGCAGGTCAAACGGGTTATAGGCCGAGTTTACTGATTTCAGTCCGTGGATTGTGCATACTTTAGTAGTATCTTTATTAACAGGAATCAGTCCAATTATTCGGGCCGCTTTACCACCGTGACAATGAATTACATCTGGCTGGAAGTTCCGAATAGTCTTAAATACTGTTAACAAGAGACCAGGATTGATTCTGCTTTTCTGGGCGTCAACCTCGAATATTTCGGCTTCAGGAATAATATGCTGGGAGAATCCTTTACCGCAGATTATCCCCACAACATGCCCGCGTCGAGCTAGCCCTGCAGCAAGGTCGGCAACATGCTTCTCCATGCCACCTTCATAGTTGGAAAGACATATAAGTTGTACTCTGCTCATAAAGTAGTGCGCTTGTAAACGTAGCCCTTCCCAAAACGGTGGGTTTTGAAGCGCTTGTGAATCCACATGTATTGCGCGGGTTCAATTCGTATTCCGCGTTCTAGTTCGCTGTTTATGCGTTGGGCACTCAGTTCATCTGAAGCCCGGGGGAACTCGTTGATCTGCGGATGAAGGACAAGTTGATAAGACCCATCAGACAGTCGATGATGAGTCAGCATCAAGATGGGCGACTTGTTCATTTTGGCAATGCGACTTGTTGCAGTAACCGTTGCAGCTTCAACCCCAAAAAATGGCGCGTAGACGGAGTGTGTAGGCCCGAAGTCTTGATCAGGTGCGTACCAGACAATCTCATTAGCTTTGAGGGCGCGTATGAGCGTGCGAAAGTCTGAGCGGTCAATAAGTTTGTCGATAGACCGCAGCCGACCCTGCTGGATAAAGTGCTCCATCAAAGGGTTATTGTGTGGGCGGTACATAGTATTCAGCGGGTAATAGAGCGAGAAGAGTAGTCCGCCGAGGTCGAGGGTAGAGAAGTGCGCCCCCAATAGGATGACGCCTCTGCCTTGCTCAAGAGCCTCATCGAGGTGCTCACGCCCCTCTAGCGTTACTTTCTGTGTGAACGAGTTGCGATCAGACCACCATGCCATGGCGGTCTCGATGATGCCGATACCATTGTTGATGAAGACATCTTTAACCAGCCTTGCCTGCTCTTTTTCGTTCAGTTCTGGAAAGCAGAGTTTTATGTTCACCTCTGC
>JGI26082J51739_10002455_pt1 | contig 11329 bp, 8 predicted proteins | sample SaaInl5LU_22_DNA_FD_51739 | JGI IMG/M metagenome (IMG submission 51739)
AGTACATTGCGTGAATATATTGATTGGACGCCGTTCTTTTTAACGTGGTCGCTGGCTGGGAAGTATCCTCGAATTCTAGAAGATGAAGTGGTCGGTAAAGAAGCGACGGATTTGTTTAATGATGCTCAAGCGATGCTCGATAATCTATGTGATAAAGCATTGTTAGAGGCAAAAGGGATCTACGGCTTGTTTCCTGCCAACAGTGTCGGTGATGATATTCAGATCACAGATACACAAGGAAATGCAGTCATAAGTCATCACTTGCGTCAACAAACCCATAAACCGAAAGGGGCTAATTACTGTTTGAGTGATTATATTGCGCCTCAAGATTCGGGTCGTCAAGACTACATTGGTGCCTTCGCGGTGACTGCGGGTATCGGTGAAGATGAATTGTCGGCAACTTTTCTAGCTGATGGTGATGATTACAACAGTATTATGGTCAAAGCATTAGCGGATCGACTTGCCGAAGCATTTGCAGAGTACCTTCATCAACAAGTGCGGATCACGCATTGGGGATATGCTGAGGATGAACGTCTCGACAATGAGTCGCTTATTCGTGAATTGTATCAAGGTATTCGTCCTGCACCTGGCTATGCAGCTTGTCCAGAGCATACCGAAAAGCAATTGATTTGGGATTTACTTGATGTTGAAAAACAGATTGGTATGAAGCTGACTGAAAGCTATGCGATGTGGCCAGGAGCAGCAGTATCAGGCTGGTATTTTGCTCACCCAGATGCACGTTATTTCGCTGTTGCACAAATTCAATCAGATCAGGTTGATGACTATGCCAAGCGCAAGTCGTGGGATAATGAGACGGNACAAATGTGGTTAGCACCGAACATTAACGGCTAACTTTACAAGCCCCACTGATGCGTTTATGCTTTGAGATAATTTAACACCATTACTCAACAATAAAAACGCTAGGTGGGCACTCTTTTGTATATCAATCATCACAAAGTCATTTTCTTTCGAAATGGCATGTCACTGTTAGCCAATGTCTCAGGCTCAGCTCAATCTATTCCCCTTGGTGACCCTGATTTTGTTNTACTGGATTTAGTGAATCGTATCACCCAAATGAGTGAATCAAGCATGACGGTCGATGNTTTAGCCGAGCGTATTCATGCAAGCGAATCAATGAAGCCTTTTCGTAATTTGTCGATATCACAAATTAGCCAACGTTTATCTCAATACCAATCTGTCAGTGCTTTACTTAACTCTCCAATGGATAATCCGCCGAACATAAATGCAATTCAAGTCACTGAATTGTCAGTAGATGTATTAAAAGCAGATACTCAAACATTGCCNGAGCCGATGNCTAGATTGCGACTCGGTACTCACTTCGCTATATCACTTTGCGAAAAAGGCTATTGTGCGTGGTCGTCTGTGNTCAGTGAATTTGTGGGCCTAAGTTCGCTTGATGCCATGATCTTGATGAGTTTTGGTGAAGGGCAAACGATATCTCACGTATTAACGAGTAAAGCGCCTCTGGGGGCCGGATANGATGAATACNTGCTGCGTATANGTCAATGGCGAGCNGCAGGTTTGCTGGCAGAAGAAAAGTTAAATGTGTCAAAAAGTGCTCCGGTATTAACTCCTTTTTCGACCAAAACTGAGACCGCGTTGGCCTTACCCGCTAAATGGGAAGAATCCGTCGCTGAAGATAAAGTTCCAGTGTATTTTGTCCCACACATGGAAAACCATTTTCCACTAGCACTAGGGGTATTATATAGTGCATTGTTGGCCTATAAAGAGGGTGAATTGCTCAATGATTTTCAGTTTATTCCTTTAAACTACCTCGAACCGAATGAGTTATTTAACGGCCCTTATCGAAAGTTTGGTGCAGGCGTATGGTTGTTCTCAAATTACATGTGGTCGATTGACGTTAATATGCAAATCAGTCAAGCCGTGAAGCAACACCACGTTGGTAATTTTACTATTCATGGCGGACCAAGTACGCCTGATTATCAAAAAGCCTGTGAAGATTTTTTAACCGAACATACGTCTGTTGATATCGCTGTTCATGGGGAAGGTGAGATAACAATAACTGAGGTGGTTGAATCACTACGTGCGATAAAAGCTACATCTAGTATGCATAAACGGAGCATCCAAGCCGATTATCGTCGCCTTGCAGAGGTGAAGGGGATCACCTATCGTGAGAGCATGACGAATCGACTGATTCGCACGGGCGCTAGAGAGCGCATGAAAACACCTGATAGTGTGCCATCTCCCTATTTATCTGGGCTATTTGATGAATACCAAGGCCGAGTCGAAGCGGCGATTATTGAAACTAATCGCGGTTGTCCTTATGGGTGTACATTTTGTGACTGGGGCAGTGCAACCAATCAAAAAATTAGAAAATTTGATTTACAACGGGTTAAAGATGAAATCACCTGGATAGGTAAAAATAATATTCGNGTGATGTGGATTGCGGATGCTAATTATGGCTTATATGATCGTGATATTGAGATTTCGCAATTTATTGTCGATACCAAAGCTAAATATGGCTACCCACAAGAAATTGTGGTGAACTACACGAAAAATTCCACATGGCGATTAGTGGAAATTATCAAAATCTTTACTGCCGGTGGGATTATTGGGCAAGGGATCATATCTATTCAGACGACAGATGAACAAACCCTAGATGTTATTAATCGTAAAAACATTCGTACCCAACGCTATGATGAACTCGCTCAAGCCTTCACTGACTTAAATTTACCTCTATCAACAGATTTGATGATCGGGCTGCCAGGAATGACCGTTGCTTCTTTCACTGCTGATTTACAGCGTTACATTGATATGGATGTGTCTGTGAAAGCTTATCCAACTCAGTTACTACCCAATAGTCCAATGGCTGAGCCTGGGTATATGGCAAAGTATGAAATTAAAACGGATGAACATAGCTTTTTAACGTCGACGTATAGTTACACGCCGCAAGATATGAAACGCATGAACGCGATTTATCAAATATATGTCATGGCTGATGGTTATAGTTTGTTGCGTTATATCATGCGTTATATGCAGTGGGAATATGATATTGCTGCAGGAGAATTTATGGCGAATTTACTTGATGACATAAATCGAGCGCCTGATGCATACCCATTACTGACTTGGGCCACTCGATATTTTAACGGTGATAAATCCATGCCATCTGGCTGGACATTATTTTATCAAGAAGTTCGTGATTATTTAATNACTCGATATGATGTATCTAATGATTCGGCCTTAGACACTGTTATCTCAGTAAATCAAGCNGCAATGCCTGATGATGCCATGGATTATCCTCTGTATGTCGATATGAAGCATGATTTTGTTGCTTATTTTAAACAAGCATCGCAGGCTCGAGCACCATTAGCCACGTTTGAAGCNGCGACAATGCAGTTCACTGATCCTAATAGATTAGCGAGTATTGATTTAGATGCTGCCCAATACGATTCTCATCAGTATTTTTGGGAGTTACACTCTGGTGTAGCAAGACCTAAATCGTTAGCGGAATTTGCTGCTTAATGGTGGGTGGTTGAATGTCCAATATCTTAATTCGTCCAATGGAGCTGATGGATGCTGAATTTGTTTTAGACTTATACAATCAACCTGCATTTATTCAATATATTGCAGATAAACAAATTAAAAACATCGATGATGCTAAAGCTTATATTATTCATGGTCCGAAGGCATCTCATCAACAATTTGGGCATGGTTTGGATGTGATTATTGATGCTGAAAAACAGTTACCGGTCGGTGTGTGTGGTTTATTACAACGAGCTGAGTTATCAGCGCCTGACTTAGGCTATGCAATATCATCTCAATTCGTAGGTTTAGGTTATGCTTATCAGGCTTGTCAAATAGCGATTGCTCAAGGGTTTGATACTTTAATTACCAATGAAATCTTGGCCATTGTATCGTTGCATAATATTCCGTCTATTGGACTATTAGAAAAGCTCAATTTTGTTAGAGTAGAATCTATGATATGGCAAGGCGAAAAAAACTGGCTTTATCGCCTTACTTGTGAAAAATGAGTTTAACCACAAAAAAGCCCCTATAAAAGGGGCTTAACTAGTGTTTATTTTGTGTATTACCAAATACGAACACGTTCTTCTGGCGCAAGATACAATGCATCTCCTGGTTTGACGTCAAACGCTTCGTACCAGGCATCATGGTTACGTGGTGCTAATGCACGATAACGACCAGGCGCGTGAGTTCCGCCTCGAAGCTGGTTAAGCATACTTTCTTCGGTGCGTTTTTCTTTCCACACTTGTGCCCAAGCTAAGAAGAAACGTTGGTCGCCTGTNGTGCCATCAATGATAGGCGCTTCTTCACCATTTAAACTCAGTTGATAAGCGTGATATGCCATNGCTAGTCCACCGACATCACCGATGTTCTCACCTAATGAGTTTTTACCATTGACAAAGTTACCTTCAATAGGCTCATATGCTGAGTATTGCGCGGCAAGATTAGCAGCTTTGGCTTCAAATGCTGCACGATCTTCATCGGTCCACCAGTTACGTTGAACACCCATTGCATCTGATTTTGAACCTTGATCATCAAAACCATGGCCCATTTCATGCCCAATAACTGCACCAATGCCACCATAATTGACTGCAGGATCTGCGTTGGGGTCAAAGAATGGTGGTTGTAAAATGGCGGCTGGGAAGACAATTTCATTAAATGAAGAATTGTAATAAGCATTGACTTGTTGCGGTGTCATACCCCAACGTTCACGATCAGTGGGTTTCATTTCATTGGCGACATCTTTAGCTTGGAAAAATTGACGTAGTGTTTTCACATTGCCCATTAAGTCTGTACTGCTGATGTCTAGTCCTGCAAAATTAATGGCTTGATCTGGGTAACCTATTTTAGGGCGGAAAGCAGCTAATTTCGCTTTTGCGTTAACTTTNGTTTCTTCCCCCATCCAATCAAGATTGTCAATGCGTTGGCCTAGAGCNGTTCGCAGGTTTTCAACCAGTTCNGCCATTTGAGCTTTAGAACTCTCNGGGAAATATCGNTCGGTATAAATTTCACCAATNGCAAAACCTAGACTTTCGGTACCTGACATNGCACTGATAGCACGCTTCCAACGTGGACGAGGCTCTTGTTGACCATTTANAATAGTACCAAAAAAAGCAAAGTTAGTGTTGTAGATATCTTCAGATAACATCGATGCGTTGTTAGAGATTGTATGATAGGTGAGATATGCTTTCCAATCAGCTAATGCTTGGTTGTTGACTAACTCAATAGCATCTTTAACGGGTTCAGGTTGACGCACATTTAAATGTGGAATGGCAAAGCCAGAAGAGGCAAAAAAACTATCCCAATCAAAATTAGCGTATTCTGCTTCAAATGCGTCTCGCTCAAACTGGTTTAACGCTAGATCACGGTCACGACGCTTTTCACGTGGCCATTGGATTTCAGCAATTTTTGTTTCTAACGCTAAAATAGCAGCTGCTTGTTTAGTTGCATCTGCTTCAGATACACCGGCAAAGGCTAGCATCTTCGCAATATGTGCTTGGTATTCGTTTCGAATATTTACAAAACGTTCTGAATCGAGTAAATAATAATCGCGATCAGGTAGCCCTAAACCACCCACCCCAACATGTAATTGATATTCATTAGGATCTTTAGGATTAGTCCACATCCCACCCCATATTGGAGACGTGGTACCGTTAACCAGGCCTCACCAAAAGTACGGGTTAGATCCGCGACTGAATCAATATTCGCAATTTCATCAAGGGTCGTTTGTAGTGGTGTAATACCTAATTTATTTAATGTATCAGTATCCATGTAGGCATTATAAAAATCAGCAACTAATTTCTCAGTACCAGCTAGGTTATCTTTAGCTGATAAATCTTCAATGATGGCTTTAACCTCATCATTTGAGCGTTCAGCTAATTTTGAAAATGCACCAAAACGTGTTTTGTCTGCGGGCAATTCATAGTTTTTATACCAATTACCACTGGCATACATAAAGAAATCATCGCCAGGTTTGATACTTAAATCACGTGCACTTAAATCAACACCAAATGTGCCTAATTCTGCNTTAGCAACGGTGCTTNTTGCTTCAACTGAAGCTGTAGTGTCTGTCGTTGGCGTATTGCCTGTACATCCGCCTAGTATAAAGCTAGCTGCAACTAATGTTGCTATTGTTGTTCTTTTCATCATGTTATTGTTTTTCCATTGAGTAAAATTCTTACAAAATTATCATATCAATACTACGAAGGCTTGCCTACCAAACCGACATATCTGTTTACATAATTATAAATAGCCTCTACGAGTCACTGTTTTGTTTAAAAGGAAGCAACTCGTCACACTTCGTTTTGTATTGTTTCATGCCAATTTTTTCTCGCTGTAAAAAATCATCCACAGCAGTTTCAAAATCAGAATGGGCAAGGGCATGAAATGAGTGACAGTAAGTTGGTGCAAATCCCCTTAATATTTTGTGTTCCCCTTGAGTGCCTGGATTAAAGCGTTGGATATTATGCTCAATTGCAAACTCTATACCTTGATAATAACAGCATTCAAAATGTAAACCATCGACTTCGCTTAATGCTCCCCAATAACGACCGTAAAGTTGGTGAGCATCAAATAAAAACAGCGAGCCAGCAATATATTGGTCATTTTCTTTAGCTAACACGAGCAACATATGTTTTGCAAAATGTGCAAAGAGTTGTTCGAAAAAAGAATGGGTTAAATAGCCTTCGTGACCACTTCGTTTTAAGTAGGTGACGCGATAGCAATCATAAAAAAAACGCATATGTTCAGGAGTAATTTTACTGCCATGTAAACGCTCAATGGTAATTTGTTGTTGCTTGATTTTTTTACGCTCTTTTCTGATTGAGCGACGTTTCCGAGACGTACAATGTCCTAAAAAATCATCGAAATCAGTGTATGTTTGATTGCGCCATTCAAATTGTAAGGAAAGCCGATGTAATAGTGGTGTTTGTGTTAACTGCTGATGTTCTTGATGGTTTGCAAATAAGAAGTGCACCGATGAAAAATGTTGGTCATAGAGAAAGGCTTTTATACATTCTATTATTTGAGGTAATACCTGCCATTGTGCGACATCCTCTATCCAGCCAATGCGCTGAGCGGTGACAGGAGTGAATGGAATCGCATTAATCCATTTAGGATAATAATTGATTCCATGTTGTGCATAAGCATTCGCCCATGCATGGTCAAAGATATATTCACCGTAACTATGAGTTTTGATATAACCGGGTAGCAATGCGATTAGCTCATTTTCGCATTTGATACCTAAATGATAAGGCGACCATCCAGTGTTCTTGCCGACGCTGTTACTTTGTTCTAAACACAATAGAAAATAATGTTTTAAACAAGGCCCTCCGGTTTGATGAAATGCTTTATCCCATACTTGCGAGTCAATGTGTGAAATATCAGTAAATGCCACCACACTAAAAGTCACGGTTGTTCCTTTTTTATTAAGATTTAGTTATTCTTACCTTTAGTTAAACTCAATAGTTCATAAGTTTAGGTAAGGTCAATGGATTTAGATAATATTCCTCTTGATAGCGATGATCCAGTGGTGGATGATCCGTTACGTGTCATCCGACACAAAATTACCCGCCTATTGGCTAAACGTGAACATAGCGTAGCTGAAATTCAGCAAAAATTAGGGCAACAAGGTTTAAACAGTGACCATGTGGATGATGTGCTAGCTAAGTTTATCGCTAAAGATATTCAATCTGACTACCGCTTCACCTTTCATTTTGTTCGTAATTGTATGGCGAAAGGTCAGGGATTAGCCCGTATTAAACAGGCACTATATCCTCATGATATTGATGAAACTATGTTATCCGAGGCATTATCTGAGTTACAGCCAGATTGGTATGAGCTAGCGTATGAGGTTAAATGCAAAAAGTATTCTACTGCGCGTGAAACTGACTGGACATTAAAACAAAAACAGATGCGATTTCTACAATATCGTGGGTTTTCTCAAGATGAAATTAACTTTGCACTTAGTCATTAGTCTTAATAAGTTCATTTATATTTATAAAACAGTCACATCCTATGAAATTCTCCTAAATTGCTATTAAATATAGCGGTTTTTTGTGATAAATTACCGCTCTTATTTGTAGCAATCCATTTTATTGCTTCGGCATAGCTTCCTTAAAGGATTATTCATGACGCGTTCAACCGCCCAAATTAGACAGGCATTTTTAGATTATTTTGGCCAACATGGTCATCAATCTGTTTCTTCATCTTCATTAGTTCCACACGATGATCCGACGTTGTTATTTACCAATGCAGGAATGAACCAGTTTAAGGATGTGTTTTTAGGCGCTGAGCAGCGCAACTATTCTCGCGCGGTGTCTTCGCAACGTTGCGTACGTGCTGGTGGTAAACATAATGATCTTGATAATGTAGGCTACACTGCTCGTCATCATACTTTCTTTGAAATGTTAGGTAACTTCAGTTTTGGTGATTACTTCAAACAAGATGCCATTAAGTTCGCATGGACTTTTTTGACAAAAGAACTTGGTTTACCGGCTGAAAAATTATTAGTCACTGTCTATGCTGAAGATGATGAAGCATTCGCTATTTGGGAAAATGAAATAGGTCTCCCTCCTGAAAAAATAATTCGTATCGCAACATCTGATAACTTTTGGTCAATGGGTGATACTGGACCTTGTGGCCCGTGTTCTGAAATTTTCTATGATCATGGTGAACACATATGGGGTGGAGTACCAGGCAGCCCTGAAGAAGATGGCGATCGCTTTATTGAAATCTGGAATTTAGTTTTCATGCAGTACAACAAATCTGCAGATGGCACTATGGAACCGTTACCTAAACCGTCTATTGACACTGGTATGGGACTTGAGCGTATTTCAGCTATCCTACAAAACGTCCACAGTAATTACGAAATTGACATTTTCCAAGCACTCATAAAAGCCGCAGCTGAAATCGTTGGTACAGTAGATTTAGATGACAAATCGTTGCGAGTCATTGCTGACCATATTCGTTCATGTAGTTTTTTAATTTGTGATGGTGTAATGCCTTCCAATGAAGGACGCGGTTACGTACTTCGTCGTATTATTCGCCGGGCAGTTCGTCATGGGTATAAACTCGGTGCACAAGACATCTTTTTTTATAAATTAGTATCTGCACTTACCCAACAGATGGGCGATGCATATCCTGAGTTAGTAGAGCAGTTACCTGTTATTGAAAAAGTATTACGTGTTGAGGAAGAGCAATTTTCACGCACACTAGAACGTGGTATGAACATTCTGACTCAACAATTGACCGAGCTGGAAGGGGATGTTGTCCCTGGTGAAGTGGTGTTTAAGTTATATGATACCTATGGTTTTCCTGCTGATTTAACGGCTGATGTTGCTCGTGAACATAATGTTAGGATTGATGAAACAGGATTTGAAACCGCGATGCAAGCCCAACGTGCTAGAGCGCAACAGGCGAGTAATTTTGGTACAGATTATAATGAAGCTTTGAAGATTACACACGCTACCGATTTTACTGGGTATGATAAGACAACTGATGTTGGGACAGTTTTAGAGATCATCGTTGAAAATACATCGGTAACAAGTATCGACGCTGGTCAAAAAGGCATTGTGATTTTAGATAATACAGCTTTCTATGCTGAGTCAGGTGGACAAACTGGTGATAGCGGTGTCCTTAAATTAAATGATGCGGCAGTGTTCACCGTCACGGATACGCAAAAACTTGCGAATGCGTTTGGTCATCAAGGTATTGCCAAAGCTAAGTTATCTGTTGGTGCTAATGTAGTAACTCAAGTCGACGATTCACGTCGAGAAGCCATAAAACTCAATCATAGTGCAACTCATTTATTGCATGCAGCGTTACGTGAATTACTAGGTGAACATGTTGCGCAAAAAGGGTCATTAGTAGATGATGAAAAATTACGTTTTGACTTTGCCCATTATGAGGCTGTAACTACAGAACAATTAATTTCAATTGAACGATTAGTAAACGCTCAAATTCGTCAAAATCATGAGCTAACAACTAAATTGATGGAACTTGATGAAGCAAAAGCATCAGGAGCCATGGCTTTATTTGGTGAAAAATATGATGAGAAAGTTCGAGTGGTATCAATGGGGAATTTCTCTACTGAATTATGTGGTGGTACTCATGTATCTCGGACGGGTGACATAGGGTTATGTAAGATAACTTCTGAAAGTGGTATTGCCTCTGGTGTACGTCGTATTGAAGCCATCACAGGAGAAGCTGCAATTAATTATGTGCAAGAACAAGCATACTTATTGCAAAATGCTGCGAATATATTAAAGGTTGAACCAATTAATCTGATTGAACGTATCAATAACAATCAAGACCAGCTAAAAGCAACAGAAAAGTCATTAAATCAAGCAAAACAACAATTAGCGAGCCAACAAGGCTCTGATTTGATGAATCAAGTGCAAGTTATAAAAGAACATAATGTATTAGTAGCTAACTTACCAGATGTTGAAGTTAAAGCATTAAAAGGCATGCTGGATGAGTTAAAACAAAAGATTTCTTCGGGTATTATCGTTTTAGGTGTACCTGGTGATGGTAAAGTTAATTTGATCGCAGGGGTAACCGGTGATTTAATTAATAAAATAAAAGCAGGCGAGCTGGTGAACTTTGTTGCTTCTCAAGTAGGCGGTAAAGGTGGTGGTAGACCTGATATGGCTCAAGCTGGTGGAACTAAACCTGAAAATTTAGAACATGCATTAACATCTGTGTATGGTTTTATATCAGAAAAACTTTAGTATTTTATGCAGTTTGTATTTATAATCAAAAGTAGTTTCTAAGTAATCGAAATTACATGGAATAATGTGAACAGTGCTGTAACTGTTTTAATTTACACGGAAGATTAATTCAAAGGAATAGGAAGTATCATGCTTATCTTGACACGTCGCGTTGGAGAAACATTAATGGTCGGTGATGATGTTACCGTCACTGTACTAGGTGTAAAGGGTAATCAAGTAAGAATTGGTGTAAATGCTCCAAAAGAAGTATCAGTTCACCGAGAAGAAATTTACATGCGCATACAGAATGAAAAGAGTGTTGTTGACGATAGTAGTGCAGCACAGTAATAATAATTACAAGTGATTATAAAAGAGCCGATGTGAAATCGGTTTTTTTATATGAAAAATTAATTTAATCAATAACTTATTAACAAGATATTTTATATAAGGGTATTGATCAATTAAAATAAGTCTGTAGAATGCGCTCCTCACTTGCAGGACATCAGGTTAAGCCACCAGGCAAAAGCCTCGTACAGCAAGCGATTGCAAGGTTTTAGTTTAGATATTTTTTTACGAATTAATAAAATAAAACGTTGACAACAAGATTCAAAAGCGTA
>JGI26082J51739_10002456_pt1 | contig 11327 bp, 7 predicted proteins | sample SaaInl5LU_22_DNA_FD_51739 | JGI IMG/M metagenome (IMG submission 51739)
AGTAAATATGCTGCGGGAGCGGCGAAAAAAATTGGTTTAGAAACCGAAGGAATCATTTATTTTTGACACATGGCGGAGAAAAAGCGCACATTTAATCCGATCGATCCCGATAAAATCGCTGAAAACGCGAACGTCTTGCCGTATGGCTCGAGCGTAAGTGCACCGGCATTTGCAGCGGTCGACACTCTGAAGAATAAGTCTCTGGATGTCAATGCGATGGAGATGCAGACCGACATGCAATTGGACCAGATTAAGGCGCAGATAGAATTGCTCGCAGAACAGGCGAAGAAGATTCAGCAACGCAAGGAATTGAGCGAACATATCTATCATGCAGACATGGGGTTTAAGCCAGAGATTAATCACACCTATTTTCTGTACCAAAAGGAAGAAGGCGGAACTGTGCTGAGTATGATTGCCCCTAGTGAGTGGCGAAAATGTCCGTATGAATTCCTGCACAAAGTTCTTTTACTTGCAGACCACACCTGGGATATCGTAGAATAATGCTAGACTACATCGAACACTTCGAGGGAAAGGACGCTCCTACCCTTATGCTATTGCACGGTTTCGGCTCAAACAAAGAAGACTTGTTCGGGTTACAGCCTTATTTCAAAGGGTTCAACCTAGTTTGTTTTCAAGCTCCAAATTCGTTGGGACAAGGCGGATACGCTTGGTATGACATTCAGTGGAATGGAGGTGATAAAATTATTGACCCGCAGGAAGTGACCCGCGTTGAAAAGACCGTGGCTGCTGACTTTGACACTTGGCGTGAAGAACGTGGATGTACTGGTAAAGTGTTTATCGGTGGGTTTTCTCAAGGAGGAATTCTCGCCATGTCGTTGTACAAAAGCGGCGTTGCTGCGGATGGTTATGTGATCATGAGTGGTTACATGTTACCACAATGGGCTGACGGGAATTGGTCAAAAGAGGTTCCTGTAATACAAACGCACGGCATGGCAGATCCCGTAATCCCTTTTGAATGGGCAGAGGCGAGTGCTCAAATACTCGCAAAAAATCCGAATTACACGTTTCAGTCGTATCAGATGGGGCACCATTTGAATGCCCCTTGTATGGACGCCATTCAGCAGTTTTTAAGCGAATTGCTGTAACGTTGTTGCAATACGTAATGCGGCATTACCACTTCCATAGCCACTATAGCTATAGTCTCCTTGGTACGCCAATGCTTTCGTAATCATTTCAGACAAATCCAAATCATTTGAAGTGAACAGACGGTTTACCTTTAAGTCAATAAGTTCTACCCACTCTGTTTCATTTCGTAAGGTTACACAAGGCTTCTTAGAGAAGAAGGCCTCTTTTTGCAACCCACCACTATCTGTTATGACTACACTCGTATGCCTCAACGCATATAGCATTTGTAGGTAGCTTGCCGGCGGTGCTAACTGTACCTTGAGCTCTAGACCAAACTCTTTTAGCCTAGCCGCAGTCGAAGGATGTAATGGCATCCACACTGGAATGCACGTTTCATGAACACGATTNAATTCATCAACGAGCTGCTTCAACCTTTTGGGATCAGAGACATTTTCAAATCTGTGCATAGTCGCCAATGCGAATCGCTTCTTGAAAAAAGATTCCTCTCCCATCTCGGGGTGAAATGCTGCATTTGGCAAGAACGTATGCAATGCATCATACATCACATCCCCTACATTTTCAATCTGAACATCAAACGCACCATAGCCTTCCTTGAGTAACGTAGCGGTGGCATTATCATTCGGAGTGAACAATACCTTGGACATCCGATCGGTCAAAATGCGATTCATCTCTTCCGGCATCCTTAGGTTGTATGAACGCAATCCTGCCTCGACATGAACTAACGGAATCTCCAACTTTGTTGCCGCCAGAGCACCCGCCAACGTAGAGTTTGTATCGCCATACACCAGTACGACATCAGGCCCTAGTTCTCGAGCAATAGGTGCCAATTCAGCCAACATTTTTGCTACCATTTCGGCATGCGCCATATTCCCACAATCCAGCATCGCATAAGGTTTAGGGAGTTGCATTTCCTCAAAAAACACCTCACTCATGCGCACGTCGTAGTGCTGCCCGGTGTGAACTGTAAACTCCTTTATATCAGCATCTTGAAGCGCCTTACTTACAGGAGCACTTTTAATGAATTGCGGACGAGCACCAATGATTGTTAGTACTTTCATTCTGCGGATTTTTTTAAGATGATTTGATCGCTACGTAGCTCATATTCATCTCCATTTATGGGACAGCTTGCCTTACCGTTTTGATCAAAATCTAAGCGCTTTCCATGACGGCTTACCCATCCAATTCTTCGGGCCGGTACACCTACCATCATGGCATATGGAGCTACGTCTTTCGTTACTACAGCTCCGGCTCCGATAAAAGCATACGCACCAATCTTGTGACCGCAAACAACGGTGGCATTTGCACCTATNGTTGCGCCTTTTTCGACGATCGTNTGAGCATAGGACTTTTGCTCAAAAAAGCTCCNTGGAGCCTGCACATTCGTAAAGACCATAGATGGACCTAGAAATACATCATCCTCTATGACCACACCTCCGTAAACACTGACGTTATTTTGAATTTTCACGCCGTTTCCAATCACGACATCGTCTGCAACGAAGACATTCTGCCCAAGGTTGCAATTCGCTCCAAGAACTGCACCAGGCATGATATGTGAAAAGTGCCAGACCTTCGTTCCTTCGCCAATCTTGGCGCCAAGGTCGATCACTGCTGTGTCATGTACGAAGTAAGTCATAAGGCAGTAAAATAAGATGCAATAGTGGTAGCGATGTATATCTGATCCTCTTCACTGAGGAGTTCGTCAATAGGCAGTGACAGCACGCTTTGTGCAAGTTCAGTGCTNACNGGTACCTCAGCGTTGGGATCAAAATGCACGTATGCATGTTGAGTATTCAGTGTCTTCGGATAATAAATCATTGTAGCGATGCCCGAATTTTTGAGATGTTCTTGAAGCCTATCTCGGTGACCGTTACCTACCTGAATGGTGAACTGGTGATAGACATGAGTGCTGTAAGGACTATGTTTCGGAAGTACAATCTGCGGTAGGTCACTTAATAGATTGTTGTAGCGCTCAGCAAGTTGTTTTTTTCGGGATATACTACGATTAAAATAGTTCAGTTTTACATCAAGTGCGGCCGCCTGCAATGGGTCTAACCGACTGTTTATACCGATCGTATCGTGAATGTATTTTTTAGACTGCCCGTGTTTGGCAATCATCTGGGCTTTAGCTAAAAGTGATGGATCTTGGCTACAGACGGCTCCTCCATCGCCCAATGCACCTAGGCTTTTGGTAGGAAAAAAACTAAAGGTACCAAAGGCACCTACGGTTCCTGCATATTTGCCTTCATACTTGCCAGAAGTGAATTGAGCACCAAAGGCTTGTGCCGTATCCTCAATGATAGGAATACCTCCCGTAAGTGTTTCTAAGACCTCTATATCGGCACATTGGCCATAGAGATGAACGGCAATAATAGCCTTAGTCCTTTGTGTAACTCGCTTTGCAGCCGATTCAGCATCGATACAAAACGTGTGCTCATCGACATCACACCAGATCGCCGTAGCGCCTAATAAAGCGATGACCTCAGCACTTGCCGCATAGGTGAAGGCTGGAACAATGACTTCATCACCAGAACCTATGCCAAGTGCCATTAAAGCAATCTGTAAGGCGTCTGTACCGTTTCCTACTCCGACTATGGATGCACCTAAATACGTGCCACATGACTGCTCAAATGAAGTCACTTTTGGTCCACCGATATATTGACCGCTATGCACGGCACTAAGAACAGCGTCGTCTAATTCACACTGATATTCAGCATGAATTCTAGGAAGGTCAATCATTTTTATAGTTTTCACAGGAGATACTCTTTTGCTACACGCAAATTAAGGCGAAAGTATGGGCTAAAAAAAGACCGCTACAAAGGCCTTGCCTTGAAGCGGTCTTCAAATTAGTAGAGTACACGAATCTTAGTACTGCGGTTTCGACAAAATCATCAACCAAGTCCGCTATTACTCTACTTAGTTTTGAGCTTATGGAGTCACTATCCAGCGTGCTGTAGTCGTAAACGAAGGAGTAGTTAGTCGAACTAAGAATGTACCTCCTGTCTCTGGCACTGTAAAATGCACCTCAGTGTCACCCAGCTGAAGCTGTTGATTGAATAATATCTGTCCATTCATATTGGACACTTGGAAAGTACCTGCCTCAGATAATGCGGGGAATCTAGCTGTTCCAATTGGCGCTTGAGACGGATTTGGGAACACTTGAAATTCTTGTGTTGTGGTAACTACATCCGTTGCTTCTGGCATTTTAGCCGGTCCTCGGTTTGGACAGAGTAACGTGGATGGACTTCCATTAGTCGTCTTTACCATATATACGCGGTCACGTCCGGTGTAAATCTGTGTGCTTTGGTTGGCAGAGAAACTATTGTAATTGGACAAGAAGTAATAGTAAGATCCATTGAAAGCGACATTCGCATAGGTGCTCAGTGAGGCTTTAATATCCGTAATTGAGTTCGCCGCGAAGGTATTGTGACCATTGTTAAGTTGCAGGTGATCTAAACTAGTTGCCTGGATTCCGATCGAATTACTTGTAAAATGACATCCTGCATTATTTGCAAGATTAATACCCGCATTGTAGATCTCTAGGCCTACGGTGTTGTTCTCAAAAGAACTGCAAATAGGGCGTAAGTCAAGGCCATCTGAATACAGCCCTTCCCTAGTATTTCCTGAAAATATGGAACGTTCTATGAATGCCGTCCCCTTTTGTGCCTGTAGCTCTAGCCCCTTTTCACAAGAAATAAAGGCACTGTTTAGTATTCGAGTTGACGAGCCTGAAATCTTTGCACCGCCAATACAGGCAGAGAATTCATTTGAATCAAAGAGTTTAGGAGATTTTAAAGCACGATATCCGAGCGTGGCATTTTTAAAATAACAGCGCTGTATGCTAACATCTGTGTTGCTTGTAGTTAAAGCAGGGGCTCCACCGGTAAATACACAAGAGTCTAAGGAAGTGGAGGTATTACGAATATCCAATCCCGGCCACTGTTTATTGCTAGAGATGGTAAAGGAGCTACGTAACGCCTCAAAAGGAGAAAGACTGCGAAGTGTTGCTTTGTTCTTATAAACTACGTTAGAAGCTACGAAACGAGTCTTTTGCAATGAACTAAGTAGAGTAACCTGAGTACTGATAACGACGTTGGCTCCATTGAATAAAAGCTGACCTCCGTTGGGTGCGGAAAACTGGTGCCCTTCTTCTAGGTTGAGTGTGCCTTCGCCGACCGGTGAAAATTTCGCGCCTTGTACGATTTGGAATTGGCCACGTGATGTGATTGCAGCGCCATCCCAAAATACAGAAGAGCCCGGTTCGAAAATAAGCTGCCCTCCTTTTTCAACGATGAGTTCTGCGCCTTCGTTCAACCGTAAAATACCGCCTTGATTGATCCTGAGGACAGCGCCTTTTCTTACACGAAGTACTGCTCTACCTGAGACCCCTCCTACTTCTAAAGTTCCGTTTATAGTTACTACGGCTGGCTTACAGTTCTCCCCGATAAATACTTCTATGTTTTGAGCGTTATCAGCGCTGATACCGCTACCTGCAAATCCTATATCTACGGGTAAACCTATGCCGAGGGTTACTTGAGGTTGTACGGTGATCGAAGGGATTGTGGAGATGTACGGTGAGGATTGGTCCCGCTCTTTCGCAATGTTGTACGACTTTGACAATATCCCACCGGCATTCGGAATTGCTTCGTGCATACTGCGAAGAGTAGACATGCAATACTCAATCACGTTTTCATCTGTGTATATATGTTCGGTGTTGGACGAACCGCCGTCTGAAATCACACCTGGCGCATAATAAGAATGAAAAGGTATTTCACTCATCTTTGAACGAAGCACAGCAGTCTTGTAATTTTCAGGAAGATCCAAAGCGCTGTAACTTGGCACGAAGGTGTGTGTAGGGCTGAAGACATTTGTCATAAAGCTTTCGAAAGACGCTCCAGTAGTGGTAAAGGAACCAGGTAATTCAGCGTATTTTTTTGAGTAACCAATTTTAGCCACAGTCGTTCCTTGCGCGGTCGCATTTCCAATCAACTTCGCCAAGCGCTTATTCGTGTGTTGCTGTGCTTTTACTACGCCTGCGTCGATCTTCGTTTGCTGCATTCCAAAAACACCTCCCCAATGAGCGAACTGTTTTGCTTTGAATGCTCCGAAAGAAGATGCCCATTCGATGCGTTTAAACGTGAAAGGGAGTTGTCGCTTATTGCCAACATACAGGTATTTCGAAGTACTCTGATGTGCATCTATGTCCGCCCCTATCGCCTTGATGAGCTTAGTTCTACCTGTTGTATTGAAGGTTAGCGTATCGGGGTGATTACCAAGATGGTGTTTATAGGGTATTTGACGAGTTTTGCCCCAGGATAATAAACGCTTCTGATGGTCATCAATTGGGGCGATATCGCCTAAGTCACTGCCATTGCAAATTGCAAATCGACGAAGGTTAGGCTGCTCTTGATTCAATAGCTGAAGAAGATGGAATCGGTCCGTGCTTGCGCTTTGCTCGTAGTGCTCAACAAGCATTTCACGGGCTGCGTCAGAGTTGATTGCTTTATCATAGCTCTGTTTGCCTGGAAGCATCCATAACATTTCCCCCATNCGCTTGGCTGCAGCTTGCATTCCTACGGGAATAAAGGCACCGCGATGTGGTGTATCAAACGTACCAAAGGCCGCAATGTCAAAACAACACTCCTTACGCTCGATCTCTAACAATGCGGCACGAGAGATCAAGCCACCCATTGACGCTCCGACTACCACCATAGGATGCGTAGGCTTTTGGTCATGCACCCATGCTAGCGTCTTTATCAGGCTTTGCATATTCTCTTTGATTGATAATCGGGAGTTTTTAAAATCGAGATGTACGATATCAAACCCCGACTGGCTTAGGGAGTCGTACAGCCAGGAGAGTTTTTCCATACCTAAGTACACGCGCTCATCGCCATTAAAAATATAGCCTGAGGACAGCCCTTCATAGGAAATCACACCATAGTTCTTCGTAGCACTTTCAAACCCTTCAACAAGTACAAGTGGCTTTTGCAAGCCTAGGTTTTGATCGGCATACCGGACAGAAACCTTTGCTGGTTCTTCAGGCTCGAAGGTTTGATAACAGGATGGGGATGGTAGTGCTGCTGTTGAAAATTCTTCATGGGCCAATTCTACATTGAACACTACATTAAGATATAGTGCACTCTCCAGCACTCCAGTGTTCGATTTTGCACGAACTCGAATCTTCAGGGATTGTGCTTCGATATTGGCAGCTGGTGATGAATACTGCACAGTGATTTTCTGATCTAATCTGACGGTTTGAAACCCTTTGCCATCTGCAAAATCTACGTCGAAAGTTGATGGAAGGTTCTGGTTGGATTGAACCAGGGAATTGGGCAGTTCGAAAGTTACCGTGGCAGTTCCGTTAGAAGCATAAATCGCAGGTGCAAGCGTCCCCGCGAAGAACGTCGTAAAGGTATCGATGCCCTTACGTGCTGAATCAATCGGACTTTGGTTATGGATGAAATATTGCTGCTGCGGATCGAGGTATTCGAATTCTGGGATCAAGGTGAATTGGCCACTTGAGAAATCGAAGTAACCATTAGACAGGGCATCGTCCTTTATTTCTTGAAACTCAAACCAATTAATAAATAGCGGTACGTCTACTCTACTTTCGGCAGCGCTAGACGAGGCAATGAAATCCTGGATAGGTACGAGATAAGGAGTCGTATTGCCGAACAGCAGTCCGTTAGAGGCGATACGTTGACTTTGATACAGGTCGACATACATTTCTTCTATGATCGCCGTTCTAGTGACCGGGCCACCGATGCTCCCATCGAAGTTGTGCAAGTCCGCATCGGTGTCCTCGAGAAGGTACCTTAGCGCACTTTGGTCGTGAAGTAGCCCGGATGGGAATAGCGCATCCGGCAGCTTTTCAAAGAGAAATTTCGTGGAATCGACAGTCTGTGCAGCGGTTGTTTGAAGGACCGATAGCATGACCGTCAATGAAAAAAATGCAAGTAATTTTCGCATGGTCTGGGGGTTTAAATAATGGCACTATTGCCTGGTCTATTTAAATTGGCCCCAGAGGAGACATAAGTCCAAAGAATGTGAAAAACTCAGTGGTATTCACAAAAAAGCCCTTCTGACCGAAATCAAAAGGGCTCTACTATTTTGCAATCAAAGGATTACATAGCGCTGTCAAGTTTCGCTGCAAGAACTTGTTTGCTTGTTGCGCCTACTTGTTTGTCAACGATTTCACCGTTCTTGAATACCAAAAGGGTTGGGATGTTACGTACACCGAACTGCTGAGCTACAGCACCTTCAGTATCTACGTTCAATTTACCTACTACTGCCTTTCCTTCGTAGTCGTTAGATAGTTCATCAACTACTGGTCCAACCATACGACATGGTCCACACCATTCTGCCCAAAAATCAACCAAAACTGGCTTATCTGACTTTAGTACTACTTCTTCAAAGTTTGCTTCTGTTATTTCAAGTGCCATAATCTAAAATGTATTTCTTTTTCGTTGTTCAAAGGTACGTACAAGTTAAGGTTGCAACCTATAGGCTGTAGCTATGAGCTGATTGATGTTATTCACACCTCATCGCTCTAGGTTGTTAAAAACCTCACTTTAGGTCACAATTTTCGGGTGCAGAACAGGATTGAGCTCTAGTTCAGTAAGCAGCTCCTTAGATATGGTCACCTTACGATCTTTCACCGGCAGTTTGACATCTAGCTTCTCTGCTACATCTACGACATGGAGCTTAACTCGTTTCTTTCCTGGGTACATCTCTAGCAAGCCATGAATGCTATCGACCACTGCCGTATCTAAGGTCGCTAAGTCCAATTTTATCTCAAGTGCCTTGCTCTGTTCTTCGAGTACATCCGCAAGTAACCTCACCTCGGCAACATCAATCATGAGACGTTCAATGAACCCTTCTCCTTGGCGCTGGTTAAACTTGCGTCCACGCACCCTCAGGAACAAGAGTTGCTCATTCTCAAAGAAGTGTCTGTATTTAAGGTAGTCTTCTCCAAACAACTTGAATTCATAGTCGCCTTTGAAATCTTCTAATCTGAAAATCCCCCAGCCTTTACCCATTTTAGAGACGCGATGTTGTGCCTCGGTCACAATCCCCGCCACCATAACGTCCCTTCCGAGTATACTCTCGATGTTGTGTAATCGGTTTAATTCCGCCGTACAGAAATACTGAATCTCTGTTCTGTAATCATCTAACGGGTGCGAGCTTAAGTACATCCCGTTAATCTCCTTCTCTTTCTTCAAGGCAATGATTGACGGCCATTCTGTAACCTCTGGCATTCGTGGTGGCGGTAATGCCTCCCCACTATCTTCTCCAAAGAGTGATGCCTGAGCACTTTCAGCATCGTTCTTTTTGTTCTGGACGTATTTAATGGCTTTTTCAACAAAGCTCCTTCCACCTTCTTCTTCAGCGAAATACATCGCTCGGTGCGTATTTGGAAAATCATCCATTGCACCACCGAGAATAAGGCATTCGATGGTCTTTCTGTTCGCCTGTCTCAGATCAATGCGCTCGAGCATATTAAAAAGATTCTCATAGACTCCACCTTCTTCTCGCTGATTGATTATTTCTCGAACGGCATTCTCGCCAACACCTTTCATTCCACCCATTCCAAAGCGAATTGCCCCTTCAGCGTTTACACTGAACCTTAGAAGGCTTTCGTTAACTGATGGTCCTAAAACTGGGATTCCTCCTCTACGGCATTCCTCCATGAAGAACGTTACCGCTTTCAGGTCGGACATGTTGTTCGAGAGTACCGAAGCCATGAACTCTGCAGGGTAATGTGCTTTGAGATAGGCGGTTTGGTAAGCTACCCAAGCATAACAGGTAGAGTGTGATTTGTTGAAAGCGTACGAGGCAAATGCTTCCCAATCCTTCCACACTTTTTCTAAAACATCTCTATTGTGACCGCGCTCTTCCCCGCCATCAAGGAACATCGGCTTAAGCTTATCGATGATGGCTTTTTGCTTCTTTCCCATCCCCTTACGGAGCATATCAGCTTGCCCCTTAGAGAACCCTGCCAATTCCTGCGAAAGCAGCATTACTTGCTCCTGATATACCGTGATTCCGTAGGTCTCTTTCAGTTTACCTTCCATCGCATCGAGATCATATACAATCTCCTTTCTGCCGTGTTTACGGTCAATAAACTCAGGAATATATTCCAAAGGACCTGGACGATACAATGCGTTCATTGCAATGAGATCCGCAAATTCTGTCGGCTTCAATTCTTTCAAATACTTCTGCATTCCCGCGCTTTCATACTGGAAAATCCCAACGGTTTCTCCACGCTGAAAAAGCTCATAGGTCTTGATATCATCAAGCGGAAAGCTATCTGGATCTAAGTCCACATCGTGGCGTTGCTTTACCAAGCGACAGGCTTCTTTGATAATGGTCAGTGTACGCAATCCCAAGAAATCCATCTTGAGCAAACCAGCGTCCTCTACCACCGAGTTATCAAACTGTGTACACCACATTTCACTATCCTTAGCGCGAGCCACAGGAACCAATTCCCTAATATCACTCGGAGTAATAATTACCCCACAAGCGTGAATCCCGGTATTACGAACAGAGCCTTCCAAAACGCGTGCCTGGTTGATTGTCGTGGCCTCAAGTGATTCCCCCTCAGAGAGCTCTTTCANCTGTTGTACCATACCCGCTTCTTCCGATCCGAATTTGCTACGGAGTNCTTTATCGTCCAAGGCCCAAAGCTTTTTCAACTTCGTCATGTCCGGGATCAGCTTCGCAATACGATCGGTATCTTGTAGCGGCAGCTCCAATACTCGCCCAGCATCTCTGATGGAGCTTTTCGCGGCCATGGTTCCATAGGTGATGATTTGGGCTACCTGTGGCGCACCATATTTATCAATCACATACTGAATGACTCTGTCACGGCCCTCATCATCAAAGTCAATATCAATATCGGGAAGCGATACACGCTCGGGATTTAAGAAACGCTCAAAGAGCAGGTCGTATTTAATCGGATCGACATTCGTGATCCCCGTACAATAAGCTACGGCAGAACCTGCAGCAGAACCACGACCTGGTCCTACGCTGACCCCCATGTCTCTTGCCGCCTCACAAAAATCCTGTACGATCAAAAAGTAACCTGGATATCCGGTACGTGCAATGGTCTCTAGCTCAAAATCCAAACGCTCCGTAATGTCNGNAGTGAGTTCTTCNTAGCGCTCTTTGGCGCCTTCATAGGTCAAATGGCGCAAGAAGGCATTCTCACCGCGCTGTCCACC
>JGI26082J51739_10002457_pt1 | contig 11327 bp, 9 predicted proteins | sample SaaInl5LU_22_DNA_FD_51739 | JGI IMG/M metagenome (IMG submission 51739)
GTAACCATCGAAGTGCCGCCATAACTGACTAGTGGTAAAGGCACACCAACAACCGGTAATAAACCCGACACCATGCCCATATTAACAAAAACATAGACAAAAAAAGTGAGGGTGATACTACCCGCTAATAATTTACTGAATAAAAACTGGCATCGTGAAGCGATAATTAAACCACGTCCGACAATAAAACCATAGACTAATAACAGACCGATTACGCCCAAAAAGCCAAATTCCTCGCTAAAAACTGCAAAAATGAAATCTGTATGGCGTTCAGGTAAAAATTCAAGTTGTGATTGAGAGCCCTGTAACCAGCCTTTACCTGTCAAACCGCCAGATCCTATCGCTATTTTCGATTGGATAATGTGATAGCCAGCGCCGAGTGGATCGCTTTCTGGATTTAAAAAGGTCGTGACTCGCTGTTTTTGATATGCTTTCATCAAAAACAACCACATAATTGGGGCGAAGCTACCAATGAGTAAGGCGAAAAGAGCGATGATCCGCCAACTCATCCCAGCTAAAAATAACGCAAATATCCCTGAGCTAGCGATTAATAATGACGTGCCTAAATCAGGCTGGCGAGCGATTAAAATAGTTGGTATGAACACAATTAATAGCGCTACCATTAAGTGCTTGAAACTCGGTGGCATCCCATCTTTACTGATGTACCAAGCGACGGTCATCGGAACAAATAATTTTAATATTTCTGAGGGCTGAAAGCGAAATACCCCTAAATCTAACCACCGTTGCGCACCCTTACCAGTTACGCCAATGATTAATACTGAAAGAAGTAGGACAATCCCAATCCCATAGACGAAAGGAGAGATATTACGATAAAAGGATACTGGCACTTGAGCTAGGACAAACATGGCCACTAACCCTATCGCTAAGCGGATGACTTGACGTTGAATTAATTCCATATCTTGCCCGCTAGCAGAATAAATTGTAAACAAACCAATGGTCATTAACACTAACAAACCCGAAAGTAACCAGCCGTCAATATGAATTCGCGCTAAAAAACTATCGGCTTGTTGCATTGCTGTTTTTGAAACCGGCATTAGTGCGTTTCTCCTAACCAATAATCCATGACACTGCGAGAAATGGGAGCGGCATTCGAGCCACCTCCACCAGCATTTTCTAATGCTACGATGACACTTAATTTAGGATCTTTTGCCGGTGCATAGCCTAAATACATCGCATTATCTTTTAAATAGTCGGCAATGATCAAATCATCCACATCTTCATCTTGGCCAACTGAGAATAACTGCGCAGTCCCTGTTTTACCTGCTGATACATATGAACTGTTACGAAACGCGTTAAACGCAGTGCCATGTGGTGTATTGACCGTATCAAACATCGCTTGTTGCACCATATCCCAATTTTTCTTTTGCAGTACTCTAATAGGTTCATCGGTATTTAACGGTTCAGTAATGACTAGGTCATCTAGAATGCTTGCTTTAAGTAGCTTAGGACGATTTTTAACGCCATAATTAATAATCGTATTGATTGAATCAACTAATTGTACAGGTGTTGCAGTCCAGTATCCTTGTCCAATACCAACAGAAATCGTATCACCAATATACCAAGGTTGATTAAACCTCGCACGTTTCCAACCTCGGCTCGGTAAATTGCCATCAGACTCTTCTAACAGATCAATGTTGGTGTGTTCACCAAAGCCAAATTGTTCCATGTATTCATGGATTGTATCAATTCCTAATTTATAAGCTAATTCATAAAAAAACGTATCACACGACACCACAATTGATCGTTGGACATCCACTTTTCCGTGCCCACGCTTCAACCAATCACGCCATACGTGTTCAACATCTTCTAACTGATAATAACCTTTGTCTTGGATATGAGTTTTATCTGTGATTTTTTGCGACTCTAAACCTAACAATGCTAAGTGGGGTTTGATTAATGATGCAGGGGGGTATTGTCCTTGTACCGCTCGATTGAGAAGTGGTCTGTCATTATTTTCAATTAATTTAGAATAATCTTTTTGCGATATGCCATTTACAAATAAATTTGGGTCGTAGGACGGACTTGAATACATCGCTAAAATCCCACCATCACTTGGATCTGAAACCACCACGGAGCCTTTTTTATCAGCCAACAAAGATTGTACATAAAGTTGTAATTTAATATCAATATTGAGTATCAAGTCTTCACCAGGTTGCGGTGGGGTTTGTTCTAATATCCGTAATGTGCGTCCTTTACTATCTACTTCTAGTTGCGCATAGCCGACTTTGCCATGCAGGCGTTCTTCGTAATACCGTTCGACGCCTTGTTTACCGATATTTTTACTCGCAGCATAATTGGATTGTGTCCCCCAACTAGCAATCAAATTTAGATCTCGTGCGTTGATTTTTGAGACATAACCCAATACGTGCGTTAAGGCACTACCGTAGGGATAGTAACGCGCCAGACTGGCTTCAACGGCAACACCATCAAAACGATGTTGTTGTGCAGAAAATAACGCCATCATATCTTCATCCATATTCGCGATCAGAGTCACAGGATGAAACCTGCGTTGGCGTTTTCGATTACGTTCGAACCGAGCAATATCAGCAGGGGTAAGCTCAAGTAGCTGTTGTAATTCATCTAATAGTGTATCGAGATCTTCGACTTGTTCTAGCGACACTTCGAGGTTAAATACCGGTCGATTTTCAGCAATGATAGTGCCGTTGCGATCATAAATAATACCGCGATTGGGCGCGACAGGGATCACCTTAATGCGATTTCCATCGGCACGTATTTGATAATCTTCAAACTGCTCCACTTGCAGTGAATAGAGGTTATTTAAGACAACTAAAATCAGGGTGAAACACAAGAGCACAGCAAAGAGACAACGACGGAGAAATAAGTTGGATTCCGCAGTAAAATCTCGAATAGTCTGGCGTCGGTTATTCATTCTGGAAAGTGCGCCTATTCTCTGTGATAAGGATGGTTTTGGGTTATCGACCACGCACGGTAAAGACTTTCAACTACAATAACGCGTACCAGGGGGTGAGGGAGTGTTAATGGGGATAATGACCAGCGTTGCTCAGCGAGCGCAATGCATGCTGGGGCTAAGCCTTCTGGACCGCCAATTAATAAACTGACGTCGCGTCCATCCATTTTCCAAGTATCAATTTGTTTGGCTAATGTGGGGGAATCCCACGGTTTACCCAATACTTCAAGCGTGACTACTCGGTCATGTTTGCCGATAGCTTGACAGGTAAGTTCACCTTCTTTTTCTAAAATTCTAGCAACATCTGCATTTTTTCCTCTTTTCCCCGCAGGGATCTGAGTAAACTTGACTGGCATGTCAGAAGGGAATCGTTTAAGAAAATGAGCGCATCCGGTTTCTACCCAGTCAGGCATTTTAGTTCCAACTGCAATAATTTGGATGCGCATCGTTGTGCTAACCTAAGGTAATTAAGACCAGAGTTTTTCTAGTTGATAGAAGTCACGGGTTTCATCTTGCATAACATGCAGGACAACATCACCTAAATCGACTAATACCCATTCACCTGTTTCTTGCCCTTCAATACTTAAAGGAGGTGAACCTGCGCGTTTCATTTCTACTACAACATTTTCCGCAATAGAGCGAACATGTCGTTTTGAGTTACCTGAACACACTATCATGGTGTCGGTAACGGTTGATCTACCAGCTACATCAATATCAGTGATGTCTCTACCTTTCATGTCTTCAATTTTATCAATGACGAATTTTTTTAAGCTATCGTGGTCCAAAGTTGCCTCAGTTTGCAAATAAATGATGTATTCGAATATAGTTTAACACGCTTGGCGTAATAAATTGACTTTCTATATCGCGGTTTGGTAATTCTAACCTGCATTGGGTGGATGAAATATTCACTCTAGGCAAGATAACTCGGGTGATACAGCCTATTTTATGGTGTATCGGACCCTGTGTTAATGTGTTGATATTTTGCGCGATTTTTTTAGGTAATGTTCCTACTTTAGTTTGAACTTGGTCTCTCGGGAGTACAATAATGTGGCACAGCTGCATAATATCGGCATACCGGTGCCACTTATCGAAGCTTTGCAAACTATCTTCACCGATAATAAAAAATACACGATAGTGCTCAGAAAAATGCAGCAGCGTGTTGAACGTAAAACTTGTTTCAGGCTGAGTTAACTCATAATCGTTGATCGTTAAACTAGGAAATTCAGCGGTACATAACTGCAGCATTGCCAAACGATGCGCATTAGATACGGGTGGTTGGTCGAGTTTAAGAGGTGAAATATGATTAGGTAATAAAGTAATATTACCCACGCCATACTGCTGTTGCAGTGCTAATAAAGGCTCAATATGGCCACGGTGCGGCGGGTTGAAACTTCCACCAAATAAATAGAGCAGGGGTTTATGCATAACTCAACGTAAACTCATCTAAACCGTATGGCGTAAAAAGAAGGCATAAATGACACAACAATACATAAGGGCGTGTAGGTTGTGTGTTTTTAAACTGAAAGTCAGCTTCTTTTAATGCCGCTCTGATTGAAGCAAATTTTTGTGGTGTAAATTGTTTAAGTAAATCGGCATACAGACCTTGTTTATTGCCCCATATACGTAATGCAGTCCAATTAATCCGTTCGCCCTTGCGCTGGAGTTGATCAATGGTATAGAGTGTTTCCCATTCTTTAATCAATGCCCAGATAATAATGTTAGGTTCTAGCCCTTCACTCTCAAGGCGAAACAATAACTTAACGATCCGTTGAGCATCACCAGCAAGCATTGTGTCAATGAGTTGATATACGGTATAACGTGATTGCTCGACAACGGCTGCCTTGCATTGCTTTATGTTTAGTGTGCCACCTGCATACAATAAACCCAGTTTATCGATTTCTTGTTTGGCAGCGAGCATATTACCTTCACAGGCATCAGCGACAAACGCGATACAATCTGGTGTGGTATGTATTGGGATCTGTTGTAGAAGCTGTGCGACCCAATTTTCTAAGTCACGTCCTTCAAGCGCAAAACAAGGGATGAACCAACCCGCAGATTGATAGGTTTTAAACCACTTGGTGTTTTGCACATCTTTGCCAACACGTGGACCATAGAGGACAATTAACACATCCGATGAAGGTTGCTCAGCTATGCTCAATAATGCTTTACTGCCTTCTTTACCCGGTTTACCTGTAGGTAAATGAAGTTCAATCAGTTGTTTATCGCTAAATAATGACATCGTTTGCGTGGCCTCTAGTAACGTTGACCAGTCAAAATCAGCATCGGCCGTGAGGCNTTGTCGTTCTGCAAACCCGGCTTTAAGCGCATGCTCACGCACNGTATCAAGCGCTTGTATNGTTTGTTGCGGCTCATCACCGAAAATCAATACNAAGGGCGGTAAACCATTGTCACATTGAGTTGCTAACTGATTTAAACGTAATTGCATATTAGCGGCCTTGCAACTGGGCTAAATGCGCAGGTAAACGCTGGTAAATAGTTGCAGCAGCTTCTTGGCGTAACTCATTGAGTACTAAATTAAGTTCACGAGTTTTGGCTAACACTTGACGAGGATCATCCTGGTACTCGCGAATTAACGTAAATGTATAATTCTGAGGATCCATATCAGCGAAATGTAGCACGTAATTAACCGCATAAATCAACTCATACTCAGCGACTTGTCCGGTAGAAAAAACCGATAACAAACGACGCTCAATAGATTCAGGTTTAATGCTAATCGTATGGGTAATCGTGCCATCAATATTTGGTTGAATACCTTGTTTGGTAAAATATTGTTCAACAGTGTTATGCAAGGCGGAATAACGGGCCGGCTGCTCTACGTGCAGATGAGATAATGCGGAGTTAGGGAGCTGTTGCCCCCTTAAGGTAAAACCACAACTACTGATCAGCCCAAGTAGCACAAANACACAAAACCAACGCATAAGCCAATAACGTCTGGAGCTAGGTAATACAGATAGTGTTATTTGATTAACCGTAGTCATAGTGGTGTATCCTTATACGCCTGCTGTGGGCCATTACTCAGTGTTGTTACTGGCTTAGTTAGCGACAATATTTAATAATTTACCAGGCACATAAATCACTTTACGGATAGTCTTGCCATCAATAAAGTTTTGTACGTTACTGTCGGCTTGNCCTAATGCTTCTACTGTTTCTTTAGATGCGTCAGCTGCAACCGTTATTTTGGCACGTAATTTACCATTTACTTGCACTATAATTAGTTTTTCGGCTTCAACCATTGCGGCACTATCCGCTTGAGGCCAAGGTGCAATGTGTACATTATCATGGCCTAATGCTTGCCATAATTCATGCGCAATATGCGGCGTAATAGGGGTTAACATTAATACGATTGCCTCGCTGCCTTCCTGTAAAATAGCGCGGTCTTGTTCACTATCGCTTGGCGCTTTAAGTAAATGATTACTTAGCTCCATGATCGCAGCAATGGCGGTGTTAAAAGTTTGACGACGTTCAATATCATCACTGACTTTAGCAATCGTTTGATGCACAAGTCGACGCAGGTCTTGTTGCGACTTGCTTAATTGTGCGGCATCTACTGCGACAGCTTCGCCTAAAGCGACATGCTCAGAAACTAATTTCCAAACGCGCTTTAAGAAGCGATTCGCGCCTTCCACACCTGAGTCAACCCATTCTAATGTTTGTTCAGGTGGTGCAGCAAACATGGTAAATAGACGGACTGTATCAGCGCCATATAAATCGATCACTTGTTGTGGGTCGATACCATTGTTTTTTGATTTTGACATTTTTGTCATGCCGCCATGCACGACTGCTTCGCCATCGCTGTTAAGTATCGCCGTAATGATGCGACCTTTTTCGTCTTTGGTAATGGCAACATCAGCAGGGGAGTACCAGGTTTTTTTGCCTGCCGCATCTTCTCGATAAAACGAATCAGCAAGTACCATGCCTTGGCACAGTAAGCGCTTGTATGGCTCATCAGAATCGACTAAGCCTTCATCACGTAATAATTTATGGAAAAAACGTGAATATAATAAATGTAGAATAGCGTGTTCTATTCCGCCCACATATTGATCAACCGGTAACCAGTAGTTGGATTCGGCAGGATCGAGCATAGCATTACCTGGTTGAGAGGTATAACGGGCATAGTACCAAGATGACTCCATAAAGGTATCAAACGTATCTGTTTCACGTAATGCGGGTTGGCCATTGAAGGTCGTCTTGGCCCATTCTGGATCTGCCTTGATCGGAGATGTCACGCCATCCATAACCACATCTTCGGGTAAAATCACCGGTAATTGTTCAATAGGTACAGGTGCTGACTCACCATTTTCAAGGTTCAGCATTGGAATGGGTGCACCCCAATAACGCTGACGAGATACACCCCAATCGCGTAGTCGGTAATTGACGGTTTTTTTGCCTTTACCTAATGCGGCGAGTTTGTCTGCAATCGCATTAAAGCCAGCTTCGAAATCTAGTCCATCAAATTCACCAGAATTAATCAATGCGCCCTTTTCAGTGAAAGCAGCAACACTGATATCACAATCAACACCACTAACGACTTGTTTGATAGGTAAACCGTAGGCTTTAGCAAATTCATAATCACGTTGGTCATGACCTGGGACTGCCATTACGGCGCCTGAGCCATAGCCCATTAATACAAAATTAGCGACCCAAATTGGCACGCTTTCACCCGTTAAAGGATGAATGGCGGTAAAGCCGGTATCGACGCCTTTTTTCTCCATTGTTGCCATTTCTGCTTCGGCTAGTTTTGCATTTTTACAAGATTCGACAAATTCGGTCAGTTCAGGACGTAAAGCAACGGCTGCTAATGCAATAGGATGTTGCGCGGCAACCGCCACATAACTCACACCATATAATGTGTCAGGGCGAGTCGTATAAACTTCTAATTCAGTGAGTTCAGCAATTTCATGTGGTAAATCAAATTTGATCTCGACACCTTCTGAGCGACCAATCCAATTTTTTTGCATGGCTTTAACTTGTTCCGGCCATTGGTCTAACTTATCTAAGTCATCGAGAAGGTTTTGGGCATAAGCGGTAATTTTGATAAACCATTGTGGAATTTCTTTTTGCTCAACAACGGCGCCTGAACGCCAACCGCGACCATCAATAACTTGTTCGTTAGCTAGTACGGTTTGATCAATCGGATCCCAATTAACGGTAGATAGTTTTTTGTACACTAAGCCTTTTTCATATAAACGGGTAAAGAACCATTGTTCCCAACGGTAGTAATCGGGTTGGCAGGTCGCAAATTCACGATCCCAATCATAGCCAAAGCCTAATGAATTAAGCTGGGATTTCATGTATTCAATGTTAGAGTAAGTCCAATTAGCTGGCGCAGTATTGTTGTTGATTGCGGCATTTTCTGCAGGCAGACCAAACGCATCCCAACCCATCGGTTGCAGGACATTTTTGCCGAGCATGCGTTGATGACGACTAATCACATCACCAATCGTATAGTTACGTACATGCCCCATATGCAGCTTGCCACTGGGATAAGGAAACATAGATAGACAATAAAATTTTTCTTTGGTGTCATCCGGTTGTGCTGTAAAACACGCGTTTTCTTGCCAGTATTGTTGAACTTTGGCTTCTAATGCTTGGGGGGTGTATGGCTGTTGCGACATGTAATTAACTATTCCACATAAAATTAATTGTACTTTAGCCCAATAGAATACCTTAGCTAGGGGCGTAACGCTATGCTCGAAAAGGAATTTTTATGCGACTATTGAGATGACTATGTGTAGAATAATACCTAATAAAACCATAAATATGACACAGTGATAGTATCCATATGACCCAATCGTTATTTTCTGCACATTCAGCAATGCTTGATTTGATGGTGCGTACCCGCCTTGAATCAGAACAATGCCATGCACAGTTAGGGGCGTTTGATATCCCTGAATTAACTGCTGAATACTTAGCGTTACAGCATAAGAACAAGATTTTCATTGGTCAAAAAAGAGCAAAGCGAGCACTAGAATTTGGTCTAGGGATTGACGCACCTGGTTATAATTTATTCGTTATGGGCGAACTGGCGACAGGGCGTTCGACCTTGGTCAAAAGCTATATTGAACAGTATGGTAAAATGGCCCATGCGCCGGATGATTGGGTTTATGTAAATAACATCCAAGATGAGCGAGCCCCAATTGCAATCTCGTTCCCATCCGGGCTGAGTCAGACCTTTGACAAAGATATGCAAGATCTGATTGCCAACCTTTTAGATACATTTCCTGCTGCATTTGATAATCCTGGATATCAGCGTAAAGCATTAGGGATTAAAAAAGATTACGATGCATTATATGACGGCGCATTAGAAAAAGTAGAAGCGTCGGCAAGGCAGTTTAACATCGCGTTGTTTGAAGATGATGGGAAGGTGGCATTTTTACCCATTGTCGATAATAAACCGGTTGAAGATGAGCAGTTTCATGCCTTAGCTGATGACGTTCAAGCAGAGTTTTTATTACACATTAAAGAGTGTGAACTTGAACTTGAAGAAGCGNTGTTCGAATTACCAGCGTGGAAACGAGCACAATCNGAGCAACTGCGCACCNTAAAGCGCAATACCGCAGAACAAAGTATAAAACCATTACTTAAAGCGCTAGAACATNCCTATNCAGATAANTTGGCGGTCCTTAAATATTTAAAATCGATTAAAGATCATTTAATCGATTCAGTCATGTGGCTTGATGATTTAGATGACAAAGAAGATAAATATGATGCCGCTGAAGCTAAGGCGATGCTAGAAAGTCATTATTTACCTAATACGCTAGTGCAACATGAGGTAACGAGCTCAGCCCCAGTCATTTACGAAGCCCATCCAACCTATCAAAATTTGTTTGGACGGATTGAATACTCTACTGCTCAAGGCAGTATCATGACGGACTACAGCATGATTTTTAGTGGTGCTTTGCATAATGCTAATGGTGGTTATCTATTATTGGATGCAGACAAAATGATTGACCAACCACATGTATGGGAGTCATTAAAGCGCGCATTGAAACAACAGCTATTAAGAGTCGATTTGCCGCAACAAGATGCGGGAATGGTTAATTCAATGACATTATCGCCTGCGCCGATCCCGCTTCAAGTCAAAATTATTTTGCTCGGCTCGCGTGATTTATTCTACACGCTGCAAGATTATGATCCTGAATTTGAGCAACTCTTCAGCGTGCTGGTTGATTTTGATTACGAACTACCGCTGAATCGCAGTAATGTTAAAGATTTTATTACGTGTGTTTGCCAGCATATTAATGGACTCGGTTTTGCAGAAATTACGCCAAATTCAATTGAGTTTTTATTAAAATATTCGTTGCGTTTGAGTGAACATCAAACCAAATTAAGCGCTAAGTTTTCGGCGATGATTGAAATTATCAATGAAGCAGCTTTTTTTGCAAAAAAAGCAGGTGCAACTGAGTTCTCCGAGCAATATTTGCAAACAGCGCACAGTGAAAAAGAACACCGAATGTCACGGGTGGCGACGACATTATTGGAAGACATTAAAGAAGAACAAATTTTAATCCAAACCGAAGGGACAGCCATTGGGAATGTTAATGGCTTAACCGTTCTAGACGCCGGAGGTACTGCGTTTGGTACGCCAGCGCGGATCACTGCTACCGTTTATGTTGGTGCTAGTGGGGTGATTGATATCGAACGTGAAGTGGAATTAGGGCAATCTATTCACTCCAAAGTGTCATGTTATTAACGGGATATTTAGGGCAAAAATACGCGCAGCATTTCCCATTAACATTATCAGCAAACATTGCATTAGAACAATCATATGGTTATATCGATGGAGATAGTGCGTCACTGGGAGAGTTAGTGGCATTGATTTCAGCCCTAACAGATATTCCATGCTTGCAGACATTAGCTATTACCGGTTCGATTAACCAGTATGGAGAAGTGCAATCAGTCGGGGGCATCAACGAAAAAATCGAGGGGTTCTTTGATTTATGCCGTCATCGTGGTTTAGCGGCTGAACATGGCGTGATTATTCCATTTTCGAACCAAATGCATTTATTACTGCGTGATGACATTGTTCAAGCAATTAAACTCGGTAAGTTTTCTATTTTTGCCGTGCGTACGGTTGATGAAGCATTAAGTCTGTTAATGCAGCGTGAAGCGGGTCAATATAATCTTAAAGGACGCTACCCTAAAGGGACGATTAATTACCAAGCGTTGAATCAATTGTATAATATTTCTAATATTATTAATGGTAGTGATGAAGAATAGGTAAGAAACTAAACAACATTGCTAACCTATTGCAGGTTAGCAACGCTGTTATGTCATTATGATAGCAGTGCAGTCTACCTAAATTATTTTTTGGGAACTTGGATCTTTTTTTCTTCAGAAGGCTTGAAGATGACTA
>JGI26082J51739_10002464_pt1 | contig 11307 bp, 13 predicted proteins | sample SaaInl5LU_22_DNA_FD_51739 | JGI IMG/M metagenome (IMG submission 51739)
TTCTTTAATTGCACGGGTTGAGAGGCTCGAACTCCCGACACCTGGTTTTGGAGACCAGTGCTCTACCAACTGAGCTAAACCCGTTTTTATTTGACGCAAAAGGTATCCGCCAATGACGGACACCTTCAGGTCATCTTAAAAACATCTTAACTAGTCTAGGATCTCTGTTACCTGACCTGCTCCAACAGTTCTACCTCCTTCACGGATTGCAAAACGAAGTCCAAGGCTCAATGCAATGGGTTGGATCAAATCAACATTGATCGTAAGGTTGTCCCCAGGCATTACCATTTCTACTCCATCAGGAAGTGAAATGTTCCCAGTTACATCCGTAGTTCTTACGTAAAACTGTGGTCGGTAGTTGTTGTGGAAAGGAGTGTGACGTCCACCTTCTTCTTTTTTCAAGATATATACCTCAGCTTTGAATTTAGCGTGTGGTTTTACAGAACCGGTCTTACAAAGAACCATTCCTCTTTTGATCTGCTCTTTATCAATACCTCTTAACAAGATACCAACGTTATCTCCAGCTTCTCCTCGATCTAATATTTTACGGAACATTTCTACTCCAGTAATGGTAGATTTCATTTTTTCAGCACCCATACCGATGATGTCAATTTCGTCTCCAGTATTGGCAACTCCAGTCTCAATACGACCTGTTGCAACAGTACCTCGACCTGTAATTGAAAATACATCTTCAACAGGCATCAAGAAATCTTTGTCAACGTCACGTTTTGGCAATTCAATCCAAACGTCAACTTCTTCCATTAATTTCAAAACAGTGTCTGCCCATTTGGGTTCTCCATTAAGTGCACCAAGTGCAGATCCCAAAACAACAGGGGTGTTGTCACCATCATAGTCATAGAAAGAAAGTAATTCTCTTACTTCCATTTCAACTAATTCTAATAATTCTTCGTCGTCTACCATGTCCACTTTATTCAAGAAAACAACAATACGTGGCACACCAACCTGGCGACCTAATAGGATGTGTTCTCTAGTTTGTGGCATAGGACCGTCTGTAGCTGCAACAACAAGTATCGCACCGTCCATTTGAGCGGCACCAGTAACCATGTTCTTTACATAATCGGCGTGACCCGGACAGTCAACGTGGGCATAGTGACGATTTGCAGTTTGATATTCTACGTGAGAAGTGTTGATGGTAATACCACGTTCTTTCTCTTCAGGAGCGTTATCGATTTGATCGAAGCTTCTAGCCTCAGAGTATCCTGCGTCTGCTAATACTTTTGTAATCGCTGCAGTTAAAGTCGTTTTACCATGATCTACGTGACCAATTGTTCCAATATTTAAGTGGGGTTTTGACCGGTCAAATGTTTCTTTAGCCATAATTATTGTTGTTTCATTGTTATTTTTAGGAGCGCAAATTTATTAATTTTTTTCTTTTCACCGTTTCTTTTACGTATTTTTTTTGAATTAAATTCTATTCCTCAGGAGCTTTTTAATCTTCTCCAGAACAAAAAGGGTTCTGTTACAAAGCATCTCATTTAAATTCAGAACTTTATATTCAACCTTTTTTTGACTGAAGTTTTTTATTTCCCCCGAGTCGCTCCCTTTTTTTGTTTCTTTGCAAAAGGGAGTTACACCCTTTAAATCCATGCCATAATAATATTAGGACTAAAGCATGAAATTGTGCATTATTGTACCCTGTTTTAACGAAGCCAACAGACTCCCCATTGCGGATTATCAGACTTTTATAGAGGATTTCCCTGAGGTTGGCGTCCACTTTGTAAACGACGGCTCTACAGATACCACCCTTAGTGTGTTGGATGCCTTTCAAACAAAATATCCCACCCAAGTTCAAGTCCTGGATTGCAAAGTCAATTCTGGAAAAGGAAACGCCATACAAAAAGCGATGCAACACGCCCTCAAAAACAACTCTTTTGACACCTTTGCTTTTTTGGATGCAGACCTTTCCACCGAACCGGCGGAATGCGTTCTTTTGGCTACTAAAATCAATTCCAAAACCCAATTTGTGTTTGGCTCAAGAATTAAAAAAATAGACAATACCATTGAGCGAAAGTGGTTCCGTTTTTTGGTGGGTAGGATCATTGCTACGGCAATTTCAGGAATATTGAATTTGTCCGTTTACGATACCCAATGTGGCTGTAAAATTTTTACCAAACAAAGCGCCAAAATCGCTTTTCAAGAACCTTTTCTTTCTCCATGGTTATTTGATGTTGAAGTGTTTTTCCGTTTAAAAAAGCATTTTGGGACTTCTGGGTTTAAATCCTTTAGTTTGGAAGTGCCTTTAGCTAAATGGAAAGACCAGGGCGATTCAAAAATCAAATGGACGTATGGTTTTGTCCTCTGGCTGGAGTTGTATACTATTTATAAAAAGTACCGATGATCACACCTATAAAATCCTTCTGTTACACCCATCGTTATGCTCTTGTTTTTTGGGCATTGGTAATCCTTCGAATGCTCTTTAATGCCGTGCTCCCACTTATGGACAAAACCGAAGCTCGATATGGAGAAATCGCACGTATCATGAGTGAAACCGGGAATTGGATTACCCCTCAAATCGATTACGGCATCCCCTTTTGGGCAAAACCTCCTTTGTCCACTTGGGCCTCAGCCGGGTCAATTTCTATTTTTGGTTCGGCCGAATTTTTTGTTCGTCTCCCCTACCTTATCGTGGTGGTTTTACTTGCTCTTTTTATCAGCAAATACCGAACAAACCCTCAGCAAGCTTATTACTTGCCTGGAATTATTTTCATTAGCCTGCCCGAAGTTTATCTCCATGCTGGAGTTGTCTCCACAGATACTTTTTTAACGCTAAGCATCGCAATGACGATGCTGGGATTTTGGGAAGCGATGCAAGAACACTCCAAACGCTATTGGGGTTATTTGTTTTTCGCTGGTTTGGGTATCGGACTTTTGGCGAAAGGTCCGATCGTGGGCGTACTCACCCTACCCCCTTTGGGGATCTGGGTTTTACTGACCAAAAATTTCAAAAAAGTATTTTCCAAACTCCCTTGGTTTTCTGGAACTGCACTCACACTCCTTATTAGCCTCCCCTGGTATGGGATGGCTGAAGTCAAAACCCCTGGGTTTCTTGATTACTTTCTCGTAGGAGAACACTTTGAACGCTATTTTAATTCCGAATGGAAAGGGGATAAATACGGTTTTCCAAAACAGCAACCTATGGGAATAGCGTGGCTCTTTTTAGTGGCTTTCTTAGTTCCATGGTCAATCGCAATGTTTCATTTAGTCCTTCGGAAAGGAAAAAGTTTTATTCAGCAACCGTGGCTTCTTTTTTTAAGCTTGTGGGCACTTTGGACGCCGTTCTTTTTCACTACCTCAAAAAGTTTGATTCACCCCTATATTCTTCCCAGCTGTTTGCCTATTGCACTCGGGATTGTTTACTACTGGCAAGATCTCCGATACAAAAAAACCTACACCTCCATAGCGTTAGGTTTGCCTCTCCTTCTCCTTGCAATTTACCTCAGCGGTTTTGCCAAACCCCTCTATGAAAATACGACCGACAAATATTTGATTGAAGCTGCAACCGAGGATCTTCCTTGGTATGCTTTGGAGAAAAAAACCTATTCCAGTCAATTTTACAGCAAAGGAAAAGTGGCCTTACTTACCCGGGAGGAGTTCCTAGAAAAAATTACTTTAAAAACGGCATTTTTCATCTTCATGACAAAAACCCAATGGGAAGCGTTGGATCCTGAAATCCAATCGCAGTTTTCCCTTTACCGAGACAATAAAAAAAGAGGAGTCTATCGGTATAGTCCTAAATAAAAAGAATTATCAAGATTCGTTGAATTTAAAGTCTTCGGATCTTGATGTTTCGAAACCACAGATTACTTCCGTGATCTTGAAAGCCGATATATCCTGTTTTAAACTTTCCGTAATCGGGGGTACTGTCCCATTTTCCAGAATTCTTTCGCGCGTACCAATCATCTGACCAAGGAACAAAGGACAACACCTTTTTTCCGTTGAGCCAATATTCCACTTGGGCTTCGGTAAAAACAATTTTAGAGGAGTTCCATTCCCCTGCTGGATTGAGTTCCTTCATTGTTGGATCAGCGGCGTACATGGCATAATCGGATGCGGTTTGCTGTAGGGGATGAAGCTCTGCTGGGTTTTCAAAACCAACGCTGGTGTTATACGCCACAAGGTCGTGTATGGATGCGTAGTTTTCATCGTCAATCAACTGGTACTCTGGAGAAACTTCAGGGGGTCCGCCGTATCCTTCTTTGATGTGATAAAATATTCCGCTATTTCCTCCAACGGGTATTTTCCATTCCACATAAAGCTCAAAATTATCAAATTCTTCTGCCCCATAAATGATGTCACGACTTCCTTTATAATCGTAGTCGCTCTCAAGAATCTGCTCTGTTTTAAATGTCAAAACACCCTCGATTATTTTCCATCCTGGAGGCATGGCATCGCCATTGTAGGCTCTCCATCCCTCCGTTGAGCTTCCGTCAAACAAAACCTGCCAGTCTTCAGCGGTTTGAGTGTTATTTTGACACGCCCCCAAAATTAGGAGACAACAAAAAAGGGGAAGTATACTGCGAATTTTACTAGATATATTATGAGATAACATGTTTTTTTTTGAATTTGAGCTCTAATTTAGGGAACTGCTGGTGAAATCAAAAAACAATTCTACGTAAATCTCGTCTCACGAATCAGTTAAAACCTAAAATACAATCCAAAAACACCTCGAGTTCCTAACTCGGTGTAAAGTCCTAATTTCTCTTTAATTGGAACAGAAAAACCAAGGTAAGGATGGAATTCAAAGACTCCGTCAAAACTCCCATATTCGACCCCAGGATAGATTTCTACGCCTGAAGTGAGGCCAAAAAGTTGTTCCAAATGGAGGTCTGTGACTAAGAAAAAGGAACTCTCTAATTCTTCATCGACAAGATATTCCTCAAAACCCACACCCTGAGTGAGGATTCCAAAAAATTCACGGTCGGCTACTACGGAAATCCCATTTCCCCTCCCGTAGTACGCCCATCCTATATTGAGCCGGTTTTTAGGTTCTGAAGTTTCCTCAGCAGACTCCTGTGCTTGAAGGGTAAAAGACAGGGTAAAAATTGAAAGAAGAGCAAAAAGTTTTTTCATAATTCAAGTTTAAAATAATCTAATAGTATAAGAATAAGGTTTAAAGATAATTGAAGCTTTCCTAATAGAATGATGAATTCAAAAAAAGAAACCCTAGAATTGATTCAACAGTTGAAATGATTTCCAAAAACAAAAAACAGCTGCAACAGCGTAGAAAAACAATTTATTGCTTTTTACACTGAACCATAAATTTTGTTGGGAATTCTGAGGATTTGAGAGAGCCAATGAGGAGATTTGAACTCCTGACCTCTTCCTTACCAAGGAAACGCTCTACCCCTGAGCTACATCGGCAAAAAAAAAGAGCGAGAGACCGGGTTCGAACCGGCGACATTCAGCTTGGAAGGCTGACGCTCTACCAACTGAGCTACTCTCGCTTTTAGAACTGAATTGCAACGCAAAACAGTATTGGTAATTCGCTGTAAAGATAAAAACTTTTCGCTTTTATTTTACAAAATTTGAGTGGGGAGAGCAGGATTCGAACCTGCGAAGTTAAAAAACAACAGATTTACAGTCTGTCCTCGTTGGCCGCTTGAGTATCTCCCCTTTTCAATGATCGTTTTCACAAAACTGGCATGTGAATTCAGTTACTGCAATCTGAACAATTTCTTGTTCTTTAAACTTAGAGCCGATGGAGGGACTCGAACCCACGACCTGCTGATTACAAATCAGCTGCTCTAGCCAGCTGAGCTACATCGGCTTTTTGAATTTGGTTTCCCAAAATCGAATGCAAATTAAATGCTATTTTTCATGGTTTCAAAAGAAAAAATTAAAAATCGTATTTAGGCTCTTATTTTTTCTTTTCGTCGCTTTAAAATTCGCTCTGCACTTTGGGCTGCAGTATGGATGGCCTCCTCAAAGGTGCGGCATATTTTCTTGACTACGATGTCATCTCCAGGGATAGATATTTTAAGCTCTGCCCATTTATTTATACCATCTGTACTGTTCTCTACCTTAGTAAAAACAAACACTTCTAAAATTTGGTTGTGAAATAAGGCGAGCTTCTCAATTCGCTCCTTAGAAAATTCTTTGAGTTTTGCGTCTGCTGTAAAATTGACAGCCCGAAAGTGAATGGTCATCATATATTCTAATTTTAAAGGTTATTCTTTTTTTCTCTAGGATGTGCTTTTTTATAGACTTCCTGAATTTTTGACATACTGCTGTGGGTATAATGTTGAGTTGCAGCGATACTGCTGTGCCCTAAAAGCTCTTTGATCGCATTTAGTCCCGCCCCTTGATCCAATAAATGACTCGCGAAACTGTGCCTCAAGACGTGTGGACTTTTTTTAATTTTTGTTGTGGTCTGACTGAAATATTTTCGTACCGTTTGATACACGAAATCTTCGGTGAGCTTCTTCCCTTTAGAAGATACAAAAAAATAGGTTCCAGCTCTTTCCACACCCTCTTGATCCAAGGTGTGGTTAAAAACGCGCATTTGACTGCACATTTGGGGTAAAAGGGGAACTCTTCGTTCTTTATTTCGTTTCCCTAAAACCTTCAATACTCCTGAAGAGAGGTCCACATTATTGGTTTTTAACTCGATAAGTTCACTTCTTCGAATTCCTGTGTAGTAAAATAAATTCAAGATCGTTTTTTCAAGTACGCCGGTATAACTGTCAGGAAAAAAATCACCTTCCAAAACCGCAATAACTTCTTGTTCTGAAAAAGGCAAGGGAACCTTGGAAGCCATTTTTAAGGCTTTGTGTTCTTTTAATGGAGAAACCTCTACACTGCCAATACGGACTAAAAATTTGTAATACGATCGCAAAACAGAAAGTTTGCGATTCACCGTTCTTGTGCTGTTGCCCTGCTTGATAAGATCGACTATCCAAGATCGTATTTCGCCATAACTGACTCCCTCGAGGTCTTGAGTTCCAGCAGGAGTATTGGCGATAAATTCTTGAAATGCCTCTAAATTGGACTGATAGGCTTTATGAGTATGAAGGGAATACTTTTTCTCGTACAGCAAATAGTCTAAAAAGGGTTTAACGGGCATAAAAAAACGTTATTCCATAAATTTAAAAAATTCATTGAACAACGTTGTTAAAAATATTAAAAAAAAAGCCTAGATGGACTCGTTATCTCGAAGATGTTGAATGTACTGCGCTTTTTGTATTTTTTGTCTGTTGATGACAGAAGGTTTTACAAACTGTTTTCGAGCGCGTAATTGACGCATCCCTCCAGTTTTATCGAATTTTCTTTTGAAACGCTTTAATGCGCGATCGATATTTTCTCCGTCCTTAATGGGTATAATTAACATAAAATGGCACCTCCTTTCATAATGGTTGCAAATATAGAAAACTTATTGAGAGCAACCTTACATTTACTTTTTTTGTTTTAAAACTTTGAAGCTTTGACAATTCACTTGATTTTCAGCTGAAGAAAGACTACAAAATCTGAGAAAACAACCCCAGATTTGTGAGCTTGATCCCGTTTATTCTAAAATCTTACGGGCGATGACCAGCCTTTGGATTTCACTGGTTCCCTCTCCGATGGTACACAGTTTAGAATCTCTGAAAAATTTCTCTACAGGAAAGTCTTTAGTAAACCCATACCCGCCGTGAATTTGTACCGCTTCATTGGCTACGTTGACACATACTTCAGAAGCATACAATTTTGCCATGGCTCCTTGTTTGGTCACGTTTAAATTTTTGTTTTTCATTTCAGCTGCCTTTTGAGTAAGCAATGTAGCCGCTTCGATCTGAGTCGCCATATCGGCTAGCTTAAATGAAATCCCCTGAAAACTACTGATGGACTTGCCAAATTGTTTGCGCTCTTTGGAATAGGATAGGGAAGCCTGGTAAGCTCCTTTAGCTACGCCAAGGGAGAGTGCCGCAATTGAAATCCGACCTCCATCCAAAATTTTCATGGACTGAATAAAGCCGTCACCGACAGGTCCAAGTCTATTTTCATCGGGTATTTTACATTGATCAAAAACCATTTCCGCAGTCTCTGATGCTCGCATACCAAGTTTGTTTTCCTTTTTTCCTGCATAAAAACCAGGGGTCCCTCGTTCTACAACAAAGGCGGTCATTCCGCGATTATCTCCTTTTTCTCCATTACGAGCAATCACTACGGCAATTTCTCCTGAGATCCCATGGGTGATAAAGTTTTTGGTCCCGTTCAAAACCCAAAAATCACCTTCTTTTTTGGCTGTAGTGGTCATTCCTTTGGCGTCAGAACCCGTGTTGTGCTCCGTTAAGCCCCAGGCGCCTATCGATTTCCCTGAACACAAATCGGGCAACCACTTCGATCGTTGCATTTCATTTCCAAAAGCATAGATGTGATTGGTGCAAAGTGAATTGTGTGCTGCGATAGATAAACCGATAGAAGGGTCAACGGTTGATATTGTCTGAATAAGCGTTACGTATTCGTGATACCCCATGCCAGATCCCCCGTATTCTTCGGGTATAAGCATCCCCATAAATCCTAAACCTGCAGCTTTTACAAAAAGTTCTCTTGGAAAAAATTGGGCTTCATCCCACTCCATTACCTTGGGTTTTATGTATTGGACTGCAAAGTCTCGTGCAGCTTCATAAACCATTCTTTGGGTGTCCGAGATTTTGATTTCAGCTTGGGTTTCAAAATCGATCATAGCGTAATTTTTAATGCAAATATAGTTTTATTCTCTCGAGTTTGTTTGGGTAATTTACGAAAAGTTCAGACAGAATCGAAAGGGTAATCCCATTATTTTGTGTTCGATAACTTACAATTTTTCGTGCATCTTCCTCATCCAGATAAGGCAAATCCCTCAACTCTTTGAGTGTTGCTTTATTGAGGTCCAACTTCTGTATAGAAGGAGGGGTTTGAATCTCAAACCGCTGGAGCAATCTTGCTACCACCAGGCTGTCCAGCCCATACACCTCATAACACTGGTCGATAGTTGAAAAACCAGATAATCGTTTTCGGTATTTCAGTATTCGTTGAGAAAGCACAGGTCCAATGCCGTTGATTTTTTCTAAAGAAGCAGCAGTTGCGGTATTTAAATCCTGCTTTTGCAAGGGTCTTTTTTTAACGGTTGTTTTATAAAAGTTCGGAAATCGAAATTGGGATTCTAGAACTTTTAAAAGACTGTCGGAAACGGCCGTCACTTGTTGAAATTCCTCAATGGAATTAACAAAACGACCCTGAGCTCTATGCTCCATGAGCCGATCATAAGCTTGCGTTGGAATCCCCAGCGATAGGCTCGGTAATCGGTCAAATAATTGGGGTTGTAGGTAAAGGACTGGACCCTAGGCTCTTTTTGATTCGACTCAAGAGGTTTCCATAGACGTTGGAAATCTGCATATCGATCCTGAATCTGCCCTTCTGTTATGCGTTCAGCATCAGAGAGTCGTAGTGCAGGGATTAGAAAAAGAAAACTCAAGAGTAATAGCAAGGCTCCTCTTTGTGATTTTGAAAGCACAATCGGGAACTTCTCTGGCATACTATCCTTTTTTCATTCCTGCAATTGCAGTCAGATAACTGTTTAATTCTTCACGAACCCTAGGGAACAAGAGGAGCAGTCCTACCATGTTCGGGAAAACCAATGCCAATATCATGGCGTCAGAGAAAGCCCAAACCGAAGACATGTCCCCTGCCGCTCCAATCACGATAAACAGTAAGAATAAACCTTTGTAAGTCAACTCAGAAACTTTACTCTTTCCAAAAATATACATCCAGGATTGAAGGCCGTAATAGGACCACGAGATCATGGTTGAAATTGCAAAAAGGACAACGGCTATGGTCAAAAAGGGACCTGAAAAAGCAATGTATTTTGAAAAGGCCGCTGCCGTAATTCCAGATCCTTCTGCTGGCACACCGTCGATCATCACGACACCTCCTACGCCGCCGTAATCAAAAACGGTATTGTCTCCATTAAAAATGATGATTACCAAAGCTGTCATCGTACAGATCACAACCGTATCGATAAAGGGCTCGAGTAGAGCAACAAGTCCTTCGGAAGCTGGGTAATTGGTTTTTACTGCCGAGTGGGCAATGGAAGCGGAACCTGCTCCTGCCTCGTTAGAAAAAGCGGCACGCCGAAACCCTGTAATCAATACCCCCAACAAACCTCCAAGTCCAGCTTGAGGATTAAATGCTTGGTTGAAAATCATACCAAAGGCGTCGTCAACAAAGCTAAAGTTAGTCAGTATAATATAAAGACAAGCGATGATATACATCAGCGCCATAAGCGGCACTACTTTTTCGGTAACCGCTGCAATTCGTTTAATTCCTCCGATAATGATGATCCCTACAAGAATCATCATCAAGACTCCAATAATCGTTCGGGCACTTCCTCCTGTCATCCCAAATGAGCCGACCAATTGCATGGCTGCTTGATTGGATTGGGCTGCATTTCCTCCACCAAACGAGGCACCCACACAAAGGAATGCAAAAATTCCCGCAAGCACTTTTCCTAAGGTTGCAAAACCCCTTTCCTTTAATCCTTTCGTCAAATAATACATCGGACCTCCATATACGGTTCCATCTTCTCCGATATCCCTATATTTTACCCCCAGGGTACATTCAACAAATTTGGTGGACATCCCTAAAAGCCCGCATAAAATCATCCAAAACGTAGCTCCCGGACCCCCCACGGCTATGGCCAAAGCAACACCCGCTATATTTCCATTTCCAACCGTTCCCGAAACCGCTGTAGCAAGTGCTTGAAAGTGACTCACTTCCCCTTCCTTACTTTCGTCAGAAATTGTTCCCTTAATATCTCCCGCTATAGCCAGCTCAGGATTCCCTGCTTCGTGATGATCGATACTGTCGTATTTTCCTCGAACGGTATTGATGGCAGTAGGAAATCGACGCACATTGACAAACCCAAAATAAAGGGTAAAAAACAAGGCCCCTCCTACGAGTAAGATGATGATGGTTGGAACTTCTGTCCCTAAAAAGTTGTGAAGTATCAAACCTTCCCACCAATTTGCAATTGGAGTAAACGCCTCATTGATTCGTTCATCCAACCCTTTTTCTTGAGCAAAGGCAGGAAGCGAACTAAAGGCAAATAAAAGGAGAAAGAAATTAAATTTTTTGTGATTGAAAAGATTCATAAGGATCTATATAGCGTTTAGGACGTCAAGATGCAAAAAAGGGAAGGAAAAACAAACTAATCCAACTGAAACATTTGGTTTAATTTTTTTATGGCATCTCGAGTACCGAGAATGATGAGTTTCCCCTCGGACTCCAAAACCATGTGTGCATCGGGATTGATATATTGCTTTCCCTTTG
>JGI26082J51739_10002469_pt1 | contig 11287 bp, 16 predicted proteins | sample SaaInl5LU_22_DNA_FD_51739 | JGI IMG/M metagenome (IMG submission 51739)
AATAGTAGTTTATATTAGCTTTAGACTGGCTCTTTGAACTGTATCTGTAGTCGTATCAAGATTAGATGAGATCGGCATATCCTTTGCAATGCTGCGCCAAATATCCTGATGTTGAAATCTATCACAATAAATACAAAAACTATTCAAAACTAGTTGAATCTGTCTAGTTCTCATATATGCTAGTGTCGAAGTAGAGGTAACGATGGCCACCAAAGTATACATAACAACAAAGTTACAAGCTGACCAGCTGCGAAACGCAAAACTGTCAGAACGCATCTCTTCACCGTTAGCTGCCATCGTTGAATTCATCGTGTTGTCTTTCGCATTAGCAGATCAATACAAGCCACGGTTACGTAAATCTGTTCAAGACTCGGTAAATCAGTTTATAAAACAGGAATTGGAGAAGAACCCTGAGACAGCGGTTCACAAAAAGGCAATATCCGACGCTACATTCCGAAAACAAACACAATACCTAAAGGAAGCAGGTGTATTCACGGTTACTGAAAATGTGTTAGTTGATAAGACATTTGGGACCGTTTACACAGTCAAGCCTCTCGAAGATATCCTGAGATTACCACTGCTCGAAACGTCACGAACTTCACGCGAAAAAGCACAAAATTCTTTATCCGGTGAACTGATCACGTACGACGATCGGGAAATGATCCAACTTCGAAACTTCTCGCCAAATCTTGTACCGAAACACGATTGGTTATTTTTCGGTGTTTTAGATTCTTGCTGCAGAACCAGCCCTAGAGATCCAAGGGATGTATTAACAACGACAATTGATCGAAAAGATGGCGACACAATAGGCGTGTTAACAGTAACAACTTCAGACAAAGAAGACGAAATAACACATCTAGGTGATCTGGTGTTAAAAAGACGCCTGCTCAATGCATGCCGCCAAGGTCTACTCGATGCATACCACAGAATCAAAAATGAGACGGGCAGAGCGCCAGAGTCTTACCAAGAATTTATTAACCAATTCAATTTTGATGCTAAAGAAACCTTTCAGTTGATTCCGTACGACAAAGATAGCGGCGACTGGGAACACTCCGTAGAACGCGCTTTCCGCCGACTACGATATACAATACATAAGATTGACGTATCAAAAGCCCCAGAATTAAAAGCAAGACTCGGGTTGCCATCTGATACCAAACAGCATGATGTTGAGTTTCTAACCTCATTCACTAAAGGCGGAGAACCTACGAGCTCAGTTGAAAAGCGTAGGGCAGAGTCTCAGATGCTACTCGGCTTAAATGATACACGCCCAGGGAATCCATTCTGGATCAGAACGAGCTTAAATGACGACCTCTACAAGATGCTGTGTTGGGATGTGATCATCACAGAAGGAAAGTTAGATGAAGTAAGGAGTCTTTTTCTATCACACGAGCAAATGTTTTACATAGAAGAAGATTTAATACAGCTTCTCTACAACAAATTGCGTGCTGTATTGACATCACGCAAGAGCAATTTTGAAAGCAAATGGCATACACGTGAAGAGGTCATGCTTCTCTTGGGCTATCAAGCTCGACCTGAGTCTTTTACAGAACGCTTTCTCAAACACCTTGATAAGCAGCCTGACGTTGAGGGCAGTGAACGTCAGTTGATCGATGTAGTTAAAATAGATAAAGAGACAGGGGAAGAGCGAATTACTAAGGAAACAAAGTTCGCCAAGATTAAAATCCCAGGTTATTGGATTGAATACCAACGAACACAAAACTCCAAAGGTCGGGCATACAAATATCGTTTTTATCGAGATGTGACCGACAAGCTTACCGGAGATAACTCACGGCATGCAGCTCTCAACCGTAAGGAACAAATTGAGNTAACCAAGGATCCTTACGCAAGTAATGACTATTAAAGGCGGTATAGANCTTAAAGGGTTACCAAACAAACATTTCATGATGCTAAAGAGGGCAGGGCATTATCCTGCCGACATTGTTAAGAAATGGTCTGACTTCATAAAAGCCTATGCCGTTACTGAACATGAATATCCTTATATTGCGAACGATTTTGCGCAACGCATGCTCGCAGTTAAAAATGATTTGATGCCTTCGAAAGAATGGCATCCACTCGGGGCGACTCTCGCGAGACTCAACGAGATTGGTATTCCGCCACGCCATCTAGTCAAAGAACAGGTTGACTTGCTGATAGAGTGGTGGAACTCCGATTTACAAGTTAATAACGTATTGCCCGTATATTTTGATCAACACTTCTTTAACTTCGTCGTTCATCAAACAACCATTAGTATCTTAGAGTACGCAGCAGTGATTGCGAGGTCAGTCAAACGTTACGAAGGAACCTTGCCGGAAGGTGAAGAAGTAAAGCGTGAGCTATACGAAGGGTTCATAAATCGTATAGACGATGACAGCCACAGATTTTTTACATTGATTCAATGGTATGAATACACATTGGGATTTTTATCCCCATTGGGATATCAAAATGCTCACATTGTTATTGTCGGGCCGCCAACGTATGAAAGAGTTAATTCTACCTCGGATAAAAGAGCGTGGCCCAGCGCAGTGACATCAGCTATGGAACAAGGTGTTCTTGATAGCGTTAAANACTATGGTCAGAACAATACACCTGAAAAAAATCGAGATTGGTACTACCAATCGCTCGACCAGTTAGAATACGAAATAGAAGCAGTGAAAAATTTCTGAATAGATGTTTTTCTTGACCTATTAANAGGTCTTTCTTATGTCCAAGCTAATTGGTTGCACCGGTGCAACCCAATTCTCTCTGACGCTATTAACNGTTCTGTCTTATCTTGTAGCAAAGCATTACGAGGGACAGAATCATGGATTCAGTAGCACTAACCAACGATATTAATCGCTTATGGAAGCAGGGCGATCGAAGGACTGCCATTTATACGTTGCACGCACAACTGCACCAGATAGATGCTGACCAGGTAGAACCTAATTTGTGGTCAATTTATCGTGAGCGACAAGACGAGTTTGTACGTGCATGGATTGATAACGCAGCTATTCGCTTTGATACCTTTATCCAAGACTTGTAGGTGAGGAAATTCTTGAGATCATGGTATTAACAATTTAGGAGATAGCGATGCGGTTATTTATTGTAGGACTAATTGCTTGCGTGGTGTCAGTAACGGCAATCGCTGGCGATATCGTTAAGAAGTCGCGCTCGGGTATTTGCCACGATGGCACCAGCCCGTACTACCACAAAATTAAGCATTTCACAGAATATGGCTCGATGCTGGCGTGCCTAGAGTCCGAGGCGGATACGCGAGAGCCTTATGTGCGTGATGATTACGACGATGAGCGTGATCGTTACGATCAAGAGCCGTATAGCCGTGAAAAGTTTGGACCGGGCTGGCTGGATTTAGATCGAGATTGTCGTGATACCCGCCAAGAAGTGTTGGCAGAAATGTCGACCCGTGAAGTGATTTATAAAGACCGTAAAGAATGCAAGGTTAAGCGTGGTCGCTGGATCAGCTACTACTCAAATGTGGTGTATTACGATCCCTCTGATTTAGACATTGACCATGTTGTACCACTATCTTGGGCATGGAAGCATGGGGCGAATCGCTGGACAGACCGAGAACGTGAAACCTTTGCTAATGATATGGTGAATCTTTTACCGGTTGAAGCCAAACTTAACCGAGCCAAGTCGGATAAAGGTTTGGATGAATGGCTACCGTTAGAGAACCGTTGTGGCTACATCGCTCGATTCGAGCGTATCCGCAAAGGCTATGGATTGTCGCTGTACCCTTCGGAAGAACGTGTTTATGAGCGTTTGGTTGATAACTGTAAGAACAAGCGAGACCCACAGGACAAAGAGATAACCCTGCTACCGGAGAACAAGTTTTTTAATATCCGGTTTAAAGGGAAGTTTGGTGCGAATTAATTGAAGACCGGTGTAGTGGTGGCTACGCTGGTCATTTCGATGACGCCCAACACGATGAACAAAATGCCAAAGGTACGGGTAAAGCCGTACCTTGTTTGTTTTTGATCGGCGTACTTGAGCGGTGACAAGATCATGTCGGTGTTAAATGCAGCATGGATCAGCATGAACGCGGCGCCCAATACAATCAGTTGATCATTGCCTAGCAAGTGTTCAGCACGCATAGCAACTCCGCTGAACAGAATCAGAGAGAGTGCGATGAGAGACCAACTGACCAGTTTACTGATGTTCATACCAAATACTCCTGATACTCAGAGTATAGTCCGCATCGTACAAAAAATGCGAAGTATAAATTTGAATGCTTACCTGCTGGATGGTTTATAATAAATGCATGGATAACAAAGCCCGTAACACCGATTTCTTCATCACGCGCGCAACCGAGGTGTTAGCTGAGCTTGAGCAAGGCATCGGTGGTGAACAGTTTACGGAAGACTACCTGCGCATTCGCGCTATTTTGACGGTGTTACTTGAACCGACTTCTGGATTTGAGGAGCCTGAGCGTCAGGCAATCAAAGTCATCGAATCGCGAGCGCGCGAATTGATGGAAGTACACGATTCACAGCGCAGGCGTCAACTTCACTGATCTCGAATTAAGGCACAAGCGCCGCGTACCGACGCAAGCACTGCCTCGATTGACCCTGTAAAACTGCCTCTGGTCAGCTGCATCAAACCAAAATCCGCAAGACGTGCCGTATCACCCACATTCAGTGGTAGAGCAAACATATTGCCGCGACCGGCAGAGGCGTTGATATAAAGGTTGCCGTGTTGTCGCTCGATTTTAATGCCTTTGCCTGGGCGCTGCAGATGCACCTGTTTTGCAAATCCAAGACAGATCCCCGTGAGTATGACCAGTTCTTGGTGAGAGAGCTGCAAACTGATCTTTCGATGCCAGTCGACTCGCCGATCCTGCATCGGGGCGACCTCGATGTTGACCGTATGCATCAAGCCGTCGGTATTGGATTTGGTTGTACCTTCAAAGGTCGCGGCGGCACTGGATCCGTAACAGTGAAGCTTGGGTTGTTGCTGCAGTGATGTCATCGATGCGAAACCTCACGATAGACAGTGATCCCCGGAGTGATTTTCACCTCTTCAACGTAGTGCTTTTCCATCCAGCGATTTTTAGCCAGCTCGATCTCGGCGGCACCGGGTTTTGCTGTCCATCGAATCCGTGGTGGATCGGCTTGTGGAATTACCGTGATCCCAGGCGCGTGCCGATTTGTCCATTCGGTCTCGCCCTCGATGCCGTATTTTACATTGGCGCGCAGCACCGGCTTAGTGAACGCCAATTTGAACAACTCGGTGGAGTCGTGGATGTTGTTACTCTCTAGGGCATCCGTAATTGCGTTGGCGTTAGTCTCTGAAAACTCCTTGAAGTAGGCGGCTCTGAGCGCTTTAAAGGTGGCTCCCGTTAGAGTGCGTTTTCGGTAGTGTGCTTTTGACCAGACATAATTGAAGGCAAGGGTATCGTGAGGCGTTACCCAGATACGGCGTGTTGCCAATTGCATATTGGTTTCTGAAATTCCTTGGTCACGCAGCGCTTTGTTGAAGGCTCGATCACGGCCTTTGGCCAGATACTCATCGCGCGCCAGCGAGAATTGGGCTAATTGCTCGCTATTGCTGGTTTCCAATAGCTCAGAACCGCGCTGACCAGAGAGAATGCGTTTTAACACCTTATTAGCGTCCGCCAAATTCCTTTTGTGGGTATCCATATTCGCTATAAGCCCCAGAATACGNGGGTTGTCGGTCACTAATAGGCCATTTTCACCACGGCGTTGACTGCCATTTTTAAACTCCGTCAGCTGGTGGAGGAGGGAGGTGAAGTGGTCATCGGTGCCGGGCGATCCTGGTGAAAAAGTTTGTACGCGATCCGATTCGGATTCAAAGGCGAGAGAGGGGATACAGAACCAAAGCTGACGACGGTGTTCATTCAGTTCGTTGGCAAGGTCTGCGGCATCTCGATTCAGTAACGACAGGTGTTGCACGCAGATTTCTGCGAGCTCGTTGATCTCGATCTGTGTGATATTTTTAAAATCCATCCCGGACCTCCGAGGGTGTGCCGTCCTAATAATCTGAGCTTCCGTCTTGGATCTAGTATAGTATTTATATCAGTCCGACACCATGCCTTAATAAAACACCACCCTCGAAGCCCGCAGTCCGACCTTAACCTTATTTAACCTTCCATTCCCTTTGGTTTCCTTTGGCGCGCGCTCTCCGAAGCGCACGTTGGGTTAATAGCGTTAGCTATGTCGGACTGATATAAATTAGGTAGATCGGATTTGCGATTACCGAGCATGGGGAAACGAACTCGCACTGATATGATCCTGCTACTGCGATGACAGGCCTCCAGACGCACTCAGTAATTTGCGCTTAGCGTTGTTAAATTCAATCTCGGACACCACGCCTTGATCGCGTAGTGTGGACCACTTGATCAACTCATCAGCGACGGAAATCGGCTCTGTTGGTTGTGGCGATCCACTCTCTTCGGCCGTGGTACTTAGCTGTTTATGCTTCTTAGGTTTATTAGAGAAAATGCCGTGTTCAGCGACCCAGTCACGGTGTCGCCTCAACGGAGCAAGAAACAACAGACGTATCGACATCCAGTACACGCAGGTAATACCCAAGCACACCACACTGTATAGAAAATCATCTTCAAGCCACCAAGGCGGATCTTCTGGCACGATCCAGTGATAGCCATTGTAAAGCGTGAAGCCTGCGGCGATAAAAAAGCCCAGTACCGTATAGACCAGTAAATTCCTCGCGGCCGTCTCAATATGCGCGAAATCTTTGTTGCGGTACATCATAGTGACCCCAAAAATGAGAAGGATCGCTGGAATGATCCCCACTAAAAACGGTATGGAGGGTACTAGCAGTATTGCGAAGATTAGAAGCTTGGCTTGCTCCCCACTGCTCATCGGCTGTTCAGTCATTTACTATCGTCATCCTTAGTTAGAATGGATTGTTTAGGTCAGATTGATGTGACTTACCGCCCCAGGGCTTACGCGATCTGGGAATGTCACAATCCAATGTGTTTCGCTTGTTCAGTCACGTTTTTCACCTGCTCACTATCTGGTTGTCGAAGATTAATTGCTTTATTGATTGTTAGTAGCTTTAGCTTGCTGCCGACAACTGACTATAAGCTGCACGTAAGGCCGCGATTTTGTCTTTACTACGGTCTTCCGTGAGTCGAATCTGCATGTCCGTGCGTCTTCGGCCTAAACTTGTTGTTGTGGAGCCGGTCAGTAGCCGCTCGAACGTATCTTGGCCGCGCGCGCCTCGGCGATCCAGGTGAGACTGTCGCCGCTCAATCCCGTATGGATTTTCGACGGTGTGATATTTCAACCACCATTCACACAGCTCATAGTAGGTCGTCATCGCTTTAGAAATTCGCTCGCCATCGACTTCAAAATGGTAAATGGATTTGCCTTGCTCTAGGTCGAAATCTTTGATCAGGTGCATGATGACTTTAGACATTTTATCTATCTCCGAGCTATCTGAGATTGGCGCTGCGCGAGGGTGTCCGCGTACAGTCGTGCACGAAATGCGGCACGCTCTTGCGTCATTAGATCGAAGCTATCGTCAGCTGAGGCGGCGATCTCAGCTTTTAGTGCTTGGTGAAGCTCACGCGTTGTGAGTTGTTGCGCATCGTTCTTGATGGATTCGAGAAGGCGCTCAAACTCGCCCTTTCCCAGTGTTTTTACTGATGTCATTAGATCCGACCTCATTTTTTTTGCCGTTTTCTGCAAATTCGATGCCAATGAGTCCGCTTTCTGGTTCCTTGCTGCAGCGTTAGGCGGTCATTGTGAGTTTGATGGCGCCTGTTCAAGTTCGGAGGTTTTAAGGCTCAAGCCTAGCTCACCCAGAGCCTTCGTAATCCTGTGCAAACGCCCATAGCTCAAGCCGTTGATCGCCAAAATATCCTCTCTCGATTGCTCCGACAGGTCTTTGGCATTTCGGATATCGGCATCTCGGAGTTTTTTCACTAAAGCGGGGGGAAGTCCCATGCGTGCAGTGCTGGTTCTGAGTTTTGTTCGACTTGGTTGGGCGGGATTTTCATCGGCGGCATTGGGAGTTATCTCTAAAGCCTCTGCTGGAGCCTCTGCTGGCGACATTGCCTCGCTATCCGTCGTGGATTGAGCCATCAGATACTCTTCGTGCTCAATATAAGCTTCAAGATCCGAACCCTTAGCAGGTGGCGTGCTCTTGATAGACTCGGCGAGTGGCTCAGATCGCTGACCGAAAACACCAAGTTGCGTTTCAAGATCTTCAACTCGGAAAGTGAGTGACGTTATCTCGTTGGTCGCAAATTCTACGAACTGCTGTGCCTTCTTAGTCGCCTCGCGCATACTATCAAAGACCTTGCTACTCTGCTTAGCGGTCTTCAGCACTAAGTCCTCTGTAGCTGTAATACGATCAAGCTTTTTTTCGAGCTCCACGCGCAGATTGCGCTCGGCGTTCAGTTGCTCGCTGAGCACACCCACGTCTTGCCGTAGTTGGTTGAGTTCTGACGTGGCAGAGACCTCTGGCGCTAGCTGCCCTGAACCATCCTTAACCCTAAGGTTTCTAAAGTCTAGGCCTGCAAAGGCGGTCTTAATCCCTTTATTGACCCCCATTGAAATGCCTTCAAAAAGGAATAGTCCGCCCAGTATGACCAACATACTAAGGACGATAATTGTCATAGGATGAAATGCTTCTACCATGCGTCTTGCTCCTAAATTTTGACTATTAGTAACCGCCTGCCCAGGGGTGTGCCATGCGCAGCAGAATTCGGCGTCTAGATTCATTAGAGATCATCGCTGCGTAAATTACCTGTATTTTCCAGAGAACAATGGGGTGCATGCTTGCAACCTATTGTTGCCAACACGAGTGGTTCTCATTGCACTATCGTAGGGATAAACGCGTTTAAAGGTGGCTCTATGATCATTACGGACTTACAAGCTAATCAGGTGTTTCTATCCCTGCGCCAGCATATTCCCGACCCTTCGCTGGTATCAGCGTTAGAGGCGATTCGCCCACACTCACCAGAGACGCTGGAGTGGCGGTATGAACTTAAAGGGTTTATCGGGGCACTCACCGCAAGTAACGCTCTCTCGCATACACCAAGTAACGAGGCGCTGACCTTGCTGTTTGGTAAGCCTGTTGATAGCGAAGGGCGGCCGGGTCGCAAATATAAATTCTCTATCGACGTGTTCAGCACACTCCCAAATGGCGAGACCCGTCTCATACCCTTTGATTTGGCCGCAATGAACGCATTTGATGCGTATGTGCAACNCACAAAGCGCATGACATATCGCGCTATTTCAGAAATTGATTACGTCGCTGTATTCGATGGTATGCAGCATGAGCGCAAGGCAACACAGGCTCCAGTTAAACGCTTTGAAAATGATGAGCTGATCTACGTGAATCCCGCCCCAATCAAAAAGAATGAAGCAGCATAATGACCTACGACTTCGCCTACCCGCACAAAACGTCCTACGAGGTGATTGCTCAGACCGATATGTTTTTACTGCTGNCCGGCGGCTGCGAGGAGCAAGACAGTCTGATTTATACCTGCGCCGATTGGGTTATTCATGACCTTCATACCAAAGGCTATGAGTTGGCTCAGAAGCCCGTTTACTTCATCGATTGCACCGAAGGGGCAGTGGAGATCACACACACAGACGGCGAGTACGAACGCTACCGGTTCTGTGGCAAGGCACAGAGCGATTTTCTACATCAAATAGCCATGCAGCATCCGAGGTATCGACAACATGCCGAAGCTCAGAATTGATAAGACGTATATCAACGACCCGAACGACAGAGGCGGACAAGAGATACTTGGCCGCGCTCACAAGAACAAAAAACGCCTCTTTTGCGGCTGTACTGAACCCAATCCAGAGCTCTATGTAGCCAGTCTAAACGGGCGGTATTTTGTTAAACGCATGCCAGAGATGGGGCATAGTCATCACGTTGAGTGCGAGCATTACGCCCCTCGGGAAAATATCGGTAAAGGATTGCTAGGCGATGCGATCCGAGAAAATGTCGAGACAGGACAAGTCACACTTCGTCTTGGCTTTGGGCTCACTAAGACGCTTGAAAGCAGCCGTATGCCCAAGAAAGAGGATGAGGAAGAGAAAGCCCCTGAAATAACGAAGAACCGCGACACCACCGCAAGCTCTAAACAAATGGGCATCACAAGCTTGCTTCACTACCTGTATGACGAGGCCCGCTTTAACACCTGGTCGCCCAAAATGTCCGGTAAACGGAGCTGGTGGGTTATCGCCTCACATTTACGCAAGGCGCTCGATGGCAAAATTGGAAAGGGCGAACCCTTGGCCGCCCACACACTCATCCCTCGCGATGTAAATCAGGATGAGCAGCAAGCCTTCAATAAATGGCACATGCAACTGATGCCCGGCAATGGTAAGAAAGCCCCGATAGGCATCGTCATAGACGAGCTAAAAGATATTCGTGAAGCCAAGTTTGGCATGGAGATCGAGCTTGAGCATTTGCCCGGTCGCTATATTTTTGCCGAAGAGAAGGTCATCAAGCGCTTCTACAGCAACTTCGAATTGGAGTTTGACCAACGTGACATGGGGGCTCGCCTGATTTTCATCGGCACCGTCTATCTCACCAAAGGCGGGGCGATGCGTTATGACCGCGCCGGCGTTCTCGCCGTGGATCACGGTAGCTGGCTACCCATGTCTGACTTCTACGGCAACCAACTGATCACTCATGCCATAACGACTGATCGACGTTTCTATGTGCCTATGCGCTATGACATCGATGCGATGATGCTCCCCACGATCACGCTGACTGATACAGAGATCCCAACCTCAGTGCTAACCGCATCCGATATGGATTCCAAAGACATTTATTTGGAAGAGGACATCACCTCCGTTATGTGGGATCCAGGAACACCGATTAGCCTGCCGCCGAAAGCAGATTTGCAGCCTAAGCCCAAATCACCAGTCGAGGAGATCGATCATGACGACGTTGCCTAAAGCCTTAGTGAGTTTCTTTATCGCCATGCTAGTCGTCTTTCTGGTGGGCTTCACAAGCCCGTCCTTTGCAGGCGTTGTCGATATGATGGTGAGTATTGGATGATGCGGTTTTTACTCTCGATCGTTACCTGCTTAGCACTAGCGGGCTGCTACTCAGACGATAAGCCTTCCAGCGATACCGCTATCAAAATCGCCAAGGAGCTGCAGCTACAAGAGCCCTTTGTCCATGCGCGAAATTGGGAGGTTAGTAATGGCTATTCCGAGCAGCCTGGTAAATACACCACAATGATTCGCTACACGGCTGAATTTAAAAAGTCGCCCCGCGATGTTGCGCAGGCCAGAGTCGAGGACCTAAAGGCGAGAGGCATACCTTGGGTCAA
>JGI26082J51739_10002471_pt1 | contig 11285 bp, 8 predicted proteins | sample SaaInl5LU_22_DNA_FD_51739 | JGI IMG/M metagenome (IMG submission 51739)
GCCTAGGGCAGAGGGCGAGCGGCTTGAGCCGTCAGCGCAGGTGAGGCGGGAGCCGGTTTCAACACACGGCGTCGCCATTGCGAAGCGTCTATTTTAGACGCTAGAGCCGAAAGAGCCCGTCGCGCGTCGCTGTGACGCTAAAAGCCGTCTTTCCTAACGGGGGCTTAACGCCTATGAGCCCGTTAATGCGGCGCGGATTTTTCGGTGCTTGAGCTTGTCCAGCCACCACTGCAGTGCGGGGCCAATGGGGCCATGAGTCGGCGTACGCCACGCGTAGGCAACGTTGGCAACGCGCCCCGGTTGCGCGAGCTGCTTCGGGACTAAGGCACCCGACGCAATGTGGGCTCTTGCCAGCGGCTCGGGTAGATAGCCACAGCCAAGCCCCGCCATTTGTGCGGCGAGCTTGAGTGCCATGTTGGGCACGGTCAGCGTATCTTGCCCTAGCAAGACGTTATGGGTCAGGCCTTGCCCGCTAGATACCGAGTCCGCCACGGTAACCACGCGGTGTGCCCCGCGCTGTTCGTCTGAGAGCGGCTCAGGGGCGTTGGCTAAGGGGTGATGGCGGGCGACGGCAAATACAAAGGGTATTTTTCCTAGGGGCGCGTGCTGGATGCCCGCAAACTGAGCCTGTTCAGGAAAGACGCCGATGGCGAGGTCAGAGTGGCCGCTTGCAAGCGACTCCGTGACGCCACTCAGCACCTCTACGCGTAATTTAATACGGGTGGGCGCATTGAGCGCATAGAACTGCTCAAGGAGGTCAAACAAAGGCTCGGTTGCCACCACGTTATCGGCGACCAACACCAACTGGGATTCCCAACCGTGCGCCACCCGTCTCACGCGCAGGGCCACGGCTTCAAGCTCCGCCAACAGATGGACGCTGGCGCGCAAGAGCTCCTGGCCAGCGGGCGTCAGCTGGGCGCGGCGAGTCGATCGGTCAATGAGTAGGACATCTAGCAATTCCTCCATCCGACGNAATCNATAAGAGAGGGCGCTGGGAACGACACCNAAGNGTCGCGCAGCGGCCGCAAGGCTGCCGCTCTCGGCTATGGTGGCGAGCAANTGCAGGTTTTCTGACGACAGTGCGTTGCGAATGGATTGCATGTCGGTATATTACATTCAAATTATTTGATGATAGAGATCAATTAATTGCGATCAATTTAATCGTTAGTTCATTAGAATTTGATCAACAAGTTAAAAAGGAGTGGGGTATGTTGCACGTTAGACGCGCTGCCGAGCGCGGCCAAGCTGATCATGGTTGGCTGAAGAGCCAGCATTCGTTCTCGTTCGCCGAATACCACGACCCGGCTTTTATGGGCTGGGGTAATCTGCGTGTGATCAACGAAGACCGGATTGCGGCAGGAACAGGTTTTGGAACCCATGGCCACCGCGACATGGAGATTGTGAGCTACGTCATCTCCGGCAATTTGGCCCACAAAGACAATATGGGCAACGTGAAGGGCATTCCGCCGGGTGATGTCCAGCGCATGAGTGCGGGCACGGGCGTGACGCACAGTGAGTTCAACCATGCGGACAACCAAGAAACCCATTTCTTGCAAATCTGGCTGCTACCGCACACGGCGGGTATTGCGCCGGGCTACGAGCAAAAGCGTTTCGAATCGACACAAAAGCGTGGCAACTGTGTTTGGTTGCGGATCCAGAAGGGAAGGACGGCGCGGTGACTATTCATAGCAATGCCCGCATCTACTCCGGTCTGTTTAATGGCGAGGAGTCAGCCAACATCGCGCTAGACCCACAACGCAAAGCCTATGTGCAAGTCGTTAAAGGCCGCGTCACGGTGGCGGGCAATGCGCTTGAGCAAGGTGACGGCCTATTGGTTGCTGAGGAGTCCAGCTTGCAGTTCACGCAGGGTGATGGCGCTGAGGTGCTATTGTTTGACTTACAGGCCTAACCGCGGCTTGTCTATTTTTTTCACTGAAGGAGTTTCTATGTCATTGCTAGCCAATTCGGGCGCCTTACTGGGACGCCTCCTGGTCGCCGCCTTATTCATCCCTGCAGGCCTGAGCAAAATCGGGGGGTTCGAGGGCACCGTGGGGTATATCGCATCGGTTGGTTTGCCGTTGGCCACCGTCGCGGCGGTCGTGGCTATCGTTGTGGAGGTACTGGGCGGTGCGGCCCTCCTTTTAGGCTGGCGGACAAAGCAAGCAGCGCTTGATCTTGGCTGTGTTTACGTTGGTTGCAACGGTACTGTTCCACAACTTTTGGGCCATGCCCGCAGAACAAGCGTTTATGCAGCAACTCATGTTCATGAAAAACATCGCCGTGGTGGGTGGCTTGTTGGTGCTGGCCTCGCTGGGTGGTGGTCAATGGGGTCTTACTCGCGAGACACCAAGCAACTAACAGTTGCGGGTCACCACAGGGTGGCCTCTTCATTTCTTTTTTACCTATTTCTAGGAGGCGCTCATGTCTGAAACGGCAATACCCCCATCTACGGAGACGGCGGCGACTGCGGTCGCTATGCGTGCCGTGGCGCGCGTGAGCGCCATGCCACATCATGCTTTCGACGACAGCACCTTTGCGCACATGCTGCGGGTTGAGCCCGCTGCGTTAATCGACCCTTTTCTAGGCATCGATGCGTTCAACATGCCGCAAAGCTACTTTTTGCCACACCCGCATGGGGGCATGAGCGCAATCACCTTGTTGTTCGACGACTCCCCCGGGGGCGTGCGCAACCGTGACTCGCAAGGCGATGATTCAAACATTCGCCCGGGCGACTTGCATTGGACGCAAGCCGGTAAGGGCATCATTCACGAAGAGACCCCAGCAGAACCTGGCCAGGCCGCCGTGGGTTTGCAGATTTTTGTCAACATGGCTGCGCAACACAAGTATGTGGACGCCGCCGTATTTAAAGTGGCGCGTGCGGCGATGCCCACTGGCCGCGTGGATGACGCCACGGTCGTCGCGGTGGCGGGTGCCTTGCCCGGGACCGAGCAGTATTCGCCGATAGACAGCGACCCCCGCTGGGCAACCCATGTGGGGATCCTGGATGTGCGTGTGGATGCCAATGGCTCGGTACGCTTACCCGTTCCACCTGACCACAATGTTTTCTTTATCTGGCACGCAGGCGACCTGGTGCTCGGTGGCGAGGTGCATTCGACACCGGTGTCTGTGCTTTGGCAAGGTGGTAACGCCACGAATGCGCCCACGATCGCCTTGCAAGCAGGTGCCAAGGGGCTGCGTGGCGTGGTCTTTCATGGCAAGCCAATCGGCGAGCCGGTGTTTCCGCATGGCCCGTTTACGGGGAATAGCAAACAGGACATTTTGAATTACATGCAGGCCTACCACGATGGTGAAATGGGCGCGCTAGAGGCGTCTTTCTCTCGTTAATTATTTGGAGTCTGTGATGGCAAGGGTCGTGGTGGTTTATTTTTCTGGTTACGGGCACACCCAGCGTGTCGCGGAGTCCGTGGCGGCTGGCGCCCAGGCAGAACTCATTGAGATTGACCTGGACGGGAACTTATCGGACACCCAATGGGATGCGCTGGATGCGGCAGATGCCCTCATCATGGGATCGCCCACCTACATGGGTACGGTCGCGTGGCAGTTTAAGAAGTTTGCAGATGTGTCCTCTAAACGCTGGTACGCCAGCAAGTGGAAAAACAAGGTGGCTGGCGGTTTCACCATCTCCGGTAATCCCAGCGGCGATAAGTTGTCGACACTGCAATACCTCGTTACCTTTGCCATGCAACACGGCATGATTTGGGTGGGACAAGGGGAGATGAACAACGGCACGATCAATCGACTGGGCTCGACGATGGGGGTCATGGCCCAGGTTGGCAGCACCGAGCCTGCAGCGAATATTCCCCAAGGTGACTTGGAGACAGCCGAGGGCTACGGTGCGCGTTTGGCCGCCATAACAGCTAAGTTAGCCCCCTGATGACTGCGCCAGCGGCGCGGCAAGTCCACTAAGATAAGGCATGCACGCTTTAGAGTTCTTACCCCTGATGGATTGGCTGGCCCTGATTCTGTTCTTTGCAGCCTGGATGGGCTATGCATGGTTTGCTGGTCGGGGGCACGAAGATGGAACGACCTTGTTACACCGCACCAACTTGTATCGTCGCTACTGGCTGATGCAAGCCACGTTCCGTGACCCGCGGATGTTGGACGGTCTCATTACGCAAAACCTATCGGCGACGCCCGCCTTTTTTTCGTCCACCACCATCATCATCATTGGTGGTTTGTTGGCCGTTATGGGGGCCTCTGAGCAAGTGAGTGTGCTGGTCGAGGGTATTCCGTTTGTGCGCGGCACCAGCGTGGAGGTGTTTGACCTCAAGCTGCTATTGGTTGTTGGCATTTATGTGTACGCGTTTTTCCGCTTTAGCTGGTCCATGCGTCTGTACACGTTTGTCGCCCTTGCAATTGGCGCGATGCCGCCGCCGGCTGACTTTGAGACGGGCAAATTTAATCGGGAAAAGCATGCAACCCGAGCCAGTGCGCTGGTGGGCTTAGCGGCCGAGGCCTTTAACAGCGGCTTACGCGCGTATTACATGAGCTTCGCCGCGATGGCTTGGGTCTTTTCGGGCACCGCCTTTATGATCGGCACGGTGTCGGTCATTTTCATCTTGTATCGACGGGAGTTTCGCTCAGACGTGTTGAATGTCTTGACGAACTAATTTTTTGCATTTACCGCCTTTTAAATAGACCGCATGACGACCACGCACCTTTTACCCATTTGCGCTTACACACCGAATTTTCGGTGGTTGATGGGGCGGTGCGGATTCCAGATGCCATCAAAGCCGCAGCAAACGATCACCAGCCTGCCCTTGCGGTCTCGGATTTAAACAACCTGTTTGGTGCGATTAAGTTCTACAAAAAGGCGCGTAATGCGGGTCTGAAGCCGATATTAGGTGCTGAAATTTTTATGGCGGGTTTGCCGGGGGACGCAGAACCGGTGAGTGCCATGCCAGGGCAGCTTCCCGTGCTTTCTCGGGTCGTTCTGCTCGTACAGAGCAACCAAGGCTATCTCAACCTGTGTGAGTTGTTGGCGCGCGCTTGGACGCAAGGCGACGGCAAAGCACAGCCCGCTGTGCAGTGGGCATGGTTGCAGGAGCTCAATGCCGGGCTGATGATGCTTTCGGGCGCACAGGCGGGCCCGGTAGGACGGGCGTTGCTAGCGGGTGACGAGCGCCGCGCGAGTCAGTTAGCTCTGCAGTTTGCCGAGACCTTCACCCACCGCTTTTATCTGGAAATCCAACGCGCGGGGCGTGACGAGGACGAGCGCCATGTGTCGGCGTGTGTGTCGTTGGCCGCACATCTGGGGTTACCCGTGGTGGCCACGCACCCCATTCAGTTCTTGGGGCCGGATGATTTCGAGAGCCACGAAGCCCGCGTTTGTATTGCTGAAGGTGAAATGCTGGCTAACCGCCGCCGGGTGCGTCGCTTCACGCGGGAACAGTACTTCAAGTCCACGCAAGAGATGCAGGCNCTGTTTGCGGATGTGCCTAGCGCGCTGCGCAATACCGTTGAGATCGCCAAGCGTTGCAGCGTCACGCTGACGCTGGGTCAGCCCCAACTCCCCAATTTCCCCACCCCACTGGTGGATGGCACACCCATGCCGATAGCGGACTACTTTCGCCAGTTGTCCCACGAGGGCTTACAAAAGCGCTTGGCGCACCTGTACCCAGATGCCAGCAAGCGGGCTGCCGAGGAGGCGCGTTACGTCCAACGGCTGGACTTTGAGATTGAGACTATTCTCAACATGGGCTTCCCTGGTTACTTCTTGATCGTGGGCGACTTCATTCGTTGGGCAAAAGAGAATGGCTGTCCTGTTGGCCCGGGTCGTGGGTCTGGTGCGGGTTCATTGGTGGCCTACTCATTGGGCATTACCGACCTAGACCCGCTGCAGTTCAACTTGCTTTTCGAGCGATTTTTGAATCCCGAGCGGGTCTCTATGCCCGACTTCGATATTGACTTCTGCCAGTCCAATCGGGACCGCGTCATTGAGTACGTCAAAGAAAAATACGGTCGCAATGCGGTCAGTCAAATCGTGACGTTCGGCACCATGGCTGCGCGTGCGGCGATTCGTGATGTCGGTCGCGTCATGGATTTTCCCTACGGCTTCTGTGACAGCATCTCCAAGCTGATACCGAACAAACCAGGTACGCACATCACGATTGCCGAGGCGATTGAGAAAGAGCCACAACTCGCGGAGCGACTGGAGCGCGAGGAAGATGTACGTACGCTGCTGGACATGGCTCAAAAGCTAGAAGGCATGACACGCAACGTCGGCATGCATGCGGGTGGTGTGCTGATTGCGCCCGGCAAGCTCACCGATTTTTGCCCGCTGTATCAGCAACCGGGTAGCGAGGCTGCTGTCAGCCAGTTTGATAAAGACGATGTCGAGGATGTGGGCTTGGTGAAGTTCGACTTCTTGGGCTTGGCCACGCTGACCATCTTGGAGCTCGCGCGCGACTTCATCCGAACGCGCCATAAGGGTCAGGAAGATTTCTCTTTCGATAACGTACCCATTGATGACGCCAGGGTATACGCCCTGTTTTCACGCGGACAGACCGAGGCGGTTTTTCAGTTTGAAAGTCGGGGTATGCAGGGTATGTTGCGCGATGCACGCCCCAGTCGCCTGGAGGATCTGATTGCGCTCAACGCCTTGTACCGACCGGGTCCCATGGACTTGATTCCCACGTTTGTCGCGCGCAAGCACGGTCGTGAGGTGGTGGTCTACCCCCACCCCCTGGTGGAGGCGGTGCTCTCTGAGACCTACGGCATCATGGTGTACCAAGAGCAGGTGATGCAGGTGGCACAGGTGCTGGCAGGCTACTCTTTAGGTGGCGCTGATATGTTGCGCCGCGCCATGGGTAAAAAGAAGCTTGAAGAGATGGTCAAGCAGCGCAGTCTGTTCCGTGAGGGCGCAGCGAAGCAAGCTATCTCGCAAGACAAGGCCGACGAAATTTTCGATTTGATGGAGAGCTTCGCAGGCTACGGATTTAACAAGTCCCATGCCGCCGCGTACTCCTTGTTGGCCTACCACACGGCGTGGCTGAAGGTGCATTTCACGGCAGAGTTTTACGCTGCGAACATGACGGTTGAGATGGGTGATACCGACAAGCTGCGTGTCCTCCATGCCGACGCCCTAGACATGAAGATCACGTTTGAGCCGCCAGATGTCAACCGCGGCGTGTACCGATTTATTCCCGTCGATGACACCTGTGTGCGCTACGGTTTGGGCGCTATTAAGGGCACAGGTGAGCAGGCAATTGATGCCATGGTCGCCGCCCGTGAGGCCGATGGGCCGTTCACCTCGCTCTATGACTTTGCGGCCCGTGTAGACAACAACGGATGAACAGGCGCACGGTAGAGGCCTTAATCAAGGCGGGCGCATTTGATTCGATTGAACGCAACCGTGCGAGCTTGATGGCCAGCGTAGAGCGTGCGTTTGATTACGCCGCCGCGCAAGCGGCCAATGCGAATCAGGTGGGTTTGTTCGATATGGACGCCGATGCCCATGGTTCAAGTTCACAAGAGCCTGAGTTGGTTGCAACTGTTCCGTGGGGCGTCAAAGAGCGGTTGACGCAAGAGAACGGCGGTTGGTTTCTTTCTGTCTGGCCATTTATTTGATGAGGTGTCCGGTGAGGTGAGACGCTTTGTCAAGATGCGTATTGGTGACCTAGTCGACTCACGCGACACCCTGACGTTGGCGGGTATCGTGACAGACCTGCGCGTCATCAGCGGTCAACGCGGGCGACTGGGTATCTTTAAGTTAGATGACAAGAGTGGCGCGATTGAGGCGAGCGTTGACGAGAACATGTTGAACCAATACCGCCACCTGATCAAAGACGATGAGTTTGTGGTCTTGCAGGTAACGGCGCAGCCAGATCGTTTTTCAGGGGGTTTGCGCTTGAAGGTGCATCAGATTTGGAGTTTGGCCGACGCGCGGTGCCGCTTTGGCAAGTATCTGAAGGTCAAGGTCAACGGACATGCGCCCGACGTGCGACGTTTGGTGGCCGAATTCCCGCCGCATAGGGAGATGACTGAGCACGGTGACGTTGATCGTGGCTTGCGCGTGCGCCTGCACGTGCTGCGTTCCGGTGCGGAATGTGAGTTGGCCTTGGCGGAGAACGCGCGCTTTTATCCAAGCGACGCGGCATTGGCCAGTTGGTGCGCGCAAGCGCACCAACAAGAGGCCAAGATCATCTACGAGTAACGGTCGCGCACGGCCCTGGGAGGCCGTGCCTGCGTGCTCATGCCGCTTTGGTAATAGGGCCGTCGCCACTAAAGCGGTCGAGTAGCACGTAGATCACCGGTGTGATGAACAGCGTCACCACCTGAGACAGTATCAGCCCGCCAACAACCGCCAAACCCAGCGGCTGGCGCAGTTCGGCGCCAGCGCCAGCGCCGAGTGCAATCGGTAGGGCGCCAATTGCTGCAGTGAGCGTGGTCATCATGATGGGGCGGAAGCGTAGCAAGCAAGCTTGGCGCATCGCATCGTTTGCCGCTAAACCTTGCTCACGCTGGGCTTGCAAGGCAAAGTCGATCATCATGATCGCGTTCTTTTTCACAATACCAATCAGCATGAGCAAGCCGATCGTCGCGATGAGTGTCAGATCTTGCCCGAAGAACTGCAGCGTCAACAAGCCGCCTACGACCGCTGATGGGAGGCCTGCAAGAATCGTGATGGGGTGAATGAAACTCTCGTACAGCATGCCTAGCAAAATATAGATCACGACCAACGCGGCCAGCAATAAAACGACTTGGCTGGTTTGTGATGACTGAAATACCGCAGCATCCCCACCGTAACTGGTGATGACACTAGCGGGCAGGTTCATGTCTTTTACATAGCCATCCAATGCCTTGGTGGCTTCGCCTAGCGGGACGTTGGGTGCCAAGTTAAAGCTCAAGGTCACCGCTTGCAACTGCCCTTGGTGGTTGATGCTGGTGGGTCCCAAGGTCCGCTTAACGCTGGCAAACGCGCTCAAGGGCACCAATTCGCCAGAGGCCGTTCTCAGGTGCAGTTGCATCAGGTCAAGTTCACTCTGCCCCTTGGGGTTGTCGATAGTGAGTATGACGGACCACGCGCCACTGTCGGTGTAAATGCTCGCCACTTGGCGCTCACCAAAGGCGGAGTACATCATGGTGCGCAGTGACTGGCTGCTGATACCTAGGCGCTGTGCGCGCTCTTTGTCGACGACGATCTCTGCTTGCAAGGCCTTGTTTTCGGCGTCTGAGTTGACATCGGTAAAGCGCTCGTCCGACTTCATGGCGTCCGAGACACGATCCACCCATGCCTCTAGGTCACCGCCGTTCACACTCTGCAAGGTGTATTGATAGCGGCTACGACTCATGCGGCCACCCACACGCAAGTTCTGTAAGGGTATAAAAAACACCTTAACGCCGGGGACGCTGCCGGCCGCACGGCGCAACTCGCCCAAGACCTGCTTGATGTCACCGCGCTCTGACTTTGGCTTCAGTGAGATAAACATGCGCCCCGTGTTGCCGCCAAATACGGCGGCCGCCATATTGCCCACGGCAGCGACGCCCTGCGTGCGCTGAGCCACTTCATCAAGTTGACGCTGCATGGTGGCCGGACCAACATCTTGGCTACCCACCACCGTTGCCATCACTTGCCCAATGTCTTCTGATGGGAAAAAACCTTTGGGCATGACGGTAAACAGGTAGACCGTGAGCGCAACGCTTCCCAACGTCACCGACACCATCGTTTTGCGGTGAGCCAGTGCCCAGTCCAAAGCGCGTGCATAGCCACGCAACGTGCCTTGGAAAATAAATTCAAACCAAGCGGTTCCACGGTAGGCGATGGACTGCTCCGCTTGTTCGCGGGTTTCGTGTTTTAGAAACCGGCTGCACAACATAGGTACAAGCGTCAGAGACACCACAGCGGAAACCAAGATAGCCAAGCCCACGATGACTGCGAATTCATGGAACAACAATCCTATGGTTCCGGGCATGAAGAAGATGGGTATCAGGACCGCGACCAAGGAGATGGAGATGGAGACAATCGTGAATGCCACTTCGCGCGCGCCTTTGATGGCGGCCGCAAAGGGCGCCATACCCTCTTCAATGTGGCGCACGATGTTCTCCAACATCACGATGGCATCGTCAACCACCAGACCGACCGCTAGCGTGATACCGAGTAGCGATATGTTGTTTAAGCTGTAGCCCATGTAGTACAGCAACGACATGGCTGCGATCAGTGAGATCGGGATGGAAAGTGTCGGAATAATGGTTGCTGACAGGCGGCGTAAAAATAAGAAAATAACCAACACGACCAAGGCGATGGTGAGCGCCAAGGTGAAATAAATATCGTGCAAAGCCTCTCGTATGGACTCACCACGGTCATTCAATGAGTGCAGCTTGACGTCGGGTGGCAACTGCTCGGCTAACTTCGGCATGGCGGCATAAATTGCCTCGATCACGGCCACGGTGTTGGCATCTGGTTGTCGTTGGACACCGAGAATGACCGAGGGTGTGCCGTTGTAGCGGCTTAGGCTGCGTTCATTCTCTGAGCCATCACGGATGGTCGCGACATCGCGCAAGTAAACCGGTGTACCCCCGCGCATGGCCACAATCAGGTTGCGAAACTCTGCAGCTGATTCAAGCTGGGTGTTCGCCTCAATGATGAGCGTTTGCCCTGAACCTTGGATTTGGCCCATCGCCGAGTTGGCGTTGGTGGCCCGGATGGAAGCGGCAACGTCATCAAGTGTCAAGCCGCGTAGCGCAAGTTCTTGGGGGTTGGCTTCGACGCGCACGGCATAGCGCTTAGCTCCCCATACAGACACCTGTGCCACGCCGTTGATCGTTGATAGGGAGGGGGATACCAAGTTTTCCGCAAAATCGGTTACCTGCACCAAACTCATGGTCGGTGAGCTGAGTGCCAAAATCAAGATGGGGGCATCCGCGGGGTTGACTTTACGGTAGCTGGGAAGGTCAGTCATCTCCGCTGGTAGCGCACGCTGTGTGCGCAGCAACGCGGACTGTACGTCGCCAGCGGCCGCGTCAATATTGCGGTCTGCAGAGAATTCCAGTGTGATGGAGGTGCGGCCCAANGAACTGCTTGAGGTAATGGCGTTCACGCCCGCAATGGTGGAAAACTGCTTCTCCAACGGTAGCGCAACTGAGCGCGCCATGGTCTCGGGGCTGGCGCCGTTGAGCCGAGCGCTCACGTTGATGGTTGGGGTGTCATAGCGCGGCAGGGCGGCGACCGGTATTTTCCCGAGCGCGGTCAAGCCAACAGCAATGAGGGCGATATTGAGCAACACCGTCATGACGGGACGGCGAATAAATAACTCGGTCAAAGA
>JGI26082J51739_10002476_pt1 | contig 11266 bp, 10 predicted proteins | sample SaaInl5LU_22_DNA_FD_51739 | JGI IMG/M metagenome (IMG submission 51739)
GAGGTGACATTCTCCACCCCGCGAGAGGCCCAAGATAAAGGCATCGCCACCGTGCACCAATTTGGCGGCACATTTCCGTTGATGAGCATTGGGCGCAGTTTCTTCGTGGGTGTGGAGCCCACCAAAGGATGGGGTCCGTTCAAGATCTACGATCGCAAGAAAGCCAATAAGATCGCGGTCGAGGCTGTGCAGAACTTCGGCATCACGCGCGTCGATGACGGTGATCGTCTGATAGGCGGCTTGTCAGGTGGTGAACGTCAGTCGCTGGCCATTGCCCGCGCGGTCCATTTCGGCGCGCGTGTTCTTATCCTTGATGAACCAACAGCCGCGCTCGGGGTCAAACAGGCCGCACACGTTCTTCGCATCGTGAACGAGGCAAAACGCCGGGGATTGGCCGTGATTTTCATCACTCACCAGGTCATGCATGCCATGGCAGTGGGCGATCATTTCGCAGTGTTGATCCGTGGCGCTATCGCTGCCGATTTCCGCAAAGGCGAACGGTCCCGCGAAGAGATCACCGACTTGATGGCGGGCGGCGAAACGATGGCAGATCTCGAAAGGCAAATCGAAGGCTATGCCGATGCTTAAGCTAACAACCCGACGCGTCGAGCTCCCAAGGTGTCGGTCGGGGAGCGCAGTCCAGTCCGGAGGTTGTCTCCCGGCCTCCCACTCTGAAAGGCGGTCCCCTCTTTATGATCTGGCAAACCTAAATGATCGTTAGAATTGCAGTCATCGGCGCAGGATTGATGGGCGCGGACCACGCCAAGATCATTGCGGAGGATTTGCCGGGCGCGCAGTTGCAAATTGTGTGCGATATGGACGTCACCCGCGCACAAGGCTTGGCGGATCGCTATGGGGCGGTCGATGTTGCCATCGACCCGGACATCGTGATTGCCCGCGATGACGTGGATGCGGTAATCTTGGCCAGCCCGGATTTTACCCATGCGCCGCTGTCATTGGCCTGCATCAAAGCGGGTAAGCGGGTGCTATGTGAAAAACCTTTGTCGCAGCTGCCGGGTGAATGTCTTGCTGTCATGGCCGCTGAACAGGCCTCAGGTGCGAAACATGTGATGTTAGGTTTCATGCGCCGTTATGACCAATCTTATATCGAGATGAAGCAGGCGCTTGACGGTGGCACTTTGGGTCGCGCTTTGATGATGCACAATTTCCACCGCAACGTGGAAACGCCTGCCGCTGATTTCACGGGCGCCATGGCGATCACAAACTCTGCGCCGCACGAATTTGACGTGGTTCGCCATGTGCTGGGAACAGAATATGCGTCGATCACGGCCTTTCAGCCAAAGCGCTCTGACGCGCTGGTGGCCCCTGTCGTCATGGTTCTGGAAACCACAGATGGCCAGCTGGTGACAATCGAGATCAACAACAATGCCGCCTACGGATACGACGTACGCGGCGAATTGGTGGGCGAGGCAGGCGCGATTGCAATGAACAGCGTGGCCTACACCCGCACTGACATGAAACTGTCAAGTTCCACCCGCTATGAATCCGATTGGCGAGGCCGTTATCATGCGGCTTATGTTCGCCAAAACCGCGACTTTCTGGCCTATGTCGAAACGGGAAAATTCCCTGACATTGCATCGGATTGCTGGGATGGATACTGCGCCGCGATTGTAGCCCAAGCTGGCATTGAAGCCTTGGTTTCGGGTACGAAAACACAGGTCGTGATGGCCCCCAAACCGGAGTTTTACGCATGAAACTGGGCTTTGTGTCTGACAGCCTTGGTGGAATGTCTTTCACCGACATGCTCGATCATGCGCAGCGCGTGGGCGTTTCGGGGGTTGAGGTAAACACCTGCGGGTGGTCAACGGCGCCACATTTCGATCTAAAAGGACTGCTGGGCAACAAGACGGCCCAAGCCGCCTTTCAGAAAGAGTTTTCTGATCGCAACCTTGAGATCATCAGCCTGAATGCTAACGGAAATCCGCTGCATCCGACTGACCCGACACATGGACAGGGGCTGCGCGACACCATCTGCGTCGCGGGTGAAATGGGCATCAAGACCGTTTGCACCATGTCGGGCCTACCAGCAGGGTCCGCCAATGATGCTATGCCCAACTGGATCGTTTCCTCATGGCCACCTGAAACGCAAGATATTCTGCGCTTTCAATGGAACGAGAAACTGATCCCGTTTTGGATCGAAATTGTTGCGCTGGCACAGGAAAACGGGGTCGAGAAGATTGCATTGGAAATGCATGGCAACCAATGCGTCTACAACGTGCCGTCGCTGTTGAAACTGCGCGAAGCTGTAGGTCCGATTGTCGGCGCTAACCTTGATCCAAGCCACCTATTTTGGATGGGGGCTGATCCGTTGATTGCAGCGCAGGCATTAGGGCATGCAATTTATCACGTGCATGCAAAAGACACGATGCTTAATGCACCTGTGCAGGCAACCACCAGCTTACTGGAGAATGGCTCTCTTATGGATGTTCCGGCCCGCAGCTGGTCTTATATCACGCTCGGGTTTGGCCACGGTGAAGAATGGTGGCGACAGTTCTGCTACCGACTCAAAATGGCAAATTACGATGGTTGGCTTTCGATCGAGCATGAAGACGTTTTGCTGAACTCGTTAGAAGGATTGGAGAAGTCCGTGACGCTTCTTCAAGGTGTTATGCCTGATCGCCCGGCAGATTATAGGCCACAGGACATTTGAGGCCCGGGCGTGCGCCTGAGTGAATTGCCCAAACAGGGCGGTTGTTAAACAAAAGAAAAGGAGCGAGTGATGGCCCAATGGATCAATGCCTGCGCACAAAATGAAATCGACCAAGAAGACGTGATCCGTTTCGATCACGGGGAGCGCACGTTCATCATCGTTCGCGATCACGAGGATAATTATTATTGCTCTGATGGGTTGTGTACCCATGAGGAAGTCCACCTGAGTGATGGCTTGGTCATTGAAGCCACCATTGAATGTCCCAAGCATTCGTCAATTTTTGATTGCACTAACGGTGAGGTGGAAACGCCGCCCGCCTGCGAAAACTTGCATACCTATCCGACCAAGCTTGAGAACGGACGGGTCTTTGTCGAGATTTAAGGCGGGGCTTTTGCGGCCTAGGGCCCCCCAAAAGACACATAATCTCGCTGGACTCGGTGTCGGCGCGCTTGTTAGAAAACTATGACGTAAAAACGTCATGGAGGCCAAATGGCAAACAGACCGACGATCAAAGATGTGGCGCGAGAGGCAGGTGTCAGTCCGACAACCGTTGACCGAGCGCTGAGCGGGCGGTCGGTCGTACGCGAAGAAACGATGCGAAAAATTGCTGATGCGGCGCACAAAGTTGGCTACCACAGCAAGGGTATCTTTTTGAGCCGATTGGACAAGCCGTTGCCGGAATTACGGCTTGGCTTTGTCCTACTTAAGAAGAGCCAGCAATTTTACAGTGATTTCGCCACCCACATCGAAGCGGCCATTTCAGAACGACATGATTACCGGATTACCTCTGATATTAGGTTTTCGTCGTCCCAGTCACCGGATGAGTTTACCGATCTGTTGAAAACTCTGGGCCGCCGCTGCGATGCGCTCGCGTGCACTGCCGTGAACGACCCTCGGCTAAACCGCGTGGTGCAAGACTTGAAGGACAAGAATGTACCGGTCGTGTCCCTCCTCAATGATTTCGCGCAAGGGATCCGGAAGAACTACATTGGCCTCAACAATATGAAAATCGGGCGGCTTGCTGGCTGGATGATAACGAAAACGGTGCATCAACCCGGGAAGCTTGCAATCTTTGTTGGCGGCAACCGTTGGCATGGACACGATTTGCGTGAAGTAGGGTACCGCTCATTTGTAAGAGAAAGCGATCTCGGATTTACAGTCCTTGATACCCNCGTGAACCTCGAAACGAGGCAAGTTACATATGAAGCTACGCTGGACCTTTTGCAGCGTCATCCGGACCTGCGCGGCATCTATATAGCGGGCGGTGGCATGGAGGGTGCGATTGCTGCGGTGCGAGAGGTGCATTCCACCCCGAAGGTCGCGTTGATAGTCAACGAACTTACCGCCGAAAGTCGGGCTGGACTGATTGACGGCTATGTCACTATGGTGATTTCTACGCCACTCAAAGAGCTTTGTAGGACTTTAATTGACCAAATGATTCAAGCCACTACCGAGGCGGACGATGGTGTGTCGGGGCAGATGTTTCTTGAACCCCGGATCGTGTTGCCGGAGTCATTTTAATGACGTAAAAACGTCATTTTTACCTCCATTAGAACGTCATGAATGACGCATTAATCACCTTGATGCATTGACCGAATCCCAAGAATGACACTCAGTGTTCTGCAACGCTGCGATCGGCCCGTCCGAAAAGACGTCCGTGTCGTGATGAGGGGGATACAATGAACTTTGCACTTAATCATATGACAGTTCCAAACCTGAGCTACGTCGATTTCCTTGATTTGGCGGCCAAGCTTGAGTGTGTCGGGGTTGAAGTCCGCAACGATATCGATCGTGAACTGTTTGATGGAGTGGACCCCGTTGAAGCAGGTGAGATGGCAAAGGATAGAAGTCTGCGCCTCGTGGGTTTGAGCCAAGTCTATCCGTTCAACACATGGGACGCAGAACGTGAAGTTGCGGTGCGGGATCTGATTGCAGTCGCAGAGGCCGTAGGCGCCGAAACTATCAGTCTGATCCCNCGTAATGACGGAACGGGGTTGGGCAACGGCGAACGCCAAGCCAACCTGCGCGNCGCAATGAAGGCGATTCTGCCGATGCTGATTGACGCAGGTATCGTCGCTTTGGTCGAGCCGCTTGGCTTTTTGCGGTCGTCGCTGCGCTCAAAATCGGAACTCGTCGATACCATCAACGCAATCCATGGAGACGATCACTTTAAACTGGTGCACGATACGTTCCACCACACGCTTGCTGGTGAGAATGCTATTTTCACTCAAGCCACTGGAATTATTCATATCTCAGCAGTTGTCGATCCAGACTTGAAGATCACCGAGATGGAAGACGAGCATCGGGTCTTGGTCGATGAGCAAGATCGTCTTGGCAATATCGAACAGATCCGTGCCCTGATTGCGGACGGATACGACGGACCAATTTCGTATGAGTGCTTCTCTCCGAGAACCCATGCGATGCCGGATCCCTACTCGGAAATCAAAGCATCATTCGAATTTATTACCTCGCGACTGCGGCAGGAGGCCGCCTGAGCAAGGGTTTGAATACCCCGAAGATTAAGGGGTTCCGGCAAAAGAAATGGTGTGCCGGACACCACAACGGGAGGAACCCAATGAAAAAGACTATTATAGCCGCGGGCCTAGCCTCGCTCTTGTCCACAACGGCCATTGCCGAAAATATCGGCGTTTCCATGGCGCTTTTTGACGACAACTTTCTGACAGTTCTGCGCAATGGCATCGAAGAGGAAGCCAACGGTATGGACGGTATCGACGTCCAGATCGAGGACGCACAAAATGACGTCGCGCGCCAACTTGATCAGATCAACAACTTTATTGCGTCTGGTGTAGACGCGATCATCGTAAACCCTGTTGATACGTCTGCAACACAGGCGATGACCGATGCGGCATCTTCTGCGGGTGTCCCGCTGGTATTTGTGAACCGTCAGCCGATAAACGTTGATACGCTACCGGACAACCAGGCTTTCGTAGCTTCCAACGAAATCGAATCCGGCACACTGGAAACATTCGAAATCTGTAAGATGCTTCGCGCGCAGGGTCTTGGCGGCGGCGCTCGTGCCTATGTCATGATGGGTGAGCTTTCGAACCAAGCGGCGGTTCAACGCACCAAAGATATCGAAGACGTTCTTGGCATGGACATGTGTAACTTCATTGAAGTTATCGATCAGCAGACCGCCAACTGGTCGCGCGAGCAGGCAAACTCCTTGATGACCAACTGGTTGGCATCCAGTGAAGATTTCCACGCCGTTATCACCAACAACGACGAAATGGCACTTGGTGCGATTCAGGCAATGAAAGCCGCAGGCATTGATATGGCTGACGTTGTTGTCGGCGGAGTTGACGCCACACAAGACGCTCTGGCTGCAATGCAGGCCGGTGACCTTGATGTCACTGTGTTCCAGAACGCAGGCGGACAAGGTTCTGGCGCGTTGAACGCAGCGATTGCGCTCGCCAATGGCGAAGAAGTGGATCAAAAAGTTTACATCCCATTCGAGCTCGTGACACCAGCCAACATTGGCGACTACCTTTCACAAAACTAGGCCAACCGGCTTAGCAAATTGGAGCGGCGCACAAAATGCGCGCCGCTCCGGCAATTCGGCGTATCATCGGGCGGGAGCGGCTTGAGGGGGAAAACATGGCAGATCAAACATCACACGGCATAGGAGGACTGACTTACGATAAGTCCAAGCGCGCATGGCCGAACGAGGCCAACGTATTTATCGCGCTCGTTCTAATTATTTTGGCGTTTGAAGCCTTGGGGCAAATTCTGCCCTATATGGACAACAAGAGCATGTTGTTTGACTTCAACACTAACCGCGACGGCACAATATTGAACGTCGCGAGGATCAAGATTGTGATCTTGCAGGTGTCGATCATCGGGATCATTTCGCTTGGAGTAACGCAGGTCATTATCTCCGGTGGTATTGATCTATCATCCGGCCCATTGGTCGGTGCGGCGGCTATGATCGTGATGTCGTTTGGTCAAACGGAACTTGTAAACGGTCAAATCAACCCCAAAGCGGTTTTCGGGCCTTGGGCTTTTGATCTCCCTGTTATCGTGCCGATACTTGCCGGCCTGGCGTTTGGCGCGCTGATAGGGTGTGTCAATGGCAGTCTGATCGCGTTCACGCGCATCCCACCTTTTATTGCGACGCTTGGCATGTTCCTGATTTGCCGCGGCATTTCGCAATGGTGGACCAAGGGGCAGCCAGTGTCTTTCCCTACCGAGCAATTCGCTGCGATCGGGTCGGGTATGATGCCCGTTGTGTGGTTTGCTCTACTTGCGATCCTTTTGTTCTTCATAATGAAATTCACCGTCTACGGAAAACATACCTATGCGATTGGATCTAACGAAGACGCGGCACGCATGTCAGGTATAAACGTCAAGCGCCACAAAGTCCTCGTCTATATGATCGCCTCAATGCTGGCAGCTTTTGCAGCGGTTGTGTTGAGTTCAAAGANCCTGACGGCACAGGCGGGCATGGGGCAATTTTACGAACTTTATGCGATTGCCATGGCGGTTATCGGCGGGGTCAGCCTGACAGGAGGTCGTGGATCTATTGTCGGCACAGTTCTTGGGGCCATGGTGTTCGGAGTCATCCAGTCCGGTTTCACGTTCATCAAGCTCGACGCGTTCTACCAACTTATGGCGATGGGTACGATTATCATCGGTGCGGTGGTGTTGGATCAGTATCGCCAGCAACGGTCTATGGCCGGTTAAAAGGAAATTTCATATGAGCAATAATATCATCCTAGAAACGCGCGATCTAACGAAACACTATGGTGGCGTGCATGCCCTCGAAGGCGCTAATTTCAAACTGCGCGACGGGGAACACATTGCGATCATGGGCGACAACGGGGCCGGAAAATCGACTTTCGTGCGCCAGATCACAGGTGTCGAGCAGCGTACCCGAGGCGACATTATTTTCGGCGGCAAACCTGTGCAATTCTCGGGCCCACTAGACGCACGAGAGGCCGGTATTGAAACCGTGTTCCAGACTTTGGCGCTGGCCGATGATCTGGACGTGCCGGATAATCTTTTTCTTGGGCGGGAAATCACGAAATGGAATTTTCTTGGTCCGTTCCGGCGACTTGATTACCGTGCGATGCGCGAGGCTACCCTTGCCGGGCTTGAGAAAACGGCGGTGAAAATTCCCAACATCCGCAATTCAATCCGCAACATGTCGGGGGGGCAGCGACAGTGCGTGGCAATCGCCCGTACAGCGACGTTCCACTCCAAGCTAACGATTATGGATGAGCCCACGGCGGCATTGGGCGTACAGGAAACCGCGCAGGTAGAGAACATCATCCGAACTCTCAAAGAAGCGGGTGAACCCCTTATTCTGGTCAGCCACAATATGCGTCAGGTGTTTGAGCTTGTGGACCGTGTCGTTGTGTTCCGGCGCGGACGGATTTGCGCTGACCTGGACATTACCAAGGGCGACATCACAGGCGAGGATGTTGTCGCTTATATCACCGGAGCCAAGACACAAGAGGGCTATGAAGACGCGGCCTAGCGACTTTGCCTTTTGGCACTAGAGGCGGGCCGTCTAAACCATCTAGATTTGAGGCATCCATGAAACTTGGACTTGTAGGCTACGGTTTCGGTGGCCGGATTTTTCACGCGCCGTTCATTCAGGCCGCTGACGGCGTCGAGATCGGCGGCGTGGTGGCGCGGTCGGCCGACAAGATCGCGCAGATAGCCGTCGATCTCCCCGGTGTTCCGGTCTTTGCGAGTCTGTCCGATCTGATCGCAGATGGCAGCTTCGACGTGGTGACAATCACAACCCCGCCCGCGACACATACGCCTTTGANGCTTGAGGCTATTGAAGCCGGATTGCACGTNGTCTGCGACAAACCGTTCTCGATGAATCTTCGGGATGCCGCCCAAATGGCTGGGGCAGCGAAGCAGAAGGGCGTTTTGCTGAATGTGTTTCAGAACCGTCGGCGCGACACCGATTTGGTTACACTGGCTTCCTTGATTGATGCAGGAGAATTGGGGGATATCCAGCGCGTCCACAATCGGATGGACTTCGATCAGATAGAAACGCTAGAGCGCGGGCCAGATGGTGGTTTGTTGCGCGATCTGGGAAGTCATCTCGTGGATCAAATGCTCTGGCTGTTAGGGCCAGTTGAGTTTGTTGATGCGCAAATCAACCATCTCGAATTTTCTGAAGGCCGCACGGACGCAGATTTCGTGATCCACCTGCGCCACGTTAGCGGCGCTCACAGCTATGTTTCCGCGAGCAGAGCCAATCATTTCGATGCCCGTGAACTTCGGGTTTACGGGACAAAGGGCGCTTACGTTGTCAATGGCACCGACGTGCAGGCCCGCGCGGCCATTGATGGCAAACGACCCGCTACCTCCGACAATTGGGGCGAGGAACCGCAATCGGCTTGGGGAACGCTTTATTATGAAAGCGGCCCGCGCAGCATTCCGTCCCTTCGATCCGATTACAGCGATTACTACACCGAATTTGCCAAAGCAGTTCGGGATGGCACAGATGGGCCAGTCCCTGCGCGCCAATCTTTACGAACTGTCGAAGTGCTGGACGCGGCGCGCATCGCCGCTGCATCAGGGCAGATTGTTCAACTTGATTCAACACTACAACAAACCGACACACCGGTAGACTGGAGACTATTATGACCGTTCGTTTTGCAATTCTGGGTGCTGGTCGGATCGGCCAGGTTCATGCCCGCGCTGTCGCTTCAACCGAGGGCGCGTCCCTTGTCGCAATCGCCGATCCTATGGCGGCTGCGGCGCAAAAAGTGGCTGACAATTACGGTTGCGACATCCGCTCTATTGACGCGATTGCCGCAAGCGATGATGTCGATGCCGTGGCTATTTGTACGCCGACAGACACTCACGCCGACTTGATTGAGCAATTTGCCGGCGCCGGAAAGGCAGTGTTCTGCGAAAAGCCGATCGATCTTGATCTGGAGCGGGTCAAGGATTGCCTCAAGACCGTCAGCGAAGAAAACGCGACCTTGATGGTTGGCTTCAATCGTCGGTTCGACCCTGATTTTATGACGTTGAAGAAGGCTATTGACGACGGCAAGATCGGTGACGTCGAGATGGTCACGATTTCCAGCCGCGATCCCGGCGCACCACCTGCGGAATACATCAAGGTGTCGGGCGGTATTTTCCGCGACATGACAATTCATGATTTTGACGTGGCGAGATGGTTGCTGGGTGAAGAAATCGCAACCGTGCAAGCGGCGGCATCTGTCCTGACCGACCCCGAGATCGGCAAGCTGGGCGACTACGACAGCGTCAACGTCATCCTGACGACGGAAAGCGGAAAACAATGCACCATCACCAATTCGCGTCGTGCAACCTATGGCTACGACCAGCGGATTGAGGTTTTGGGATCCAAGGGGTCAGTCGCGGCCGAAAACATGCGCGAAGCCAACATCGTGTTGGCGGACGAGAGCGGGTTCCACCAGCCGCCGTTGCTCGACTTCTTCATGACGCGCTATATCGCTGCTTATGCCAACGAGATAGCCGGATTTGTTGCAGCNGTTTCGGGCAAGACCGCAACGCCAACCACCGGCCACGACGGAATGGTGGCGCTGGCACTGGCGGATGCGGCTTTGTTGTCAGTGGCNGAGCAGCGCGTGGTGAAATTGTCGGAACTAAAGGTTTCGACATGACCAAGACCCTTGATTTAATCACGATTGGTCGAAGTTCGGTTGATCTCTATGGCGTGCAGATTGGTGGACGCCTAGAGGACATGGGGGCGTTTGATAAATATATCGGTGGCTCACCAACGAATATCGCCTGTGGGACTGCGCGGTTGGGGTTGAAGTCTGGGGTTGTCACGGCGGTTGGTGATGAACACATGGGCCGCTTCATTAAGGAACAACTGGCGCGGGAAGGTGTGAGCACGAAGGGGGTGAAAGTTGACCCTGACCGCCTGACGGCACTGGTGTTGTTGGGTATCCGCGACAGCGAACAATTCCCGTTGATATTCTATCGCGAGAACTGCGCCGATATGGGACTGACGGTGGATGATGTCGACGAGGAGTTTATTATGTCGGCCCGTGCAGTGGTGGCGACAGGCACACACCTGAGCCATCCGCAGGTCGAGGCGGCGACGCTGAAGGCATTAGAAATCGCGCGGACTAATGACATGCAGACCGCGCTTGATATTGATTACCGTCCAAACTTGTGGGGCGTTGCGGGCCACGGTGATGGCGAAAGCCGTTTTGTTGAAAGCGCGGAAGTTACGTCCAAGCTTCAGACCACTTTGCATTTGTTTGATTTGATCGTGGGCACCGAAGAGGAGTTCCACATAGCTGGGGGCACCACCGACACCATCGCGGCGCTACGGGCCGTCCGCGCCGTGTCAGGTGCAACTTTGGTGTGTAAGCGCGGCGCGGATGGTGCGGTGGCGTTTACGGGTGACATTCCGGAGATCCTTGACGATGGCCAATCCGGTCCGGGCTTTCCGATTGAGGTCTTTAATGTCTTGGGCGCGGGCGACGGCTTTATGTCCGGCCTTCTCAAGGGGTGGCTGGACGGTGAGGATTGGGCAAACACGTTGAAATATGCCAATGCCTGTGGCGCCTTTGCCGTTTCGCGACACGGTTGCACTCCAGCTTATCCATCTTG
>JGI26082J51739_10002480_pt1 | contig 11253 bp, 9 predicted proteins | sample SaaInl5LU_22_DNA_FD_51739 | JGI IMG/M metagenome (IMG submission 51739)
GGTTCAACAAAGCATCAGCTTGATCGCCTAGCAACTCTCTAATCTTGTCAATGGACATCATAATTCTTAGGTGTTTAATTGAGCCGCTAAAATAAACGAAATGTTTTAAGCGTGCACCCTAATTTAGAAAGGATAACCTATACCTAAAGCCAAATTAAAATCACGCAATTGTGGTGCTGTAATGACCCAGTTTGATCGGTCTACAGCGCCAGGGTGATGTAGCTTTAAACCTACATCTGCTCGAATAATGAAAAATTCAAGATCGTATCGGAGGCCGTAGCCTGTATTGATTCCTAATTGCTTGTAGAAACTATTCCAGCCAAATTTCCCAGCTTCAATGGCAGCTTCCTGCTCGCTAGTAAACGTACCCGCGTATGTTTTATCGTAGAGCCACATGTTTCCTAGGTCAAGGAAAACGGCACCTTTCGTGGCACGTTGTATGGTGAATCGGTATTCCAAACTTTGGACCAATTTTATCGGTGCCGCTGCGAAAAAGCCGCTGCTCTGAAGCAAATCTTCGCTCGTCGCTCCAGGGCCAAAGTGGTAGGCGGTCCAGCCGCGCATGTCGTTCGCGCCGCCCATGAAAAAGGATTGCTCAAAAGGGACAAATCCAGAGGGACTGTTCCAGCTTTGTGCTACTCCTAAAAAGGTGCGCGAGGCCAATTGTCTTTTTCGAACCAGACTGCGGTAAGCTCTGAAATCTAAACTGGTCTTAGCGAACTGAGCGATGGGATTCCCGTTCCATTCGTTCAAGCCGCTAATGCGGGTAAGATGCCCGCCTGTTTTTGCCGATGCGTTTAAAAAGTAGCGCCATTGATCGTTTTTCCAAGTCTTCTGGTATTGATACGAAGTCGTGGCGAAAATGATGTTTTGAAAACCTACGAAAAGAAAGGGAGCCAGGGCGGTGTCGTTCGCGAAATTTATGCTGACAAAGGAAAGTTGTGCAGGGTTGAAGACGTGCTTAGCGCCTGCTTTCGTCCAACTGTATTCAAGGTTGGTCGAAAAGTTAAATCGGTTGAATTCTTGGGCGCGGTATTGGTAGGCAACCTGCGCGCCTAATTGTGTTTTGGGTTGCCAGAACTTTGCTTGTCCAGGGGTAAGCGATTGGGGCAACAGCAACTTAGGAATTTGTAAAGCGACTCCTGCATTCAGTTCGCGCGCATCGATGAGCCAGCTGGTATTGGTCGAATTGCGTTGTTCTGTGAGGGCACCTCCGAGCGAGAGTCTAAGGGTTTCCCCGCCTTTAAAGAGGTTTCTATTGTCCCAATTGAAACTGCCGCCGACCCCTAAACTTCCGCTGTTTCCCAATCCTTCGAGATTTGCACTGACCGAACGTTTAGGCAGGGGCACGAGATTGAGCGTAGCGTGCAAGGCACTGTCTTTCGGTTGCACATTGAATTCAACAGTTTGGAAAACCCCGAGACTATTTAGGTTTCTATAGGTTGAACGGAGCAGGTTTTGATCGTAGTAGGCGCCGCGTTCGAGATAAATTTGTTCGTCGATAAATCCGGGTCGGAATCGGCGATCGTTTTGGAGAACGTCTATCCCGTGAACGGTTCGGGTACTGTCATTAACGTTATTTGAAAGCTGAAAAGAATAGGTGGGACGGACTGTGATTTTTGAAATCCGTTGACGTTCGTCCCGTCCACCGAAGATGAACGGATCAACGACTCCTGTAATGGCACTAGTATGAGGTCCGGCTGTGGTATCAATCTCGAAATAGACCCAGCCTAATTGGGCCGTGTAGTAGCCGTGGTTTTTAAGGAAATTGGTCAAGGCCAATTGCTCTTCTTCGATGCGCTCTGCGTCCAATGCATCGGTGGATTCTAAGCCCTTAGGGTAATGCGCAAGTGCAGAATCAATGAAACGGCTGGTAGAACGAAGGGAGTATTCCGATATGCTGTATTGCGGTCCAGTGGTGATGTGGTAGTGCGCAATGACCTTTTTTCCTTTTTGCTCGGTAAATGCGGTATCGCTGGCTTGGTAAAAGCCTAAATTGAAGTAGTGTTGTTTGAGCTGGGATGCCGTCGCATTAAAAGCTGTAGCATCAAAATACGCCGGAGGTTCGCCAATTCTCTTGAGCCAATTCCCCGTTGCGTTCTCGCCCAGTTTACTTCCCAGTCCGTACAAACTCACGAACATTCGAATATTGCCTAAACCCTTGTTTGGGCGTTGACGCATGATGTCGTAATCCTCATCGCTGAGCGTAGGACGCCCGTTGATGCGAATGTCGTTTTTTACTAGCAACGGCTTTTCTTTCGAGGCCTGTTGCAAGCCGGTACAGCTCGATGTAGTGAACAAGAGTGCTGCCCCGAAGAGTACGGGGTAGAAAAAGCGGTGTATTTTAGCCGTAAAATTGGTCAACGTGCTCACTAAAAATCAAGAAAAATTAATCCGCAGCCTTGCNNTACGCAAGAACCGAAAAAAGTCGGGACTATTTGTAGCGGAAGGTTTGAAGTTAGTCACGGATTTAGTGAGTGCGGGGTTATCGGTGGAAAATATCTTCCAGACTGAAGGCAGTTTGGAGGCGTTTGCAGGAGTAGCGCCTACGCGTGCNATTAGTTCGCAAGAAATGAAAGGNATAAGCTTTTTAGAAACGCCCAGTCCAGTANTGGCNCTTTTCAAACAGCCCGAACGTTTAGGGGATTTCCATNTAGACGCGGGATTTATTCTATTACTCGATCGTGTTCAAGATCCCGGAAANATGGGTACGCTGCTGCGTACTGCGCTTTGGTATGGTGTGGAGCACATTGGTTTAGTGAAAGGCAGTGTAGATGTGTTTAATCCCAAAGTGGTTCAAGCAAGCATGGGCGCGTTGGCACATGTGCAGTGCGTGGAGAAGAGTGCAGAGGAATGGGTGGAATGGAGTGCATCGAAAGGCAGGAGATTGCTTGTAGCGGATATGGATGGGACGCCGGCTGCTGAAATGAATTGGACAGCAAAAGATATTTTGGTCTTAGGAAACGAAGGTCAGGGCTGTGACGATGCATTTAAAGCCGTGGGAGATAAAGTGACGCTCCCGGGAAATGCTGCTAAGATGGAAAGTTTAAACGTAGCCATCAGTGGAGCTACGCTGCTGTACGCCTATGCGAGCTCTTCAAACGCGCTTTAAAGCGTAGGTTCAATAACACTCCTCCTATAACCAATGCGATTCCGAGGAACATCTGGCCGTTCGGAACAAAATCAAAGAGTACAATATCCCAAGTTAAAGCGAAGATGACGCCAATGTATTTGAGTGGAGCGACAGTATTCACTTCGGACAATTGGTAGCTTTTAGTCATATACAATTGGGCAAATTGTGTCATTATACCAATGGCGAAAAGTAGCGCGAGATCTGGAAGGGAAGGAGTGACCCAATTGAATAGGCTAAAGACAATCATGACAGGTGTGGCGACGAGTGGGAAATACATCACCACTACCAGCGGGTGTTCGTCTTTCAGTTTTCGAATGGCATTGTAGGCGAGTCCTGAAAAAATACTGGAGCCAACACCCAAGGCAAGGAGCGCAGGCGGTATCTGAGCGCTTGAGCCTTTAACAACCACGATGCCGATAAAGGAAACTAAGAAGAAGAACCATTGCGCCCATCGTGTACGCTCACCGAGAAGGAACCCGGCAATGAAGGCTGTGAAGAACGGGCTGAGGTATTGTACGGTTACGGCCGCGCTTAGCGGCATTTTCTGAATGGTGTAAAAGAATACCGTAAGTGCGGTCGTTCCTGCTACTCCCCGAACAACTAACCACTTTCTGTTTACGCCCCAAGGAGAGATGCCTTTGCGTTTGAGCAAGGTATAACTGATTGCAAAGGTGATCAGCGAACGAAAGAGGACCAATTCTGTCGCAGGTAAATGCGGCAGGTACTTCACCATCAGGTTGACGGCAGCGAAGCATCCCACTGAAATGAGCATGTAGCGGATGCCGGTACCCACTATTCGAAGGTGAAATTGATCAAAACGGCTTGATTGCGCAGGGCATCAAAAGCTTCGACTTGTGGTGTGCCGTCTTGCACTAAGAGGTCAGTTAATCCCCACGCAGCCCTTATTTGCGGGGAAAATTTGAAGTATTCGAAATAAAAATCGGCACCGAAACCCACTTCATAATCTGCAACATGGCGCTGCAATTTGAACAAACCATCGTCAACGACTTTTGCTTTTGAAGCAAGATCATTAGTGTACCGAAGTCCGCCCATAAGGTAGAGTCTGTAGTTGTCTATTCGGACGCTTTTAAATTTCAAATGAAATGGGAATTGAACATAGGAACTTTCGATTTGACGGGTAATGATCTCTCGTTCATTCGTAAACGGATTGACCATATCAAAGTGCAAGTTGCGCACGGTGGCGGCGAACCCTGGAGTAAAACGCAAATCTAAATGTTCCGTTAATCGCAGGTTGGATACAATGTTGATGTTATAGCCTGGCAGCGCCTCGCTCGTTACTCCAAACAGGTCCGGTTGTTTGCTGAGGTCCACAAGATCCATGTTAAAATCGTACCAATTCAGGCCAATGTGAAAGCCAAAATGCAAGGGTGTTTTATCGAACAACGGTTGATTCCGCAATCTCGAGAATTGTGCAGAGGCGAGTACCGGTGCGCACAAAACAACCCAAATGAGTACTTTTTTATTCATTCTTACTAGAACGTTCTTAGGCCTCTTTTCGTGCCTGGTAGATGGTGGCAATGCCAAAAGTAACGGGTCGCGTGCGCTTCGGTGTTAAGCCAGCACGAACGAGTTCTTTTTCAAATGCAGCGCCATAAGGGAAGGCTTCAACACTCTCAGGAAGGTACGTGTAAGCACGCGGATCTTTTGAAACCAGTTTGCCAACCGTAGGCAGAATAGCTTTGAAATAGAACCAATAGAGCTGTTTGAATGGGAAATAGCGCGGTTGACTGAATTCCAGCACCACCAATTGGCCACCGGGCTTCAATACGCGCATCATATCCTTCAAGCCGTTGTGTAAATTTTGGAAATTACGCACTCCGAAGGCAACGGTAATGGCATCAAATGTCGCATCTGCGTAAGGCAAGTTCTCACTATCGCCGAGCTCTAAGACAATTTTCTTGCTCAACCCTTTTTTAGCGACTTTTCCGCGACCCACCTCGAGCATTCCTTCGCTGATATCNGCGCCGGTTATATCCGCACCGGTTCCTTTTGCTAGAGCAATGGCTAGATCTGCCGTTCCAGTAGCTACGTCAAGCACTAAAGTGGGAGCATCCGCTTTAACCATACGGACCACCTTGCGTCTCCATCCTTTATCAATGTTGAGCGACAATAGGTGGTTGAGCAAATCGTAACGCTTCGAAATGTTGTTGAACATTTCAGCTACCTGCTCTTTTTTTGCTGCTTCGCTGTCGTACGGTTTAATGTTTTCTGCTCCCGCCATTGTTTGTAATTTGATGCGCAAAGGTAGGCTATACGGCTTAACTTCGCAGTTATGAGTAGAAGAAGAAATACCAGTCAAGACGGCGCCGATAAAAAACGGAAGCCGCTATCGCTAAAGGACTTAAGTCAGCTTCGTAAAATCTTTTCGTACCTACGTCCACACCGTGTTTTGTGGATCGTCGGCTTCTTCTTCCTCCTCATAACCATGGGGACCTCGCTATTGTTCCCGAAATTGTTAGGAGGGCTTATGTCTTCCTCTGCGGAGAATTTGCGTGGCAATATGGTTCAAATGATGGGGCTGTTGGCGCTGCAAAGTGTGGCGGGTTTTTTCAGAGTGGTGATTTTTGTCATCGTTACAGAGCGCGCACTGGCTGCCCTTAGGGAAGATTTGTACGGCCATTTGGTGCACTTGCCCATGGCGTTTTTCTCGAGCAGGCGAGTAGGCGAGTTGAACTCTCGCGTTGCTTCGGATACGGCACAGATTGGGGAAACGCTGACGACCACATTAGCAGAATTTTTGCGCGGGCTATCCATGGTCATTGGCGGGATAGCTATTCTGGCGTTTACCTCCATTAAACTCACCTTATTCATTGTAGCGGTCATTCCGCCGTTCATGATTGTCACCTTGTTTTTCGGTCGCTTTATTCGCAAATACGCGAAACGCGTGCAAGACGAAGTTGCGGCATCGAATACCATTGTTGAAGAAACTTTTGCGGGGATTCAAACGGTGAAGGCCTTTGCTAACGAAGCCTGGGAAAGAAGTCGTTATGCCAAACGCATTCAAAATGTTGTAGGTCTTGCCGTAAAAGGTGGCTACTACCGCGGTGCTTTTTCTAGTTTCATCACTTTTGGGTTATTTGGAGCAATCGCATTGGTCATCTGGTTCGGGGCAGGCATGGTGCATGAAGGAGAATTGGCCGCAGAAAAACTCAACGAATTTATTTTGTATGCCCTGTTCATCGGTGGTTCTATTGGTGGATTGGCCAACGTATATGCCCAATTACAAAAGGCCATCGGTGCGACGGAAACCATCTTCGGACTGCTCGATGAAACGGTAGAAATGGAGCCGGCACAAGCACCTGCACCACCGATCGAAGTAGGGTCTATTGCAATGAAAGAGGTGAAGTTTAGCTATCCTACTCGTGCCGATGTTCCCGTTTTAAAGTCTTTGAGTTTCGATTTACCGCAAGGTCAAACGCTGGCATTGGTCGGTAAAAGTGGCTCAGGAAAGTCGACTATAGCCGCACTATTAATGCGCTTTTATACCGCATTCGAAGGGGAGTTCACGGCAAATGGTAAGCAGGTTACTGCGCTTGATTTACAGTCTTGGCGCAGTGCACTGGCACTGGTGCCTCAGGATGTTTTGCTTTTTGGAGGTACCATTCGCGAAAACATTACCTACGGAAATACAGCGGCCACTGATGCAATGATTATCGAGGCAGCGAAGGAGGCCAACGCATGGGAATTTATCGAAGGCTTTCCAGAGGGTCTCGAAACGACTGTCGGAGATCGAGGGGTTCAACTTAGTGGTGGTCANCGTCAGCGCATCGCTATTGCTCGAGCGCTTTTAAAGGATCCACAGTTGTTGATTCTTGACGAAGCTACAAGTGCTTTAGATAGCGAAAGTGAACATTTAGTTCAAGAGGCGCTGGACCGATTAATGAAAGGGCGCACCTCAGTGGTGATTGCGCACCGACTCAGCACCATCCGNAAGGCGCATCAAATCATCGTTTTGGAGGATGGCGCAATCATCGAACGCGGTACACACGAGGCGTTGATGAAGGAAGCAGGCACCTATGCTGAGCTGATCAAGCTGCAGGATGTAATGGGTAGAGATGTTCGTGACGAAGAGAAATCGGACCAATTGTAGGCNAACCTAAATTCATGTAGTATCTTAGGAATGATGAAACAAATCCTCAAACATCCAGCGGCAAAAATCCTCCTGAATAAATACTTTTTGACGGGAATCAGTTTTGTGATTTGGATGATTTTTCTGGACACGAATAATTACTTTATTCACGCTGAATTAACTGCGCAGATTGACGATCTCGAGAACGATATAGAGTTTTACGAAGAGGCGCTCGAGCGGGATAAAACGCTTTTAGAGCAATTGGTAACCGACCCTGAGGCTTTTGAACGATATGCTCGTGAAAACTTTGGCATGCACCGCGAAGGTGAAGATATAACCATCATAGAATTTGAATCCTCAAAGGATGACTGAAACAACCTACCGCGCCTATCCGCATGGAAAACGTGTGGCACCACTTTATACCGAGGCGCCTGACCAGCAGCCCGGTTTTCGCTCCAACCCGTGGTGGGTAATGGTGCAAGAGCATGCCGTTGAGAAAGAATTTGCAGCGAACGACTGGGCATTAGAGCGATTGAAGCACGGTGCCAGCGGTCTGCTTTTTTACCTGTACGATCACCAGTATTTGCCACGCATTCTTCGCGATATTGATTTACGCTACATCTACTTAGGGCTCGTGGTGGAAGGGAGCGGACCGGAAGTTATGGAGGCCTTACTGCATCATGCGCACAACGAGATTTTACCGCTAGATAAAATGAGTGGGTTCGTGAATATTGATCCGGTTGAAATTGCAGCAAGAACAGGACATTGGGATGAAGCGAAAATGTACGACCTCGGCGAACTAAGTAGGTTGACCCCGCCACAGTTTAAATACATGTGCGTCAATGCGAATTTCTATGGTGCATGTGGAGCTTCAGCTTCTACGCAACTAGGCTTAGCACTAGCTCATCTAGATTTTTACCTCGATGCCTTTGGTGAGGTTGGGTTAGAACAGTATTGGTTGGCACTAAGTGCGGGCACGCACCTCTTTGAGGAGATGGCGAAGATTCGCGCCATGCGTTTGCTTTGGGGCAGANTGCTTGAGACGTACGGCCTGCCACAAGTGCACTTAGAGATCTACGCAGAAACCGGCATTCAACAGCAAAGTGCATTGGATGTAGAAACAAATCTTTTACGTGCGGCCTCTGCCGCGTTTGGCGCCATTACAGGTGGTGCGGATGCCCTACAGATTCGCCCTTATACAGCGGTGCTGGGTGCAAATGATGCGGAAGCTGAGCGATTGGCTTTGAACCAGCATTATCTTTTTGCCTACGAGAGTTTCCTGGACCGGGTTGAAGATCCTGCGGCAGGGTCTTATTTTATCGAGACGTTGACGCAAGAGTTGTGTGAATCGGCTTGGGAAATTGCGCAAGAGGTACGCGAAATGGGCGGGATCTTGACGGCGCTCAAGTCGAATTGGATTCAAGATAAAATTTGGACGGAGGCGAGCGAAGCTGCCCCAAGTGACTACTTAGGAGTGAATAAGTTTCCTGCTGTAGCTGGATTCCCTGAAGGTTTCAAGCCTGCAGCACCAGTAAGTCGCGCAGTACATCAAAAGCAGTTTGCGGAATGTGAAATAGAACCATTACGCCCGGTTCGTTGGGCTGCTGCATTGGAAGAAGAACACGGTAAAAAAGCGTAGGTATGAGTACAAATTCGAAGTGGACTACGCCAGAACAAATCGTGGTAAAAAAGAACTACCAGCGCCAAGACCTTGAAGGGGTAACTCATTTGGGGACATTGCCGGGTACGCCGCCATACGTTCGTGGACCCTATGCATCCATGTATGTGGGTCGACCGTGGACCATACGCCAATACGCAGGGTTTTCCACTGCGACGGAGTCTAATGCCTTTTACCGTCGAAATTTGGCGGCAGGGCAAAAAGGATTGTCTGTAGCCTTTGATTTGGCCACTCACCGGGGCTACGATAGTGATCACGAACGGGTTTTTGGCGATGTAGGNAAAGCAGGTGTTGCGATTGATTCCGTTGAGGATATGAAGGTGCTGTTTGACGGCATTCCATTAGACCAAATGTCTGTATCGATGACGATGAACGGCGCCGTTTTGCCGATTATGGCGTTTTATATCGCAGCGGCGATGGAGCAGGGGGTTGAATTGGACCAATTAAGCGGAACCATTCAAAATGACATTCTCAAGGAATTCATGGTCCGCAATACCTACATCTATCCGCCGAAAGAAAGCATGCGCATCATCTCTGATATTTTTGCGTATACGAGCAAGAACATGCCGAAGTTTAATAGCATTTCTATTTCTGGCTACCACATGCAGGAAGCGGGAGCTACGGCCGATATAGAGATGGCATATACCTTGTGTGACGGATTGGAATATATTAAAACAGGTATGGATGCCGGTTTAGATATCGATGCCTTTGCACCACGTTTGAGCTTCTTCTGGGGCATAGGAATGAATCCGTTTATGGAGATTGCGAAGATGCGCGCGGCCCGATTCCTTTGGTCGAAACATTTAGAAGCATTGGGTGCTAAAGACCCCAAATCCATGGCGTTGCGCACCCATAGTCAAACTTCGGGATGGTCCTTGACCGAGCAAGATCCGTACAATAATGTTACGCGTACGGCTATTGAAGCCATGGCAGCAACTATGGGCGGCACGCAAAGTTTGCACACCAACTCTTTGGATGAAGCCATAGCACTTCCTACAGATTTTTCCGCGCGAATTGCCCGAAATACACAATTGCACTTGCAATTAGAAACCGATATTACCTTTACGGCCGATCCGTGGGGCGGATCGTATTACGTGGAGAAACTCACTGCGGATTTGATCGATCGCGCAACGGCGCTGATGGAAGAAGTGGAAGCACTTGGGGGCATGACGAAAGCCATTGAAGCGGGTATACCGAAGCTGCGTATTGAAGAAGCTGCAGCAAAAAAACAAGCACGTATCGATAGCGGATCGGATATTATCGTGGGTGTAAATGCATTTGAAAATGGTGCGCGCGCCGAACTCGATATTTTAGAGGTGCGCGGGGATGAAGTGCGTGAAGCCCAAGTGGCTGGCTTAGCCGCCCTGCGTGCGGCGCGCGACAGGCAAGCAGTCGATAAAGCACTTACGGCATTGTCAAAATGTGCGAAGGACGGAAAAGGAAACTTACTAGCTTTGGCTGTAGAAGCAGCGAAGGTTCGTGCAACGCTCGGGGAGATTTCTACTGCTTTAGAGGAAAATTGGGGCCGCTATGTAGCGAAAACTCAAACGATCAGTGGCGTTTATTCTAATGAAATGAAAATGAATAAGGATTTTGAGGCGGCTCTCTTGGCATCTGACCGATTCGCTGAAAAGGCTGGGCGCAGGCCGCGCATAATGGTTGCGAAAATGGGACAGGACGGTCACGACCGTGGTGCCAAAGTGGTGGCAACCTCTTTTGCAGATTTAGGCTTTGATGTGGATATGGGACCGCTTTTTCAAACCCCAAAAGAAGCCGCAAAGCAGGCGGTAGAAAACGACGTTCATATCTTAGGGGTGAGCTCCTTAGCAGCCGGACATAAGAGTTTAGTTCCTGCTGTATTGGCAGAATTGAAGGCGCTTGGCCGAGAGGATATTTTAGTGATCGTGGGTGGTGTGATACCTGCTCAAGATTATGAGTTCCTGTACGATCAGGGAGTAGCCGGGATTTTTGGTCCGGGAACAAAAATAGCCCAAGCGGCAACCGCCATATTGGATATTCTCATTGAGATGGAAGCATAAAAAAAGCCCCGCAACGCGGGGCTTTTTTATGCAATAGTATAGGGACCGCCTATTTAGCTTGACGCTTGCGGTCACTCTCGTTCAATAAGATTTTTCTCAAACGAATACTTTCCGGTGTCACCTCTACATATTCATCCGCACCAATGTATTCCATTGCTTCTTCCAAGCTGAATTTGATCGGTGTAAATAAGGCAGAGTTATCATCCTTACCTGCGGCGCGCATGTTGTTCAATTGTTTTGCGATACAAGGGTTAACAACGAGGTCACCTGGACGATTCGCTTCACCAACAATCTGACCGCCATAGAGCTGTTC
>JGI26082J51739_10002485_pt1 | contig 11240 bp, 10 predicted proteins | sample SaaInl5LU_22_DNA_FD_51739 | JGI IMG/M metagenome (IMG submission 51739)
AAATTCATGGTGGCATTGCTCAAGGTGTTGGTCAGGCGCTTTTGGAACATGTTGTTTATGATGATTCTGGTCAGCTTTTGGCCGGATCATTGATGGATTACGCCTTGCCACGGGCCGATCATTTTCCCGGGTTTCAGATCAGCACGCGCAATACAGCTTGCGCCAATAATGCGCTTGGCATCAAAGGATCGGGTGAGGCTGGGGCCATTGGCGCGCCACAAGCGGTGATTTCGGCCATTTGTGATGCGCTGGAAATGACTCATATTGATATGCCAGCAACACCGCTGGCCATTTTCAATGCGATGAAAGCCAAAACGGCCAATTNGCCAAAGAATAAAGGAGAATAGGGTGAGCGACAAAATCAATAAATCTGACGAGGAATGGCGTGAGCAACTGACCGAAGAACAATATCAGGTAACACGCAAACATGGCACCGAGCGGGCTTTTTCAGGCCGTCTTGATAAACATTATGACGCTGGCAACTATCTTTGTATCTGCTGCGCAACGCCGTTATTTTCATCTGAGGCGAAATTTGACTCAGGATCGGGCTGGCCGAGCTTTTTTGCGCCGATTGACGAGGCAAATATCGGCAAAACCGTCGATGAAAGCTTTTTTATGCGCCGGACCGAGGTTCATTGTGACCGTTGCGATGCGCATCTGGGCCATGTGTTTCCCGATGGGCCGCAACCGACCGGCCTTCGCTATTGCATCAATTCGGCGTCACTGGATTTTGTAAGCGACGAATAGGAGCGGTGACGGGCAAAGGCCGGTGCAGGCAGGCTAATTGTTATATTCGCCTGATTTGGTCTTCATCTTGCCATAGTGATGGCGCTTCATCTTGCTGATTTCATCATCATCTAAGCTGCCATCGCCATTGCTGTCCATGCGCTCGAACATGGCGACGATGCGGCCGTTGAACTCGGTTTTGTCAATCATGCCGTCGCCGTTGCGATCTAGCTTTTGAAAGCGTTTATCTTGGCGACTGGTGAGTTCTTCAAGGCTGATCAGCCCATCATTNTTGATGTCGAGCTTTTTTGCCATGAACTTGGCTCGCTTATGTGATGCATCGCCCATATCGGCATTCGCAAGTCCGGTGATGATGCTGCCAGATACCAGAAGACCGGCACCGATCAGATAGGGAAAATAACGCTGTTTCATGGGCTGTTCCTTTGATTTGCTATTTTGGGGTGCTTTTACAATATAGTGACGAAATGGTGACACCGGCATGCAGACAAACAGTGGGTGATGAATTCTGGCATACCGGTGCCACATCGCTATAGTCCCGCCAAATAGGGGCCGGAAAGGGGCGCGGCTGTGATCTTTTCGGGGTAATAAATTGGCAATAATTAGGCAAAAATCTGCCATGATTTTGGCAGGCATGACTTGCTTTTACCCCATAGCGGGCATAGCTTGGCGACTGGAAAGATGGGCGTGGCAGGCTGGCAAGATCAGCCATGTTGGCCGTTATAAAGGGAAATAGGTNGATGTCTTTGCCGTCTGAAACTGAATTATCAAATCAGATGCCATGGGTTGAGGGGGCAACACGCGTCTTTGGCGTGATTGCCCATCCGGTTGATCATGTTCGTGCGCCAATGGTGTTNAACCCGCGCTTTGCGGCGGCGGGTTTGCCGCATATCATGGTGCCAATCAATGCGCCGCCTGAAAAGCTNGAAATCATCATCAACGGGCTTCGTGCCATACCAAATTTTGGCGGGCTTGCTGTTACGATCCCGCATAAAATGCCACTTGCCGATCTTTGCGACAGCCTTGGCACCGCCGCCCAGTTGACGGGGGCGGTCAATGCAGTGCGGTTTGATGATGATGGTAAAATGCATGGCGATAATTTTGATGGCGCCGGTTTTGTTGCTGGCGCTGTTGGCAATGGGTATGATGTTGCTGGTAAGGCGATTTTACTGATTGGGGCAGGCGGTGCCGCCCGCGCCATTGCGGCGGCGCTGATCGAGGCGAAAATTGGTAAATTAACGATCGCCAATCGCAGTCTAGGCAAGGCAGAAGAGTTTGCCAGCCTGCTTGCCGATAAAACCGGCTTTGCCGATGTTCATGCAGCTGCGCTTGTTGATTGTGATGGCAGTGACGCCGATATGATCATCAATAGCACCAGCCTTGGCTTAAAACGGGGCGATGCCCTGCCTTTGGCGCTGGATGCAGTGCGCGCTGATACGGTGATTGCTGATATCATTATGGTTCCGGCTGAAACCGAATGGCTTGCTGCGGCGCAAAAAGCGGGGCTTCGGGTGCATTATGGGCGGCATATGCTTGATTACCAAATCGATCTAATCGGTAAATTTATCGGCGCGCTTTAGCCAAAGAGCCGATTCGGTCATTGAGTTCGCTTGGCCAGACAGCTATAACTGGGCGGTGCTGCAATGGCATAATCGTTGGGAAATGAGGAAGTGAATGACTGATACAGCAAATGTTTGGACTGATGAACGTCTTGAAAAGCTGAAAGAGCTGTGGTCGCAAGGCTTGTCCATTTCGCAGATTGGCGAGGCACTTGGCGTATCGCGGAATGCGATTGCTGGCAAAGCCCACCGGATGGGCCTGCCAAAACGCCCATCGCCAATTAGCCGGCCAAAGGTTGAAAAGCCGAAAGTCGTTGTGCCTGAGATAACTGAAAATTTGCCATTGCGCCTTGAGTTGCGGCAATTGGAATGGTCACGAAGCAAATGTTGCTGGCCAACTGGTGACCCCAAGAAAAATGGTTTTGTCTTTTGCGGTGATGCAATCGTCCCTGGCAAGCCTTATTGTCTGACGCATTGTCAAGAAGCCTATACAACATCGCGCGACTCAAGTTAACGCCAATGTTAAAACGTCGCGAGGACTATACGCCGCCCGCTTTTCTGGTAACGGCTGTCGATCTGAATATCGACATTCATGATCTTGGTAGCATTGTCACAACCAGACTGGCCGTTACACCGAACCCTGCGGCTGGCGGCGCAACAATCTTGCATCTAGATGGACGTGCGCTTGAGCTTCAATCGATTTCGGTCGATGGCAGGCCCTTGGCCAATGCTGACTATAGCCATGACGAATCCGGATTGCAGATTTCCGGCCTGAATGGCGCTTGTGTTGTTGAAACAATTGCCAAATGCCACCCTGAAACCAATACCGCCCTTGAAGGGCTGTATCTGTCTGGCGGTATGTACTGCACACAATGCGAGCCTGAAGGATTTCGCCGGATCGGGTTTTATCCTGATCGCCCTGATGTGATGAGTATTTTCACTGTTCGTCTAGAGGCGGCGCGTGCCTATCCGCAATTGCTGTCCAATGGAAACCTTGTCGAAACTGGCAATTGCGGCAATGACCGGCATTTTGCCATCTGGCATGACCCGCATCCAAAGCCTAGCTATCTATTTGCGGCGGTTGTTGGTGACCTTGATTGCGCTATTGATAGCTTTCAAACCATGTCAGGGCGCAAGGTTGATCTGCATATCTATGTTGAAAAGGGTAATGTGGCCTTGACCCATCATGCGATGGATTCGCTGAAACGGTCAATGCGCTGGGATGAAGAGGTTTATGGTCTTGAATATGACCTTGATCTGTTCCAGATTGTCGCGGTTAGCCATTTCAATATGGGCGCGATGGAAAATAAAGGCCTGAATATTTTTAACAGTAAATTTGTGCTGGCCGATCCGAAAACCGCAACTGATACAGATCTACATCGCGTAGAATCAATTATTGCCCATGAATATTTCCATAATTGGACAGGCAACCGTGTTACCTGCCGTGATTGGTTTCAATTGACTTTAAAAGAGGGGTTGACGGTTTTTCGTGATCAGTGTTTTTCGGCAGATATGCATGATGCTGGCCTGCAACGCGCCGATGATGTGTCGATGCTTCGCGCCGCGCAATTTCCCGAAGACCGCAGCCCAACAGCACACCCAATCCGGCCTGAAAGCTATCGCGAGATCAATAATTTTTACACTGCTACCGTGTATGAAAAAGGTGCCGAGGTCATTCGTATGCTTGCCGGATATCTTGGCAAGGACGGGTTTCGGCGCGGCACCGATCTCTATTTTGAACGCCATGATGGGGCGGCGGTAACCTGTGATGATTTTGTGGCGGCGCTCGCCGATGCGAATGGCGTGGATCTGTCGGGCTTTGCCGGCTGGTATTCGCAGGCCGGAACGCCCGAATTGACCGCCCGCCGTGTGGCGATTGATGATGATCAGGGGTTTGCCATCGAATTTACCCAAAATATTCCCGAAACCATGGCAAAAACACCTCGATTGCCCTTGCCGATACCGGTTCGTCTGGGGCTTGTTGGTGATGATGGGGCGATTGTTCCATTCCGGCTTTCTGCCGATGCGCCATTTTTGGATGAACAGGTCATTCTGGTCACCGACAAAACAAATCTTCAACCGATTTTTCCAGCATCATCTGGAAAGGTTGTGCCTAGTCTGCTTCGCAATTTTTCTGCGCCAGTTATTTTGAAAGATGATTTGTCGTCATTGGAACGGCTGCATTTGATGGCGCATGATGCCGATATGTTTAACCGCTGGGATGCGGCGCAAACGCTACTTGCTGATCAAATTCTGGCAACTGCAAATGATCAGAAATATGCCATTGATGAAACGGCGGTTGCAGCACTTGCCAGTGCCTATGCCAACAGTCTTGCCGATGAAGATTTGCTGGATATGTTTAAATCAGGTCTTTTGACACTGCCAGCTATTTCGGTTCTGGAAAGCCGTATGAAGCCAGCTGATCCAGTGGCGCTGTTCCATGCGCGTCGGGCGGTCGAGGCTGCTCTGGGGCGGGTGCTGGCACCGCAAATCAAATCAGCGCTGACAGATGACAATATGGCCATTATGGCCAAAACAGATGGTGGGCGTGCCTTGTTAAACCGGCTATTGGCTATGGCCATCGCTGCCGGTGACAGTGACGCCATTGAACGCGCCGCAAAACAGGTTCATGACCAGAATATGAGCCTATCACAAGGCGCATTAGCGGCTTTGAACCATTGTGATCATCCGGCGCGGGCCATTGCCTTACAGGCTTTCCATGACCGGTGGCAGGACAGCCCGCTCGTCATGGAAAAATGGTTCATGATGGAATCAATGTCGCTTGTCTCTGGCACGGTTGCACGGCTTGGCGAATTGATGGCGCATCCGGCATTTGATGCGAATAATCCAAACAAATTACGCTCGGTTCTTGGTGCCTTTATGACCGGCAATCCGGTGCATTTCTATGCTGAGGATGGATCAGGATTTGATTTTATCGGTGATTGCCTAATTGATATTGATGCGCGCAACCCGCAATTGGCAGCAAGAATGGCTTTGCCATTGACCCGTCGGACGCAATATGCACCGGCACGGCGTGCCAAGATGGGTGCGGTTTTGCAAAAGCTGCAACAACAGGCGCAATCAAACGATCTTCGTGAAGTCATTGACAAGGCACTGGCAGATGGCCCGTCACCCGTTTAAAAAGCGGGTAAGCGGGCAAATGGCATGGAGATATGGTCTGTCAGGCTTTTAGGCGATACTAGCGGCGCAAAAAGGCGGGTACATGACCCGTTTCAGCCAAGGTGTTTCCAGAACAATCCGGCGGTGATGGCAATTCATCATCGCGGTTACGGTTCTTGTTTTTCGCGGCTGGTTTTGCCGCTGGTTTTGCTTCTTGCGCCGGCGATGAAGCTCCCGATGAAGCTCCAGATGAAGCACTAGCTGATTTGGCTTTTGTCGGTTCGGTGGGTTTTTCGGTTGCCACGTCATTTTGTGCTGGGTTTTCTGCAGGCTTCTTNGCGTTTCTACCGCGACCACGACCCTTTGACGGTGATTTTTCACTGGCGTCTTGAGCCGGTGCGCTATTCTCGCTCGCGTGGCTATCGTCAGTTTTAGCATCGGCTTTGGCGCCGGCTTTACCATCACTAATTGTTGGTTTTGATGCCGATGATTTTGCGCCTGATTCAACAACCCTGCCATCAACAACGGTGATTTGCGGAATGGGTTTGCTGATCAGCTTTTCAATAAAGCCAATATATTTGATGTCATCTTTGCTGGCGGCGATGGTAAAGGCACGCCCTGATTTGCCAGCGCGGCCAGTACGGCCAATGCGGTGGACATAATCTTCGGCATGGCTCGGCACATCAAAATTGAAAACATGACTAAGACCGGCAATATCAAGCCCGCGTGCAGCAACATCCGAAGCGATCATGAGGGGAACTTCGCCGTCTTTGAACCGCTGCAAAGCTTCAAGACGCGCCGATTGAGTCATGTCACCATGAAGGGCAACAGCCGAAAAGCCATGCCGAGTCAGTGATTTGATCAATTCGGCGATATCGCGTTTACGGTTGCAGAAAATGACGGCGTTTTTTACCGCTTCATGGCGCAGAATATCACGCAGAATCTGGCGCTTTTTCTTGACGTCAGTCCAAATCAAATGCTGGGCAACCGTATCGGCTGTCGCTGCTGGCGGGGCCACTTCGATGACTTTTGGATTCATCACAAATTTGGCACCAAGCTTTTGAATATCNTCAGACAATGTTGCCGAGAAAAACAGCGTTTGGCGCATCCGCGGTAACAGACCAGCGATCCGTTCAACATCGGGGATAAAGCCCATATCTAGCATCCGGTCGGCTTCGTCAATCACCAGAATTTTCACATCATTCAACAGAACTTTGCCNCGTTCGAAATGATCCAGTAACCGGCCCGGCGTGGCGATCAGGACATCAACGCCCTTGCTTAGCGCCGCATTCTGTTCGGTAAAGCTGACGCCGCCGATCAATAATGCCATGCTTAATTTATGGTANGAGCTGAATTTTTCGAAGGAGTCGGCAACCTGTGCCGCCAATTCGCGNGTCGGCGCAAGAATAAGCGAGCGGGGCAGGCGTGCCTTGGCGCGGCCTGAGGCCAGAATATCAATCATCGGCAAGGTAAATGAGGCAGTTTTGCCTGTGCCGGTCTGCGCCGAGCCAAGAATATCGCGGCCCATCAAAACAATGGGGATGGATTTTTCTTGGATGGGTGTTGGGCTGGTATAACCTAAATCGGCTACCGCCCGGCTTAGCTCGTCACTGAGGCCGAGATCTGAAAATTTCAAGGATAAGTTCCCTATTGATATTGACTAGAAACGTCTTGGCGCCACAAGCGGGCAATTTACTGTAAATTCCATAAGTTTTTATGGGCTTTCAACGTTGCTGGTGATACAGAGGAAAGCCGCTCAGGTCAATCTTTCATTCTGTCATCCTTAACGAGCCCTTTATGCCTTCCTTCACACCAATTTTTATTCCCGGCCTTCTTTGCACCGAATTGCTTTTTGCCAAACAGCGCACCAGCCTGCCAAATCAGGGGCATATCGCCGATACAACGCGCCATGATTCAATTCATGATATGGCGCTGGCGGCGCTTGATCTTTGTGATGGGCCGCTGGTGCCAATTGGCCTGTCAATGGGTGGCTATGTGGCTTTGGAAATGGCGCGGCTNGCACCTCAGCGCATGGCAGCTATGGCATTGCTTAGTACCAATTGCCGCGATGACAGCGCCGAAAGNCAACGCCAACGCCAGCAGGCAATTGCGCTTGCCAAACATAAAGGCTTTCAAGGTGTCACGCGCCGTTTGATGCCACGGTTATTATCTGAGGCGGCGTTGCATGATGAGGCGATTGTTGCCGATGTTCTGGCAATGGCAGCCGACATCGGGCGTATGGGCTTTGTTCAACAGCAAACTGCAATTATGGGGCGGCGCGCACAGCATGATACTTTAGCCGGCTTTACCGCGCCGATTCTTGTTTTATGTGGCAATTTGGATGTTCTGACCCCGCCAAACCTGTCGGTTGAAATGGCCGGTCTTGCGCCACAGGCCGAATTATGCCTGCTAAACGGCATTGGTCATCTGTCATCCTTGGAAGCGCCCGAGGCGGTTACCAATGCGCTTGAGTCATTATTTGAGCGTGTTGCCGATTAGAGGCTAAGCTGTTTTCTGCTTGCGAATTGAGAGATACAGCGCATAGACCGCGACAAAGCCATAAAGCGCGATTGCGGGAAGCGGAATCACCGCAGCTTGCTCGGCAATGATTTTAATCAGTGACAAGGTAATGGCGGCAAATCCAATGCCGCAGCCAAATAAGACACGTTTTGTCGTTCGATATCCATCATCGCGAACCAGAAAGATCACCAATCCCGCCAGAAAAGACATCGCTGCAAGGCCGCGGCGCATGATCATGCCGACATGAATCGCTTCATCGCTGGCGCCGGGAAAAATTTGGATCGTCAGCGGTGTTGCAAAGCCGTAGAATAACAGCCCTTGCAAAACCAGCCCGCCACCAATGAGTCGAAGTGCTATTTGCGGGCGCATGAAAACCCCGAAATCTGGAACTTGCTACACATCGAGATTGGCCAGTGCATCTTCGGCATGATCGCGGATATAACCAAACCGTAATTCGGCTTTTTTACCCATTAATGTATTGACCAGCTGGTCAGTATGACGCCGCAAATCGGCGCCAACCGAATCACGAAGCGGCAATGAAACCTGCAGNAAGCGGCGACTTGCCGGATTCATCGTGGTTTCTTTCAATTGTGATGGCGGCATTTCACCAAGCCCCTTAAAGCGGCTGATTTCGACCTTGCCACGGCCATCAAAGACGTTTTTCATGCTTGCTTCGCGCTGTTCTTCATCAAGCGCATAGACGGTTTTGCCGCCCTGTGTCAGCCGGTAAAGCGGTGGCTGTGCCAGATAGAGCCGTCCAGCCTCAACAAGCTGTGGCATTTCGCGGTAAAAATAGGTCATCAGCAATGCCGCAATATGCGCGCCATCGACATCGGCATCAGTCATGATGATGATCCGGCCATAGCGAAGATCATCCAGCCGGAAATCCTTTCCCGGTTTGACGCCCAATGCCAAGGATAGATCAGATAATTCCTGATTGGCGCTCAGCTTTTCGGTTGACGCGCTTGCCACATTCAAGATTTTGCCCCGAAGCGGCAATACGGCCTGAATTTTTCGGTCGCGTGCCTGTTTTGCCGATCCACCAGCAGAGTCGCCCTCGACCAAAAATAATTCGGTCATTTCATTATCGCTTGACGAACAATCAGCCAATTTGCCGGGAAGACGCAAACGTCTTGTTGCCGATTTACGCGCGACTTCCTTTTCTTTTTTGCGGCGTTTGCGGTCATCCGCGCGTTCAATCGCGGCATCCAACAAAAATGTTGCACGTCCGGCATCAGCTGATAGCCATTGATCAAACCGGTCACGCACCGCCTGTTCGGTTTGGCGTGTTGCGTCAGTCGAGACAAGACGGTCTTTTGTCTGGCCCTGAAATTGCGGATCGCGCAAAAACACCGACAGCATGATTGCCCCGCCAGCAAGCGCATCATCAGCAGTGATGTCAGCGGCCTTTTTATTGCCAACCAGATCGCCAAAGCTACGAAGGCCGCGAACGATGGCTTGACGAAAGCCGGTTTCATGCGTTCCGCCTGATGGTGTTGGCACGGTGTTACAATAGCTGTGGAAAAACCCATCTTCACCAGGGCCAAGCCAGGTGATGGCCCATTCAAATTTCTGCCCGTCAAGCTCTACCGCTTCGGCAAAGGGGGTGGAAATCATCAAGGCTTTGTCAGTGGTCGCATCGGTAAGATAATCGGCAAGGCCGCCCGGATAATGCAGGCTGGTTTCGGCCGGTATGGNATCATCATTGCCAAGCAATGCCGGATCACAGCGCCAACGAATTTCAACACCGGCAAACAGATAGGCCTTGGATCGTGCCATCCGGTAGAGCGTGGCGGGGCGGAATTTCGCGCCAGCGCCAAAAATTTCAGTATCGGGCGTAAAGCTAACCGATGTGCCTCGGCGATTTGGGGCGGCGCCAACTTCAACAAGCGGNCCAAGTGGCTTGCCGCGCGAAAATCGCTGTTGATANAAAATTTTGTCACGCGCAATTTCAACCATCAAATCACTTGATAGCGCGTTCACGACTGACGCACCAACACCATGCAGACCGCCAGAGGTTGCATAGGCTTTACCAGAAAATTTACCGCCAGCATGAAGCGTTGTCATAATGACTTCAACGGCGGATTGATCGGGAAATTTTGGATGTTTGCCGGTTGGCATGCCGCGCCCGTTATCGCGAATGGTCAATCGGTCGGCAGATTCGAGATGAATGTCAATCCGGTTGGCATGGCCAGCAACAGCTTCATCCATCGAATTATCAAGAATTTCAGCAGCCAGGTGATGCAAGGCGCGGTCATCAGTGCCACCAATATACATGCCCGGACGATGGCGAACAGGCTCTAGCCCTTCCAATACCTCGATATTGGACGCATCATAATCATCGGTTTTCGCGGCATTGCCAAATAGATCAGCCATCAATCACTCATCGGGTTTAAAGGCGGTCGCCAGCGGGATGCGGCGTTGCGCCACTATATCGGCCTTGGATAGCGTCTGTCTACCGTATCTAGCAATGATCTGCCGTTCAAACGCCAATATATTGTGATTGGCTGGCAAAATCGCCACAAAGCCGACCAGAAACGGCATCTGCCAGAAATCGCAGATGATGCAAATGGCAGACGCTAGTAACGGCAGAAAAAAAGGCGGGGACCAGCCCCGCCTTTTCAGATTGTCTTTTGCGATCGATTAATATGAATAATACATATCAAATTCGACAGGTGCAGGTGTGTGTTCCAGACGGATCACATCTTGCATTTTCAGCTCGATAAAGGCGTCGATCTGATCGTCACTGAAGACATTGCCCTGTGTCAGGTAACCGCGGTCTTCGTTCAATGCCTCAAGGGCTTCACGAAGCGATCCACAAACGGTTGGGATTTGTGCCAATTCTTCAGCTGGCAGATCATAAAGATCCTTATCCATCGCGTCACCGGGGTGGATCTTGTTACGAATACCGTCAACACCGGCCATCAGCATTGCCGAGAATGANAGATATGGGTTTGCTGTTGCGTCTGGGAAACGCACTTCAACACGCTTGCCAGCAGGTGAATTCACATGCGGGATACGGCATGATGCTGAGCGGTTGCGTGATGAGTAAGCCAACAGAACAGGAGCTTCATAACCTGGAATCAACCGCTTGTAGCTGTTGGTTGATGGGTTGGTGAAGGCGTTCAGTGACTTGGCATGTTTGATAATGCCGCCAATGTAGTAAAGCGCAGTTTCAGACAGATCAGCATATTGATTGCCAGCGAAAAGCGGCTTGCCATCTGACCAAAGCGACTGGTGAACATGCATGCCTGATCCGTTATCACCGGAAATTGGCTTTGGCATGAAAGTCGCGGT
>JGI26082J51739_10002487_pt1 | contig 11239 bp, 12 predicted proteins | sample SaaInl5LU_22_DNA_FD_51739 | JGI IMG/M metagenome (IMG submission 51739)
GTGACGTTGGCACCACTGCCGCTTCGGGCGTTGAGAAACGCGACCGTCTGCGTGCCCTCGCCGCTCAAACGGCACCTGCTCCCGTAAAAGCACCAGCGGCTCCGAAGGCTGATGCACCCAAAAACCCTGCCCCCAAGAAAACGGCTAGCGCTACACCTAAGCTAGTGGAACCGGACGGCAGCAACGAAGAGTGGGATGAGTTCTGAGCACTTCACCTCAAACCCACCCAGATAACCGCTCTGGAGTCTCCTATGAGACTCCGGACCGGGACTCCGGCTCCCGTACCGGCGAGCAGCGCGAGTTTAAGTTCAGTCGCCAGCAGTTTATCTGGGTAAGGGATAAGTTATACGAGCACTGCGGAATTGTGCTCTCTGATCACAAAGAGAGCATGGCCTACAACCGTTTAGTGCGGCGTGTGCGAGATCTGAAGCTCGATGGCTTTGACGCCTACCTGAGCTACCTGGATTCGCATCCGGCTGAGTTCAATCAGTTTGTGAATGCGCTGACCACCAATCTGACGGCCTTCTTCCGTGAAGCTCACCACTTCGAGTTCGTGCGCGATCATATAGTGCCGCAGATTCGTCAGAGTGGTCGACGCACAACGCGAAGTTGGTCCGCCGGCTGCTCGCTCGGAGAGGAGACCTATTCGTTGGCAATGACACTCGCCGAAGCCTACGCGAACCTACCCTCGATGGACTGGCGTATACACGCAACCGATATCGACTCAGATGTTCTGGCGCACGGCTCTGCCGGTGTTTATATGCGCGAGCGACTCAATGCAGTACCCGAGCGTCAGTTGCACCGGTGGTTCCTTAAAGGGAGCGGTTCTCAAGCTGGCAAAGTTAAAATCAAACCTGAGCTGCGTCGCCACATCGATTTTCAGCAGGTTAATCTAATGGCGGACTGGCCGATTGACGGCCCTCTCGACTTCATATTCTGTCGCAACGTGATGATCTACTTCGATCAGCAAACACAAGCACGACTGCTATCGCGCATGGCTGAGCTGCTACGCCCTGACGCCTACCTGTTTATCGGCCACTCGGAATCGATCAACAAGCTCACCGACCGGTTTAAACTGGTAGGCAAAACCATCTACCAGAAGGTTAAGTGAGGCGTCTATGCTGGTTGGGTCAGGCAAACTTGAGCGCTACTGGGATCACCAATGGAGTCATTGGTTAGTCAACCTTGCGCAAGGCGACTACGCCGTCAGTGACGAGCCAATTCTTCTAACGACTGTACTTGGCTCCTGTGTCGCTGCCTGCCTCTACGCACCCGATAAGCAGATGGGTGGTATCAACCACTTTCTGTTACCTCAAGCCGGGGCCAGTGAATCGGATTCCAGCTCGTTTCGCTACGGTATCCACGCGATGGAGGTGTTGATTAACTCACTGCTTCGTAAAGGGGCTGCTCGGGACACCCTAGAGCTGAAGGTATGCGGAGCTGCTGATGTAGTCAGTGGGCTGAGTAATCGAGTTGGTCAGGCTAATGCAGCCTTCATTCGACTCTATGCTCAGCAAGAGCAACTGAACTTGTTGGCGGCTGACCTCGGCGGGGAAAACCCCCGACGAGTGGTCTTCAACCCGACAACCGGTAGCATGAAGGTTAAGCGCCTAGCTCGCCACCTCAGCAAAGATGATCTACGTCACGAAACTGTTCAAGCTGCAAAACTGGAGCAGAAAGTGCTCTCTAATGCCGAGGTTGAACTGTTCAACAAGGATAAGGAGATCGTGCGATGAGCAAAGCCCGCGTTCTGATTGTTGATGACTCTACTGTGGTTCGTGCTGTCTTGCGCGAGATGTTATTGGCCGACCCTGAGGTTGAGGTAGTGGGCGAAGCCGCGGACCCTTATGAAGCACGCGATAAAATCAAAGCGACTAACCCAACGGTACTTACGTTAGATGTTGAGATGCCTCGCATGGATGGGATCACCTTTCTGCGCAACCTGATGCGACTCAATCCGCTGCCAGTTATCATGCTCTCCTCCCTCACTTCTGAAGGTGCCGAGACGACCTTACAAGCACTTGAGATCGGCGCGGTCGACTACATGCCCAAACCGACTGCGCACGATGATGAGAGCAAACTCGACGCTTTCCAGCATGAACTGATTACCAAGGTCAAAAACGCTGCGGCCTCTTTTCACAAGGTCAAACATCTGAGCCGTGTAAAGAGTGCCATCAAGCCACAAGTACATGCTCCGCGCGCCAACATAGGTCAGCTGCGCAAATATGCACTTATCGCCATCGGTTCATCGACCGGCGGAACTGAAGCTTTGCGTGAGGTCATGCAGGCATTGCCAAGCGGATTACCACCGATCGTGATTGCCCAACATATACCGGGATCTTTCAGCGCCCGCTTGGCAGAACGGCTCAACTCCATTACCAAAGTTCGCGTGGTTGAAGCGCAAAACATGCAAGTACTCGAACCGGGACACGCCTATCTCGCACCGGGTGAAGCGCACCTAAGAGTAGAAAAAAGCGGCGGTATTCTGCGCGCCAGACTTGGTGACGATGCGCCAATTAATCGCCACCGTCCTTCGGTTGAGGCGCTGTTCGACTCTGTCTTGCCCATCGCTCCTGAAGCCTCTGTCGCAATTATGCTTACCGGTATGGGCGAGGATGGCTCGATGGCAATGAGACGGCTACGAGACGCTGGCGCNTACACCATCTGCCAAGATGAGAGCACAAGTTTGGTATGGGGTATGCCGGGCGCTGCCGTTAAATACGGTGCAGCCTGTGAACAGGCCCCATTAAATAGAATCGGAGAGCGCATACTGCGCCGCTTCACTGAGAAACAAGAGAGCAAAGTATGAACAACTTCAAACCACCTTGGGTGAGTCTTGGCATCGTTGTTGTCATTGCACTTGAGCAGGGCTTCAGTGACTCACAAATTATCCTCTGGCTCGGCCTCCTCGGTATGGCTGCACTTGCTGGCTATCAACTCTACTTGGAACGCTCAAAAATGGAGCTGTCAGCAACAAGGCGGCCAGCGACAGCGAGAGTGCAAAAATTGCCGGTACACTGGCTCCGAACTCAGCGCCAGCAAATGGAACACCTGGGCTGCGTGATACCTTTCATCAGGTTTCAACCAACCTCTCCTCCGAAGCAGAAATTGTGCATCAAGAGGCCGAACGTGTTCGACAGCTTATCAGCGACGCTGTGCAGCTGATGGATGGGAGTTTCCGCACTATTCACAAGATCTCCAATGAGCAGAGTCAGCACACTTCAGAGATCATCGCGCAGGCCCAGGCCGGTGATGGCGAATCCGGCATGAGCATGCAGGCGTTTATTACAGAAGTGCAGACCTCGGTTGGGCGGTTCTCCAATGTGATGGAAGCGGTCTCCGCCAACTCAGAGACAATCGTGAACCATATCGAGCAGATGCTCGGAAAAATGGACGGAATATTCAAACTACTTGAAGAGGTTGAGGGACTCGCAAGTCAAACTAACTTGCTCGCCCTCAACGCCGCGATTGAAGCCGCGCGGGCCGGCGATGCCGGACGTGGCTTTGCCGTAGTCGCTAATGAAGTGCGCGTGCTTTCTGTTAACTCATCCGAACTAAACGAACGAATTCGTGACGAGATTGGGGCGACCCGAGCAACAATTGACGGGCTGAGTAAAACGGTCGAGAAGATCGCGAGTACTGATATCGCTCAGGCTATGGACACCCGCGCTGATGTAGAGCGCATGTTCACTGATATGAATGCCCTCAATGATTTTCTACATCACAAAATCCAAGCGGTTTCAGGCTTAGGTGGTGAGCTTAGCGTTTCCGTTGATGAAGCAATCCGTTCGCTTCAGTTCGAGGATATCGCCTCTCAAGCCCTCGGTTCACTGAAACACAATGTTGAGGCGCTTAACGAGATGGCCTCAGCCATAGAGCAGCTTGCCAACGAAAAGGATGAGATAGATGAAGAGAAGCTGCAGCAGCTCAGAAACCGTCTAGCACAACTGCTTGAGGACCTTAAGACACGTAACAGCCAGCGTACTGTTGCCCAAGTCGACATGGACGAGGGCGAAATCGAACTCTTTTAGAGCAGAGCGGCGCGGCACACCTGTGCCCACCGCCAGAATTTAAGCAATACGTTGTTGATTGATCGATTCGCACTTCACCATCTTTGCACATTCACCGAAATAGGCAGCGACTTCAGCATTGCAACGCTCCAACAGATCCAAGCGATCATTGAAATCAATCAACAGATCGTCACCAACTATACGGACTTTGAACAACAGAAAATCGTAGACCAGTTGACCCCGTTTTAGCCCTTCGGCAATGATCTCATAAGGCTCCATAAAACGAGCGGCACCGCGACTCGGCTTGGCTTCAGGCCAACGCAACCGATCAAACACCAACAAGGCTTCCCAGAGATTATGCAACTCCTGGCCAGCGCGTGACTCTTCCGACCAAGTTGCACCATCTAAACAGTTACGCGCCCGCATGTAGCGCCCTACTTTGAAGGCTCCACCCGCCTCTGCGCGCTCCTCAAAGTAGCGCAACGCCAATACCAGATTACGGCGCTGCTGCTCGAGATTGAGAGGTGCTTCTTTTACCGAACCCTTAGCCTGGGCTAACCGACGCTCTTTATAGCGAGCCAACTCAGCCTCATTGGGGTGCATCTCCCCTAGCACCTCGAGACAACGCTGATCTAAAGCGTGATCAAGCGACTCTTTTAGCTGCTCAAAGCGGCCGTTCGAGTACCAATAGGTATTGGACAGCACAGACTCAAAGCTAAGTGAGGGGGCTTTGCGAATCGCTTGACTCATCAGATCAAGCGCCTGCTCCATCAGATCCATCGCTTCGTTGCGCTGCTTTTGAAGCTTATCAACCGCTTTAACTGACCATCCATTTTTCAGCTGTTCAACTTGCTCGGTCATAAAACCATCGCCCCTGTCTTCGATATGACTTTTGTGTACTTTGAGTTGATTACAACACTTGTGACTCTTATTAACAACAGAAATGGCTCTAAAGCAGTTAGGTTTAGGATGAAAATGTCTCATAGAGAAAAGTGTTGAACTGCAGCGGGAGTATTCACGTAATCGATCTAATAGCTAGCAGCCAGAACATAGACTATGCGCACCCCACTTCTCACGATTACCCTTTGGAGCATAAGTTGGGCGAGTGCAGCAGCGCCCTCTACTGGTCAGCTTCTGCAGGAGGCTCAACGTCAGTTTCCAGCCATCTATCTACCGTCAGTCGGTTTTCGTAACACGTCTCAAGTAAAATGGACGATGCCAGAGGATGAAGGCCCCGGTATCGCGGTGAAAGGTTTTCGATTTGAGGGTAATCAGACTCTTAGCAACCAACAGCTTGAACAGACCTTTTCTCGTTATTCAAATACCAGCCTGACCCCTCGCCAAATCTACTCTCTGACCGACCTGATCAAACAACTTTATGCCAGTACAGACCTCGCTGTAAGCGCAAAGGTGCCGCCACAGGATGTTGAAGATGGAATAGTTCTATTCAACATCAGGGAGGCGGGTTTTGCCGGTGTTGAACTCGATTATGGCTTCGAAGATAGCTTCAACGTTGATCTTGAACNGATTGAAGCAATTGCCGGCGCCGGCGTAATTGATGTGGAACAGCCAAAACTTAGCGAAATGCAGCGCGGGCAACTGCTTGCTATTGACCTGCACGGGGTTGCGGTCTCAGGTGGCAACCATCCGAATGAAGAGGGAGATCAGCAACTCGAGTTGTGGGTGGAGAACACTGCAACCTACTCAGGAACCGTTGAAGTCGATAACTCCGGTAATCGCGAGACTGGTGAAGCGCAACTGCGACTTACTTCACTATACGCCAGCCCGTTTAATCGAGGCGGCGCAACCTATGTAAACCTTATTACCAGTGAAAATTCTCGCTTTGGCAGCGTCGCCTATCGTGGTCCAGTCGGATTACACGGAGCAACTTTCGATGTTCAGCTGGGACTACTCAACTACGACACGGGGAGCATTAGCAGTAATGCGCAAAGCTACNCACTAGGTTATCGCTACCCAGTAACAAGAAGCGTGCAGAGAAACCTATTTGCAACGCTCTTAGCAGAGCACCGAGACCTGGGATACGTTCTGAACACCCTTGATCTGACTTTCGATGGCAATCGCGCCTATCGGGTTGGCCGACTCACCTACAGCGCGCAATTCACTGTGGGCGACACCGATGAAAATAGTTCGAGGGGCAGTTTCAGTAAGATCTCAGGCTTTCTAAATTTTAGTCAGCGTTACCCCAGCGGCTGGCGATATAATGCGCGCTTGAGCGGTCAGTTCAGTGATGTCGAGTTAGACGATGCTGAACGCGTGATTCTTGGGGGCCGAGAGGGGCTCAGAGGCTACACCAGCGTGGACGGTCTGACTGATAACGCCCTAATGGTAAATCTTGATCTACAAAAGCAATTAACTGATCGTTTGCGTCTAGGGGTCTTTTACGACGCCGCGCGCGCGGAGGATCCCCAGATCGCAGGCTTTCAAGCCACTATGGCCAACTTGGGCATCTCTTCGCGCATCAACCTAAAGGAAGATATCACTTTAGACTTTGATGCGGCCCGAGCACTGAACAACTCCTTTGGTGCTACACAACGCGGGGATAACCGCATCTACGGCAGATTGACTATCCCATTTTGAGCGCTGTTACAGCGAGAATTAGAGACCGAAAGGGTTAGTTTCACGAACTTCGACCCGCCCCTCCTCTCGACATTTGAGGCCTGCACCGGCGATAACGTTCCAGAGTTTTTCGATATCGTCACGGTTGAGAAACCGCCCCACAGGCGTGTACTCACCGCGACAATGTACCCTTATTGAAGCGGCAGTCCAGGCGTGGCGAGGGTTCTTTTTGATAAACTCGCAGGCTGCACGGTCGAACTCAAAACGAGATGTGGGAGCATTGCGGCCGCGTTCAAGCCTGATGCGATTTGGCTCTAGGTAGAGCACCTCTTTACGATAGCTATCGTGTGATGTGCGATAGATAAAGTAGACCAGTAGAGCGAACTCGAGCCCGGCAAAGGGCAGCACTACCCAAGCGCCCATGAACGCCCAGAATATGGCGATACCAAACACCACGAAGCCAAAGACTTTTAGTACAAAGCAATTAAACCGCCAAGATGCAGAGCGATTAGGTGTGAGAACGATCTGGACCGACTCATTGTTATTGTTAGTAACGACCACGGGATATCTCCGACTCCCAGTTGCTCAACCCTTGTACAAAGATATCTGGATTTTAGATCGATTAGAAACCGAATAACCTCAAATGTCCGACCAAAAGTTGTAGCGTTCGCAGAATTGGATCATGCACCGCCCAAGCACCCCTCAATTGCATCGATAAGTGTCTCCCGCCTAACCGGTTTCATAAAGTACGCGTTGGCGCCAGCGGATAGACAGCGTTGTGCAGCTTCTGAGTCTACATTGCCCCCGCTGATAGCCAAAATCGGTACATTTACCTTAGCCGGATCTGACCGTATCTGGGTAATAAATTCATCCCCATTCATCTGCGGCATACTGTAGTCAGTTATTATAAGATCGGGCGCGAGTTTCGGTAGTGCATCCAACGCAACGACAGGCGAAATTAGCAGAGCTAATCGATACCGTTTTGACAGCATCTCATTAACGGCAGCGAGGAAAAAGGTATCATCGTCAACCACCATCACCCGTTTCATTCATCCACCTCGTTGAGTAGCTGTTCAACAATTCCACCAGCCTGGATGAAGTCGAACTTGTCCAACGCTCTATCCACCTCTTGAAGTCGCTTGTCCCCGCTCAGAGTAATGAGTGGTTTCAACACAACACGCACGACTTCAGGATTAAAACTACCCAGTGTCAGTTCCAAAGCGCTGAGCTCAGTCTTAGTGGGCTGTCTAAGTTGGGTATCAGTGCCGGCACCGGATCCCTCAGGCTCTTTAGGAGCGCCGACTTTAGACTCAATCTCCTGTCGCGTATCCTCCCAGACCTCAACCAAGGTTTTCAGATCTGACAACGTCACTTCAGAGGCTACGACTCTATCCTCGAGGTTCTGAAGCGCCTGAGCCAGCTTACGCAGATGTATCGTAGCTGCGGCACCCTTGATTCGGTGAAGATCACTCTTGCTGAGGCTCTCCAGGCGGTATTCACTGTAGGTAGTTGTGGACCCACCTCATGAAGGAAACGCTGCAAGTAATTAACAACCCTCTCCTCGCTGGAAAATATTTGCAGTGCTGCCGCTGAGTCAAACAGAAGCTCGCTGTCGGGTTGCGTCTCTTGAACAGGAACGACTCTGGATGGTTCTACATCAACGCCGAAATGTTGTAACAACGTCGCAACAGCAAACTGAATATTCATCGGCTTGGTGATGTAAGCGTCCATCCCTGCTTCCATCGCTGCTTCTATATCGGTCTGATACGCGCCGGCAGACATGCCGATAATCGGCAAACCGCTAAACCGCTCGTCATTGCGAAGACGGCGCGTCGCTTCAAGACCATCCATGACCGGCATCTGCACATCCATCAGAACAGCATCCACCGTGTTACCCGGCCTCTCTAGCCAGCTGATCGCCTGAGCGCCATCCTCAACTAAAAAAACGGTCGCACCCTCACCTTCAAAGACGGTTTTAGCAACATCTCGGTTGAAGAGATTATCGTCTACAACCAGAAGCGTTCTGCCGGCGAGCCGATACGTGGGTATAGGCAACGTTTCCTGTCCGGCTGATCGCGACTCGACTAAGGCTGCTCTGGCCTCTCTCAGAGCTGAGGCTGTAATCGGTTTATTGAGTATAAGATCAACATACTGTGCGTCAGGCGACGTCTCGACCTGAGCTTGGTCGTACGCAGTCACCATAATAATCGTCGGTGCGCGCGCTGCGCCCTGTTCATGAGCTAGTGTTTTTAACTTTCGAGCAACACTCAGACCGTCGAGATCCGGCATCATCCAGTCCATCAAAATCAGATCCGGAACCGCCTGACTGCTATTTAAACGTCGATACGTCGTAAGCGCCTCTTCTCCTCCNGACGCTGCAGTCGGTTGCCATCCGACTGCTCTTGCCGTATCGCAAATCGCATCTCGAGCGAGGTCATGATCGTCGACTACGAGAACATTTACAGCTTGCTGTGTGTGCAGATCATCGCTGGCAGGCTGAGATTCGCTCGGGTCCAGCTCAAGCTCCAGAGTGAACGAGACACTTGTACCCTTCCCCTCTTCACTCGATATCTGCAAGTAAGATCCCATTAGCTCAAGCAGACGCTGTGCAATGGTAAGCCCCAGACCAGTACCACCAAAGCGTCGCGTAATCGAGGAGTCAGCCTGATTAAAGGGGTCCAGAACCTGAGAGANCTGCTTCTCAGACATTCCAATACCGGTATCCGTTACTCGGCACTCAATGGTACGAAAGCCTGGTCGCTGCTGCGTGTTAACTGATCGGATACGCAGCGCGACAAAGCCCGCCAGAGTGAACTTTATCGCGTTGCCAAGCAGGTTAATCAACACCTGTTCGATGCGCATCTGGTCTGCAACAAAGAGAGTCTCTGCATCGTCGAACGGGGAGATAATAAGCTCTATCTGTTTCTCTTTTGCGCTGCTGCTCATCAACAGCGCGAGATTCTGCTCAATCTCGCTAAANCGCATCGGCATTGGGCTGAGCGAGAGTTTACCACTCTCGATTTTGGAAAAGTCNAGTATATCGTTCAACAGGCCTTGGAGGGATTGCCCTGCCCGTACAATTTTACGAGCGTGGGAGACCACATCACTTGGATACTGACTCTCTTTGGTGAGAAGCTGNGACAGTCCAAGAACCGCGTTCATNGGCGTTCTAATTTCGTGACTCATATTGGCCAGAAATTCGCTTTTCAATGTGCTTGCTCGCTCCGCAACCTCATAGGCATCACGCAGCTCCTGCTCATAAGCGTAGCGGTCGCTAATGTCTTGAAATACGCCAAAAAGCCTCACGCACTGTCCAAACTCAAACTCAGCCTCGCCCTGAGCTCGCACCCAGATCCGTTTTCCCTTAGCTGTGATAATAGTCAGCTCCAGATCCCAACCTTCACCTGTCTCGATGGCGCGCTGTACCGCTAGAGTGATTCGCTCCCTGCTCGCTCCCTCTTCGTAAAAGTTGATACCAGTATTCAGATCTGGCTCAAACTCGTCGGAAACTTCGTGGATTAACCGAGTCTGTTTGCTCCATAAAACCTTGCTAGCAACGAGATCTACCTCCCAGGAGCCTATCATTGCGACACGCTCAAGCTGTTCTAAGGTTCTAGCAAANTTACTACGCCGCTGCAGCTCAACAGTATCTCGATCAATTCTCCTCTGCTCCTGACGTTTGAGCTCTGAGATATCCGTGTGTACGCCGAGCATCCTGACCGGCTTGCCCTGCGCATCACGTATTNCGACCCCTCGACAACGTACCCAAACGGTTGATCCGTTTTGATGTCTGTAGCGCACTATTTGATCATACGGGTGGCTTGGATCGGCGCAGTGCGCTTCGAAGTTGGCAAAAGCTAGTTGCAGGTCGTCTGGATCAATAAGGTCTTGCCACTCAGATGCCAGATGCTTTTTCTCTGCAGGCTCTTGCCCCAGAGTCCGCCAAAAGTTCGGACTCATCCACTCCTCTTCTGGGTTTTCCAGATCCCAGAACCAAATTCCGTCCAGACAACTACTTTCAAGGAAATTAAAAATGGTTGCGTCCGTTCGGACCAACTCTTCGAGTTCAGCCTGGAGTCGATTCAAAGCACTCTACCTGTCAATTAAGCAAGAACAATCTACCTACTATCGAATTAGAACTCTGANAATAAGGAGGTGAAAGATGGATGTTTTCTTAGTAGTAAATGTAGCAACCGAAACCATAAAAAGCGAAAGAGAGGGGCCAAAAACGACAACCATGTGACGACTTTAATAAGCGCTCAAGACACTCAAAAGCACAGGCATCATAGAACTGGCAGTAGAAGAGACGAACAGCAGGATTTTTCGAACGCACTAAACTCGAGGTTTTTTAGAACTTTTACGACCCGGACATAAAAAAACCAGCCTATGGCTGGTATTTTTAGTCTGGTACGACCGAGAAGACTGCTCGTATCATCCTGATACTCGGCCCTTCGGGCCCGCCCTGCGGGCGTCCAAAATTGCTCCCGGCAATTTTGTCGAACCACCTTCGGAAGTTCTCGTCCGGTCTGATCCAGACATAAAAAAACCAGCCTGTGGCTGGTATTTTTAGTCTGGTACGACCGAGTGGACTCGAACCACCGACCCCCACCATGTCAAGGTGGTGCTCTAACCAACTGAGCTACGGTCGTACA
>JGI26082J51739_10002493_pt1 | contig 11224 bp, 7 predicted proteins | sample SaaInl5LU_22_DNA_FD_51739 | JGI IMG/M metagenome (IMG submission 51739)
GGCGGCCAAAGCGCTCGCATTGAGCTATGACCAAATCAGGAACTTGGTGAAAAAACATGGCATCAATCCAAAGTTGTCCCGCTCAAAGGACTAACAACCCTTTTCTAGCCTACGCTGTGACGTACATGTTAAATTGCATGTCGGCAAAAGCCCCATTTACCAAAGCCCCATGTAACAAAGCCCCATGTAACAAAGCCCCATGTAACAAAGCCCCACGTAACAAAGCCCCTTTAACATTAACTCCAGGAACGACTAATCATGAGTTTGCCCTTAAGCGATCCACAACTCCTGCAAAGCAAGGCCTACATTAATGGCCAATGGTGTGATGCAGACGATGGTGCGACGTTGGCAGTGACCAACCCAGCGACAGGTGAGGTTATTAAAGAAATTGCCAAGCTAGGTGCAAACGAAACGCGGCGCGCCATTGAAGCCGCAGAAACAGCCATGGCGGAATGGCAGCGCCAGCCGGCCAAAGCTCGCTCACAAATTTTACGGCGCTGGTTCGATCTCGTCATGGCTAACCAAGAAGATCTCGCCATTATTATGACAGCGGAACAAGGGAAAACTCTCGCAGAGAGTCGCGGTGAAGTTGCCTATGGCGCGTCATACATTGAATGGTTCTCAGAGCAAGCAAAGCGTATCGATGGCGATGTCATTCCNGGGCCCGGATCCGATCGTCGTATCGTCTGCATTAAGCAGCCTGTTGGTGTTTGCGCNGCGATTACACCGTGGAACTTCCCCAACGCCATGATTACNCGCAAAGCCGCGCCGGCGCTTGCCGCAGGCTGCTGCGTGGTNATCAAACCCGCCAGCGAGACCCCACTGTCAGCACTTGCCCTGGCAGAGCTTGCCCATCGNGCNGGAATCCCCGCGGGCGTGCTGAACGTTGTAGCCGGAAGCTCCGGCGCGATTGGTGGCGAACTGACTAGCAACCCCACTGTGCGGAAACTCACCTTCACCGGATCTACTCCGGTCGGCAAAATGCTTGAAGCGCAGTGTGCAGCGACCCTCAAAAAGACCTCAATGGAATTGGGTGGTAACGCACCTTTTATTGTTTTTGAAGATGCCGATATCGATGCGGCTGTCCAAGGCGCACTGATATCTAAATACCGAAACAGCGGCCAAACCTGTGTGTGTTCGAATCGCTTACTGGTTCACGAGAGCGTTGCAGACACATTTACCGCCAAACTTGTCGAGGCGACACGGGCATTCAAACTAGGTAACGGGGCCCATGATGGCGTCCACCTTGGCCCACTAGTTAATCAAAAAGCCGTTGCCGATGTTGACGATCTTGTCCAGCGAACCGTTGCTGATGGTGGCAAAGTCATTCTCGGNGGAAAGCCTAGCGATTTAGGGCCCTGCTTTTATGAGCCNACGATTATCACCGGNGTCACCGCTACTATGGCGGTATTTCGGAACGAGATTTTTGGCCCGGTAGCACCAATNACTACCTTCAACACNGAAGAAGANGCTATCGCCTTAGCCAACGATACTGAGTTTGGCTTGGCAAGTTACTTCTACACCCGTGATATTGGCCGTGTATGGCGCGTATCCGAAGCCCTCGAGTACGGTATTGTTGGGGTAAATGAGGGCGTTATATCGAATGAAATGGCGCCCTTTGGTGGGGTTAAAGAGTCGGGCTCGGGCCGCGAAGGCTCCAAGTACGGTATTGAAGACTACCTCGAAATTAAATACATCTTAATGGGCGGTCTGGACCGATGAACGCCTAAGCGCTGAACGCTCGCACCCCCCCTGAAACCACATATCGATCAGTTTGGTTCTACCCACTTAAACAGGTATAGTCGCGTTGCCCCCAGCCGAGGGCGCTTGGGTATGCAAGCCACTTATAGAAGAGCAGTTCCAAAATTAGAAGAGCAGCCCCAAAATACGTATAAAATTCTCACCGATCACGGAGCATCACAATGTCCAACCAATTCCCAACATTTTTAAAGCCCAGTGCAATGAGCACAGCCCTCAGCGCCATTTTGCTAGTTGGCGCGGACCTCGCTAGCGCACAGCTGGAAGAAGTTATCGTCACGGCCTCGCGTCGAGCAGAGAGCATGCAAGACGTCTCGATATCTATGCTGTCTAAGAGCGGTGAGGATATCCGAGACATGGGTATTACTCGAGCGGCAGAATTCGCAGTGGATATTCCGGCTGTCACAATGTCTCAGAGCCCTATCGGCAACTTTATTTTTATCCGAGGCATCGGGACGGCAGGGGTTAACCAGGGTATTGAGCTGTCAGTATCGATGTTCCACGACGGTGTTTATATGGGCCGCCACCAGCTGTCACGAGCACCATTTATGGACTTGGAGCGCGTAGAAGTGCTTCGCGGACCTCAGAGTATTTTGTTTGGTAAGAACACAATTGGTGGCGCAATCCACTTGATCACCGCAAAGCCCACAGAAGAAGTTGAGGGCTCCATCAGTGCCCTCTACGGCAGCTATGGAGAGCAAGAATTGAGTGGCGTCTTATCTGGCCCCATTACAGACACGCTTTCAGGTCGGATCGCAGTTCGCGGCTACCAGATGGATGGCTACCTCGATAACATTATTACTGGTGAGGACGGCCCTGAGCGGGACGATCAAACTATTCGCGCTCAGCTCACATGGGATGCTACTGACAACCTCACCATCACCGGCAAATGGGAAAGCAGTGAATTCGAGCAATACCAGCAATTCACGCAACTAACAGTGAACGACCCTGTGGGTACCGGCGTGGCCTTCGGCGGCCTCAATGCAGCACTCGTTGCTTTTGCTTCGGGCACAGGCGTTGGCACAGAAAGATATGACGATCAACGCGCCGTCGACAACGATGGCGGCGTTGTTCTCGGACAAGTCTTGCCTGAATACGCAGGTCTTCCCGGTTTCCCAGACAAAGACGAATTTAGCAACAACGAAATGGACCTGGGTACACTGACGATTGACTGGGCTCTTGGCGACCATACACTGACGTCGGTAACCGGTTATGCCCAGTATGACTACCAAGATATTTGTGACTGTGACTTTGCGGCTATTCCGTTAATTCAAGTTGATGCCACGGAAGACTATGACCAGTTCAGCCAAGAAATTCGACTGACGTCACCCGGTGGTGAACGCTTCGATTATATCGTCGGTATGTACTACCAAGAGAGTGAGCTGAATTATCGGTCTATTGAAGGTTTCGGCGCATCGTTGGCGGCCCCGTTATTGGGTGCTCCTGCAGCACTGACACCCAACCTTACCCGCGATTACACGATGGACCAAGATCAAGACATGTGGGCTGTGTTCGCTTCGGGCACCTACAGCTTCACTGACTCGACACGTCTTATGGCAGGTATTCGTTATTTTGACGAATCAAAAACTGCTAGCCACGTTCTAGACAAAAGCTTCACAGGCGGCTGGGATTACAGTCCTGCAGCGGGCTTACCCGCCGGCACACTGACCTACGGAAATACAGCAGCCGAATACGATCGCTTCCTCGGCGACTTTGCGGGCACCGCGCTCGTTGCCATCTCAGAAGGCATTTATGCAGGCTTACTCGGTACCTTTGAACACAATATTCAAGATCGTAAGCGCAACGAAGAGGACGTCAACTGGATTTTGACGCTTGAGCAAGACCTCAATGACGACACTATGGTATTTGCCACAGTATCGACAGGCACTAAAGGTGGTGGTTTTGATGGCCGCTTCCTTCAAACCAACGACGGTCCGTTCTTCGAATACGAAGAAGAGACAGCAATCAGCTACGAATTAGGCCTCAAAGCTAGCCTACTCGATGGCACGATGTCGCTGAACGCTACTGCGTTCCTCTCTACGGTCGAAGATTATCAGGTCAGTATTTTTGACGGTGCAACCGCATTCTTCGTCCAAAACGCTGCCGAAGTAGAGACCAGCGGTCTTGAAGTGGATGTGAAGTGGGCGCCGACTGACGGTTTGATCGTGAGCTTTGCAGGAACCTATCTCAACGCTGAATACAGTGATTTCCCGAACGCCCCGTGTTGGTCGGTTTCGGGAGCAGAGCCTGTCAACCGCGGCGATTGTGTAAACCGTGGCGCAGCTGATGCTTACAGAGACGCAACCGGCGATACCAATATGTTCTCGCCCGAGTTTGCGTTCAACTTCAACGTTGACTACCGAATCCCCGTAGGAAATGCATTGGAAGTTCGCGGTATCTTTAACATGAACTACTCAGACGAGTTCTTCGCAGCCTCGGATCTTGATCCTGTCTATGCTGGCGTCGATTCTTACACCATGTATGACCTCCGACTCAGCATCGGCAGTCAAGATGGCACATGGGATATCGCCGCTATTGGTAAGAATCTAACCGATGAGTTAGTCAGTGGTAACAGTAACGACCAGCCACTAGTACCCGGTAATGGCTTTGCCTCTACCGATCGATTGCGATCTTATGCACTCCAAGCCACTTATAGGTTCTAACCATAGCCGCACCGGCTCGTTGACTTAATTGAAAGCCCGCTATTTAGCGGGCTTTTTTTTGTGGGCAGAATTAGCACACTGCCTTTCTNGAGCTTACTTTAGTCCCTTGTGCGTCACCCAATCGAGAGTACTGTCTAGTGCTCGACGCAATTTCTGATCGATTTCGTCNACATGTTGTTCTTGAATGATGAGCGGTGGACATAATGCAATTCTATTTCCACCCAATGGCCTGACGATCAAACCATTCTGCTCCGCAGCNGCAGCGCAAAATTGGGCGACTTGCATACCGTCAAACGGTTTTTTAGTTGCCTTATCGGCCACGAGCTCAAGCGCGCCCAGTAAACCAATAGACGAGACCTCGCCAACTAACGGATGATCGATGTACGACGCTAGCTTACTTTGAAGATATCGACCCATCACAGCCGCGTGCTCGAACAAATTATCGCGCTGATAAATATCGATTACCTTTGAAGCGACCGCACAGCCTAAAGGGTGACCGCTATAGGTGTATCCATGCCCAAACACACCCATCTGAGTGGCAGAATCAGCAATTACGTCGGCGATGTCGCCACTGACGATAGCCGCTGAAATGGGGACATATGCCGACGACAACGCTTTTGCACAAGCCATCATCTTTGGTTTCATATTCAGGCGCGTCGCACCAAAATCAGTGCCTAATCGGCCAAAACCGCAAATAACCTCGTCGTCCCACAAGATAATTCCATAACGATCCAGAACGGCCTGAATGGACTCAAAGTAACCGTCGGGGGGAACGATGACTCCCCCTGCGCCGTTAACCGGTTCGGCAATCATTGCCGCAATGGTGTCTGGCCCCTCAGCCAAAATCAACTGTTCTAACTCGTCGGCGCGTCGCGCGACAAATTCGCCTTCACTCTCGCCAGGATTCGCGCAGCGGTAGTAGTGTGGTGCCCCCGTGCGCAATACGCCGAGGGCGTCAAACGGCAATTGAAAGTGGGTGTGATTTGGGGCTAATCCGGTGAGTGCAGCCGACGCCAGTGTGACGCCGTGATAACCCTTTTTCTCGCGCAATGATTTTTGTTCTTTGTGGCTGTCCCGATGCTGCAGCGTAATAGCGGATTAACTTCATCAGCGTGTCATTAGCGTCAGACCCTGAATTACCCAAGAATACCTGCGCGTTTTCTATCGGCACCATTGCGGCAAGNTTATCGGCCAACTCGATGGCTGCTGGATGGGTCTTACCNCTAAACATGTGGCTAAAACTGAGCTCTCGCATCTGNCGCGTTGCCGTCTCAATAATCTCTTCATTCCCGTAGCCTAGNGCAGTGCACCAAAGCCCCGCCATACCCTCGAGGTAGCGCTTACCCGCCTTATCGAAGATGTAAGGTCCCTCTCCACGGGCGACCACCATCGTTTCCGTCGCTGAAGGATTGGTCGTGGGATAAATCATGGCAGTCATGGCGGGGGTCCCTAGGGTGTCATTGTCGGTGATCGTAAAAGTAACGCTAAGTTCGCCGNNCGCCAAGCACCCACATTGGGTAGCCTCTGCGTGTCCGGGGAGGCGCACCGCTCGCTTACTGGGCGCGGTTTTTCTCCTTGCCGCACCGCTCACACCGATAGCGGGTTATCAACTCCCCTCGGCGAACCGCAAACGGATCTGATTTAACAACTTTCCATTTGTGATGCCCATTGCGGCATAAGGTCTGATCAACCGGTTTTCGCGCTTTGCGTGGGCCAAAGGGAATGACGTCCGCCACGCGATTAAACACTCATCTGTGCACGTCGCACCGCATGGTGCCATTGAGCGACACGTTGAGCCCGCTTCTTTGGCGGCAACGCCACAGTGAAGTCCCGCTCTATACCCCAGATTTTACTAATTTCAGCGGTCGAACTCCAAAGGCCAACCCCAAGTCCAGCAAGGAAACAAGCACCAGCAACAGTGGTTTCAATNACCGTAGGACGAATGATTTTTCGTCCCAAATAGTCAGCTTGTAATTGCATGAGAAGGTTATTNGCCGCGGCACCGCCATCAACACGCAGAGGCTTCATTCGCGCATCTATATCTTGTTCCATCGCACGCAAAATATCGGCATTTTGAAGCGCCATCGCATCGAGTGTTGCGCGGGCAATATGCGCACGCCCCGTCCCTCTGGTGAGGCCGCAGAGCAAGCCACGCGCCTCAGGGTCCCAGTAAGGCGCGCCTAAACCTGTGAGCGCGGGAACAAACTCGACGCCCCCACTGTCGGACACACTGGCCGCCAAACTTTCGATCTCCGCAGCGGTCTTGATCAAGCCGAGCTCATCGCGAAGCCACTGTACGGCAGCGCCACACACAAAGGCGCCACCCTCGAGCGCGTATTCAATAGGCCCCTCTTCNCCCAGCTGCCAACCGACGGTGGTGAGCAATCCCGCTTTTGAATTAACGCGCGTCGAACCGGTGTTCATTAAAATAAACGACCCGGTACCAAACGTNCACTTAGCCTCACCAGGCTTGAAGCAGGCCTGCCCAAACAATGCTGCTTGCTGGTCTCCTGCTATACCGGCGATGGGAATGCCATCGGGTAGTCCGGCAAGTCCTTTAGTGCGACCTAAAATCGTACTGGAGGCGCGCACCTCGGGAAGAATATTNCGCGGCACTTGAAAAATGGATAACAGTTCATCGTCCCAATCACCCTGATCGATATTCAGCAAGGACGTACGAGAAGCATTGGAGACATCGGTAGCATGTACCGCCCCACCGGTTAAACGCCATAACAAAAACGAGTCAACCGTACCCGCGGCAACCTTACCTTGCNTTAGCCGACGCTCGATGCCTGGTGTGTTTTTGAGAAGCCAGCGAAATTTACTCGCCGAAAAATACGGATCCAATACGAGGCCGGTTTTTTCTTTAACGACAGACTCCTTGCCTGCCTTCCGTAGCGACTGGCAATAATCGGTCGTGCGGCGACACTGCCATACGACCGCATTATTGAGCGCCTCACCCGTATCGCGATCCCAAAGCAATGCTGTTTCACGCTGGTTGGTGATACCGATCGCGACAATCTGGGAAGACTTCGCTAATCGCGTCTTTAAAAGCGCGCGAATGCCCTTTAGTACAGATAGCCATATCGCTTCAGGATCGTGTTCTACCCAACCGGGTTGAGGATAAATTTGCGGGAATTCGTGATTAACGCTTTTTAACAACCGGCCACTGGCATCCATTAACGCAACCGTTGTGCCTGTTGTTCCCTGATCAATCGCTAATATTACATCAGCCACTGGATACTCCTGAGTTCTGGCGTCGAGTGAAAGTAGCCAAGAAAAAGGCGCCTCAAAGGCGCCTTTTTCTTATCAAGTTACGCTGCTCCGTAACCCTCAATCGCTTTGATTTCCAAGTAATCGGTAAAACCATGAGCTCCCCATTCACGACCATTACCTGACTGCTTGAACCCACCAAAGGGCACGTCTGTACCGCCAGACGCGCCGTTTAAGTGGATATTACCCGCGCGAATTCTCGACGCCACTTTGCGCGCGCGCTCAATATCTTCACTCTGAACATAGCCTGCAAGACCATAGGGCGTGTCGTTAGCAATGCGAATTGCTTCTTCTTCGGTGTCATAGGGAATCATAACGAGCACGGGACCAAAAATTTCCTCCCTCGCAACAGTCATGTCGTTGTTTACCTCAGAAAATACAGTGGGCTTGACGTAATAGCCACGCTCAATACCGTCAGGTAATCCTAAACCACCGCATACGAGCTTCGCCCCTTCATCAATACCTTTACCTATCAGCCCCTGAATCTTGTCCCACTGCACCTTAGAAACAACAGGCCCCATTGTCGTCGCTTCCTCCGCAGTGTCGCCAATAACCACCATATCGGCCGTCACTGCCGTCGCAATTGCTTCAGCCTCTGCTAACTTGGCTCGTGGCACCAGCATGCGCGAAGGTGCATTACACGACTGACCGGTGTTGTGGTACATGTGAAGTACGCCCCGGGTAACCGCAGCGCCCAAATCGGCGTCATCAAGAATAATGTTGGGCGATTTGCCACCCAATTCTTGGGTCACACGCTTAACGGTGGGCGCAGCATTTTGTGCGACTAGTGATCCTGCACGAGTTGAGCCAGTAAACGACATCATGTCGACATCGGGGTGTACAGACAGCGCTGTACCAACGGTCGGACCATCACCGTTCACGAGATTAAATACGCCTGCTGGCACACCTGCTTCGTGAAGAATTTCAGCGTAGAGGTACGATGAAAGTGGTGCGACTTCGCTAGGCTTGAGAACCATAGTACAACCGACGGCCAAGGCTGGCGCGACTTTGCAACTCACTTGGTTAACAGGCCAGTTCCAAGGGGTAATGAGTCCACACACGCCTATGGGTTCTTTAACCACGCGGTGCTCGCCCAACTGCTCGTCGAACGTAAAGGTTTTTAATACCTTTGCCGCTTCCATGATATGCCCTAAACCTGCATACGCCTGAGCGGTAGAGGCCAAGCTAATAGGCGCGCCCATTTCAAGTCGAATTGCTTCAGCCATATCACCAATACGGCTCTGGTAGACTTCAGCAATACGTTCAAGCAGCGCAATACGTTCTTCAACACTTGTCTGACTGAAGGTCTCAAATGCTGCTTTCGCAGCCGCGACCGCCTTATCCACATCGGTTTCATTGCCCAAGGAAATTGTTGCGCATACCTCTTCAGTGGCCGGATTAAGAACGTCGAAATCGTTGGGGCTGGTGGGCTCGACCCACTCTCCGTTGATATAAAATTGCTTACATTCGCGCATGATGACCTCGTTAGTTATGTTTTTCGTTAGCTATGTTTTTCGTTAATTGTGTTTAACGGAGCAAGCGGTATGCACCTCCAGCTCAATGCTGCAAGTGCCACAGCACATTTATCGGGCTAAGTTACCATTATTTCAAGTGTTTTAGGTGATCCACTCCATCCATATAGCCCACAAGGGGTGGATAACTGGGGAAAATCAGCTGCGCTGAGTGCATGATCCTCCAATTGAGGGGACGGGTGAAATGGAGGCACTCGCTTATGCCTTTTTTGTGCCTCATTTTGTATCTCACGCCACAATTAGCCATAATGTCACCGCATAAAAACTACCGAGACGTAGACAATGAATCAAGCCGCCGACTTTAATGAAATGACGCTGTTCCGAGACATGGCCAAGCGCGCTTTTGAGCAGGAAATCTCCCCCCATTTTGAAGAGTGGGAAGCCCAGCACATGGTGCCAAGAGAACTCTGGAATACCCTTGGCCAGGCGGGTTTACTGTGCCCCGATGTGAGTGAGGAATACGGTGGCGCTGGCGCTTCGGCCCAGGTCACTCTTGCGATGATTGAAGAACTTGCCTACATGGGCTGCGGTGGTATCGCATCAGGCTATGGCATCCACTCCAACATTGTAGCCCCCTACCTATCTCGACACGGCACCGCTGAGCAGAAAGCACAATGGCTGCCTAAAATGGTNAGCGGCGACTGTGTCGGCGCTTTGGCAATGACGGAACCCGGAGCAGGCTCTGACGTGCAAGGTATCCGCACTAACGCCGTCCGCGATGGCGACGAATGGGTGTTAAACGGCTCCAANATTTTCATCACTAATGGCATCCATGCTGACTTAGTTATCGTGGCAGCGATTACGGATCCCGGTAAAGGGGCAAAAGGCACGTCACTGTTTCTTGTCGACGCCCATGCACCTGGCTTCGAAAAATCGAAAAAAATTGAGAAGATTGGTCAACACTCTTCAGATACTGCGCTACTGTTTTTCACCGACGTACGCCTACCTGCCAACGCGTTACTGGGTGAGGTGAACAAAGGCTTCACTATTNTGATGGACGAGCTGCCAAGAGAGCGCCTAGGCATTGCAGCTCAAGCCGTCGCAGCATCAGAAGGTGCTCTCGATATCACCGTTCAATACGTGCAAGAGCGCCAAGCGTTTGGCCAAAAAATCGGGCAGTTCCAAAACACCCGCTTCAAACTCGCTGAAGTTAAGACCGAGATAGAACTTAATCGCGCGTTTTATGAAAAGTGTGCTGACAAATATACGCGCGACGAACTTAGCTCAGACCAAGCNGCCATGCTCAAGCTCGCGAGCTGCGAGATGCAGTGTCGTGTAGCCAATGACTGCCTGCAATTATTCGGTGGCTATGGCTACACTACGGAGTATCCCATTTCGCGTTTTTACACCGATGCGCGGATCCAAACGATTTATGGTGGTTCATCGGAGATTATGCGTGAACTCGTTGCCCGCTCGCTACTCGGCCGCGCATAGCACTTCGACCGCCCATGGAGAACGCCGCTTTCGCGGCGTTTTTTTGTCACGCTGACTTCTCCCTATACGTAGCCAAGAGGGCCTCTTATCGTGTTTATTAAATGTGTACATGCCACTTTTATTCGGCTGCTACTCGCCGCGCTTCTGACTCTCACGAGTGGGTTCAGTTCAGCACAAGATGCCGCAGTTAATACCATCATCGATGAACATTGGGCATGGGTCCTGTCCGAATACCCAGAAATGCGCCTTGAGTACGGTGATCGATCGGGTAACAGTCAGTGGACCGATGTCAGTCCTAAAGCACAGGAGGCGCGTCACAAGACCCTACAAGGCTTTATTAAGCAACTAACGGCTATTGAACCCTCGAGCCTCAGCGAGTCGGCCCAATTAAACCGCACCATGTTACTGCGCGAACTGCGTGACGATACTGAGGCGTTTGAGAACGGCATGCACCTCATGCCAGTTAATATGCGTAGCGGTCCCCAGCATCGACACGGCATGGCCGAACGCCTGCCCTTTGAAACAGAGCAAGACTACAAGGACTGGCTGGCGCGCTTAAAGGCT
>JGI26082J51739_10002495_pt1 | contig 11221 bp, 14 predicted proteins | sample SaaInl5LU_22_DNA_FD_51739 | JGI IMG/M metagenome (IMG submission 51739)
GGCTCACATTTTGTGGGTAATCGTTAAAATGGCGCTGGCAGAAAATCTGCAACCCATCATTGATTTTGCTACGCGTATCGACTGTCATGGCCGCATGATAGNGGTAAGCTTGGCTGTCGGTCAAACCAACAATTGATGATATTGGCTTGCCATAANAGGCCTCAGCGACTTAAGGTCTTNGTCTATAAATGGAGAAAGTCATGAGTGAAAAAGCATATANGCCAGCTAAAATATGGACATGGAACAAAGGCAATGGCGGACGTTTCGCCAATATCAACCGGCCAATAGCCGGGGCGATTGAAGATAAGCAATTGCCGGTTGGCAAACATCCATTCCAGCTTTATTCATTGGGCACGCCCAATGGCGTGAAGGTGACGGTGATGCTTGAGGAATTGCTCGAGCTGGGTCACAAAGGGGCTGAATATGATGCATGGCTGATTAATATTGGCGAGGGCGATCAATTCGGCAGCGGCTTTGTTGAGATTAATCCGAACTCGAAAATTCCAGCGCTGATGGATCGCAGTGGCGAGCAGCCGCAACGGTTATTTGAATCAGGCGCCATGCTGATGCATTTGGCGGAAAAATTTGGCGCTTTTTTGCCTGCCAGTGGCACGCCGCGTAGCGAATGTTTGTCGTGGCTGTTCTGGCAAATGGGCAGTGCGCCCTATCTCGGCGGCGGGTTTGGCCATTTTTATGCTTATGCGCCCGAGCCGATGGAATATTGCATCGACCGTTTTGCCATGGAGGTGAAACGGCAGTTGGATGTGTTGGATCAGCATTTGGCTAATCATGAATATATGGCTGGCGATGAATATACGATTGCCGATATCGCTATTTGGCCATGGTATGGGGCAATGGCCAAAGGTTTGCTCTATGAAGCCGGCGAGTTTTTACAGGTCCATGAATATACCAATCTTATTCGCTGGACAGACCAAATTGCGCAACGCCCAGCGGTTAAGCGCGGGCGTATTGTCAATCGCCCATGGGGTGAGGAAAAATCACAACTGGCCGAACGCCATGACGCCAGCGATTTTGATGGGCTGAACGTCTAAAGCGTTTATGCCTCAATGAGTTAATAAGACGGTGGCAGAAATTCTGCCACCGTTTTTTTAGGCGACAGCGGTTTTGCTATCGTCTTCATTTGGTTCAAGTTCGAGCCAGCCGATATTATTATCGCTGCGCGTATACACCAGATTGAGCCGGTTTTGCGATAGGGTACGGAAAAGCACGAAACTATCATCGCCCAGTTCGAGCTGCATCACCGCCTCGCTAACTGACAAATGCGGCACCCGCTTGCTGTTTTCGGCAACAATCACTGGCGCATAATCTTCAGGCAATTCCTCTGTATCGGCTTCCGGCGCCAATATTTTTTCTGGTGCACTCGGCACCACATCGTTGAGGCGCCGTTGGCCATCGTGGCTTTTTAGGCGTCGCTTATAGCGGCGTAATTGTTTCTCAATTTTGGTAATTGATTGGTCAAAGCTCAAATACACATCGGCGTCGCTGCCTGAGGCGTGCAGGTAAAAGCCGCTGTCTAAATGCATGGAACAAGCGGACTCAAAATTATGTCCTTGTTTGGAGAAGGTGACATTTACACCTGCCGGCCGATCAAAATATTTGCTGATTGCTTCGCTAAAACGCTCTTCCACATGGGTGCGCAGGGCTTCGCCAGTTTCCATATGTCTTCCGGTAATATGAATATTCATGTTCTCTCCTTTTCTTTGGCTTGCTGCTTTGGTTTGCAGCACACCATCTGCTTGCGGTTAGCGCCACAGCAGGCGGAGACATCAGGCTCACGCCTGTAGGTGACTATGCACAATAAAATTGTGCCTCAAATTTGAATTAGAGTCTAGCGCTGCCCGAGGCGTTTATAGCGAGAAGTCGGTGCCGAGATAGCTGGCCCGCACTTCTGGATGGGCGACGATTTCTTCCGCCGTGCCTTCCATCAATACTTGCCCGTCATGAATAATCACCGCGCGGTCAATAATACCAAGGGTTTCGCGCACATTATGATCGGTGATTAATACGCCAAGGCCGCGTTGTTTGAGCTTGGCAACCAAATCGCGAATATCATTAATGGCTATTGGGTCAATGCCAGCAAATGGTTCATCAAGCAGAATGAAACTTGGGTTACTGGCCAGCGCGCGAGCAATTTCAGCGCGCCGTCTTTCGCCGCCAGACAGGGCTTGGCCGGGCGCATGGCGGACATGGCCAATAGAAAAATCATCAAGCAATTCTTCTACCGCATCATGCGCACGTCACGGTCAGGCTCAATTGCTTCCAGAATAGATAGAATGTTTTTCTCGACGCTGAGCGTGCGGAAAATCGATGCTTCTTGCGGCAAATAGCCAATGCCCATTCGGGCCCGGCGATACATGGGCAGTAATGAGACGTCATGGCCGTCAATCATCACCTGGCCACTGTCTGGGCGAATGAGACCGGTAATCATGTAAAAAGTGGTGGTTTTTCCGGCGCCATTGGGGCCCAAAAGGCCAATCGCTTCACGTCGGTCAAATTGCAATGAGACGTTTTTGACAACCACGCGATTGCCAAAACTCTTGGTAATTGATAGGCTCCCAAGCCGCCCTTATTGAGCGCATCATGGGCGCTATCAGTTTTGCTAGCAGGCTTTTTCTTCGGTGCTTTACTGGCGGTCATTTATTTTCCGATACATTTACCGTTGTCAGACTAGCCTAAAGCGGCTCGACTGCAAAGCGCTTGGCAGGCAAAGTTTAGGGCTTCAACTGAATACGTGCGCGTCCGGACCCGGCATTGCTGTAAATCTGGCTCGTGCCGTCGCGCATATTAATCATCAGGCGTTGCCCCTGCGCCGTGCCAAGCTGAGCATCCGGATTGTGATTTTCAACGCGGACATTGCCGGTTAATTCCAGTGTTTCAGCGGCCACATTGTAATGTGCCTCATCGGCGTGGCTGATCTGGCCTTTGACGTCAACCACGCTTACCCCATTGCTGGCAAAAACATCTTGCGCTTGGTCGCCTTGTTTGGGGTCAAAAATAATCGTCATCGTGGTCGCCGTCATGCTCAAATCGCCTTGCAGCAATTTGGCATTGCCGTTCAAAAGGGCGCGGTTTTTCAATTCTTGCAAAATGATTGTTTGCCCAGAAACCACAATCGGNGCGTCAGGACTGGTAGCAAAACGGGTTGGCGACTGGGCCGTGGCTGGCGTGGCGAAAAACAGACTAAACAGCAAAATGGCCAAACCACGCATTATTTTTGCCCCTTGGCAAATAAGGTGATGACGCCATTGGTAAATCCATGGGTTTTGTTGTTGGCCGTGCTGGTNAGTAAATCGGCTGAAATCAGACGCGCTGGGCTTCGCATTTGCAGTGGCCCTTGAACGATAAAATCGCCGCTTTGCATATTAAAGTCGACCTCTGGGGCGCGAATTATTCTATCGCCGGTCTGACGCAGCTCAACCTCGCCGCTGAGTACAATGTTTCCTGTTTGCTGGTCGTAAACCCCGCTCTGCGCCTGCGCTTGAATGCGATCTTTGGCGCGTCGCGTGCCGAGCTCTATGTCAGGGGCTTGCATGTCGTAAATCGACGTTGTCTCAAGCCGTTGGCGCAGCACTTGGGCGCGCAAAACATACGGTTTTCCCTGCTGATTTTTGCCTCGCATGACCGCGTCAATCATTTCCGCTTGCGCTGGGCCGCTGGTGACGCGGGCGCCAAACCATGCGCCGCTGCCGAAACTCGACCACAGCAAAATGAGCGCCAAAAGGGCAAGGGCGGACACGAACATTACCTGCCGTAGTCGCCGCACACGTCGCGAATGATGAGTTGGATCAGAGGCCATGCATAAAACTGCCTCTAATGGGAGAAAATATCAATATCTTCCCAGCCGGCCAAATCCATGGCCGAGCGCACGAGGACGAAATCGAAACAGGCTTCCGCCATTGGCCGGCGGCCTTCGCGGTCGAGCATGGCTTCAAGGCGGTCTTTCAGTGCATGCAAATGCAAAACATCAGAAGCGGCATAATTGAGCTGGGCGTCAGATAAATCATGCGCCCCCCAGTCAGAGCTTTGCTGCGCTTTTGACAAATCAACATTGAGCAATTCGCGGCATAGATCTTTCAGACCATGACGGTCGGTATAAGTGCGGACCAATTTAGAGGCAATTTTTGTGCACCAGAGCGGTGCCGCATGGACTTCCAAATATTGCGCAATCACGGCTAAATCAAAACGCGCAAAATGGAAAATTTTGACCAATGAGCGATCTGACAACATGGCTTTTAAATTTGGCGCGTCATATTTTTCAGGTTCGAATTGCACAATATGCACTTCGCCATCACCGGCTGAAATTTGCACCAAACACAAGCGGTCGCGCGATGGTTTAAGGCCCAGCGTTTCCGTATCAATGGCCACAGAACCAGAAAACTTCACATTTTCTGGCAGGTCGTTTTTGTGCAAATGAATAGCCATGGGCAATTCCTATCGTTATCTGACATATATGACCTCTAACTGTCATAGAGACGGTGCAGGGTCAAGTTTTTTGCAGTTTAGCGCGGGGGCTGACACCGATGACGACCTAGTATGAACGCATATTTTGAGGGCATCAGCGTCAACACAATGTTGATTTAAGCCTCATCGGCGGTTTCATCAAAAGCTTCATCAAAGCCTAAAAAACGCGCCGCCTCGTCAACGCTTTTTCGTTCCGAGACCACCGCATTGGCCGGAAACATCTCATCTGGCCAACCCAGCGCAACCGCCTTCATAATAACTTGATCATCGGCAATGCCTGCATGCTCGCGCACCACTGGCGATTGCATAATTCCTTGGCTGTTAATCACTGCGCCAAGCCCGCGCGACCAAGCTGCATTGACCAGCGCCGTGGTCACCGCGCCGCAATCAAACGCCGTATCATCGCTATCGGCCAGCTCGCTATCATAGGTGATGATGATGCAAACCGGCGCATCGAATTGGCGAAAGCCGCGCAGCACCCAATCTTGGCGCGCGTCTTTATCTTCGCGCGCAATGCCCATGGCGGCGAAAAGCTGCTTAGCTACCCCGACCTGCCGCTCACGGTGCTGACCTTCAAACGCTTTGCCAATCCGAAACTCGCGCGAATGCGGCACACCGGCCAGATTACGCTCAGTGTTGCCAGCGCGAATCTTATCCAGTACCGCGCCTGTCACTACGGTGAAATTCCAAGGCTGCGTGTTCATTGAAGACGGCGAGCGCATGGCCAGCGCCAACACTTCTTTTATCAGCGCCAGCGGCACCGGCTTTTGCTGATAGCCGCGAATGCTGCGGCGACCGAGAACGACATCGTCATAATTCATGCTCATTTGGAGCTCCCTAATTTCAATTGTGCCCATTATTATCGCTCACCGGACACGAATGCCAGCGCTTATCGCTTTTAAAATAGGAGGGGAAAATAGTGCCCAGAGACGCAGTCGAACTGTCAGCAGGCATTTCGCACGCTATTGTTTTCATCCATCGAAAATTGCGTCATCATATCGTCCATAAACCTTCGGGTTAAAACAGGCGGAGTCGGGCACCACGCGGACGCGGTTTTTTGTGCTCTTCCGGCAATTGACAGATGCGGTTCATACGGGTCGTGGTTCCGTCAGCATATTCCCAAATCAGCTGGTCGCCCTCGCGATAGCGGCGCACTGCTGCCGGTCCCCAACCAAATAGATGAAAATTGAGCACCTTATTTTCCCAAATCATCGAAGCTGATGTGCGCGGGCAATAGTCTTTGTCGCCAATGGAAAAAGTGATGCCGCCTTCCGTGTCATTTGTGTTCAGGCCCGCCGTTTTATTGGGACCGTAATCGTGAATAATTCCGCTAGTGGTAATGACTGTTCGGCTGCCGCATTGTTCAACTCGTTCGACGTGACCAACTTTACCTGTCACGCCCATCCAGAGACCGCGAATATCATCTGCCTCGGGCGGTAATGGCTCGGTGCATTCTTGCAATATGGGGGACGGGAAATGATCATAGCCGCACCCAGGCGTATTGCCTTTGGCAATTTCGTCGGCTTGCTTGGCGCTGCCATCCAAGGGTGGCAGGCGACAATAATTGATTGCGCTGCCGTCTCCAGCCAGCACTGCTGCATCAGTGGTTAAAGGCGGTCGCGGCGAAAAAAACGCCAGCCAAAATAGGAAAAGGCAAAGGCTCAGCACAAAACCAAGCGAAATAATCAGAAAGCGCTTCATCTCGCTAGGCTTTTATAAAAACACAATTGAGGTTGTGATAGAGCATGATGGTTTCCTTTTCTGGCATCACGTTGCGTTTACAATATAAATTGACATTTATAGTGTCAATAAATAATCTGCTGTCTTGCGAGGAGATGAAACCGTAACGATTTCGCTTTGCATTTGGGCCGTTTGCCGTTTTCTTAATGGCGGCGTTTGGGCAAATCGTTTATCTGGCTGAGGAGATATCATGGTCGACAAATATAAACTCTTCACATGGAGCGTATCGCTTTATTCAGGCAAGGCGCGCGCTTATCTCATTAAGCAGCATATTGATTTTGAAGATATCTCGCCCGCTGACCCGCATTATGATACGCACATTCGCCCNGCCATCGGGCGGTGGATTATTCCCGTCATGCAAACGCCAGAGGGCGAAATTGTGCAAGATGGCACCGATATTATCGATTGGTTCGAAAGCCGTGGAATGGCCCGTTTGCCGGCTTATCCACAAACGCCCAAGCATCTCATTGCTTCACTGATTATGGAAATGTTTGGCGGCGAGGGCATGCTTCGCCCCGCTATGCACTATCGGTGGAATTTTGACGCTGATAATCTTGACTTTATCTTGCAGCAATTTGGTCTGTTTGCCTTACCGCAAGTGCCGCCCGCTGAACGCCGCGACATGGCCTTACACGCCGCCGGACGCATGCGCAAAGCGGCGGTGATGTTCGGTGTTACGCCGGAAACTGCACCGCATATTGAGGCAGCCTATGAAGAGATGATGGCCGAATTTGACGCTCATTTNGCTACCCACCCCTATCTTTTAGGCGGCGCCCCGACGATTGGTGACTATGGTTTGTTNGCCTCACTTTATGCTCATTTGGGGCGCGATCCCCATCCCCTCAGAATGATGCAGGAAAAAGCGCAAATGCTCTTCCGCTGGACCGAGCGCATGCGAAACCCAAGCGCCGATATGGTTGAGTTTCTCAACCATGCTGAAACCCTGTTGGCGGCCGATGCCATCCCCGATACGCTGAAAATATTGTTGCGCCGCGTAGCCTCCGACTATTTGCCCGAGATCCAAGCGATGGTTGCCATGAGCAATGAGTGGTTGGTGGCCAATAGGCCGGCTGAAAACGAAGTCGTCGGCGGCCAAAGTCTGGGGCGCGGCCTTGGTATGTGCAGCTTTGACTGGCGCGGTCAAAAGCTGGAAGTCATGGTCATGCCCTATCGTATTTTTATGCTGCAACGCATTCAAGACGCCTATGACGGGCTTGACGCAGAAAGNCAAAAAGCCGTCGACACATTATTGGCGCAAACCGGTCTGTCGGCCATTCTCACAACCCGCTCAATGCGGCGCGTGGAACGCAAAAACCATCNTGAGGTCTGGGCCTAGACCGCCTATCCGATTTCGCCCAAGAAAGCCAATAGCGCGGCGGCGTATTCTTGGTGCATGTCCTCGACAAGAAAATGGCTACCACCGGACAAAATAACCGGCTCGCGCTGCGCCGCGGTGGGAATAAATGGGCGCACGCTCTGATGGCCATTGGGGGCAACAATATCCTTATCGGAATAAAGGCATAGGAATGGTTTATCGAAAGACGCCAGCTTTTGCCGAGCATAAAAATTATCGACCAGCATGGGATTGTCGTAACGTGTCGGCAACATTTGGGTGAATTGTCGATTGCCGGTCAGATAACGAAAATTCGGATATGGCGCGGCATATCCGGCGACGACTTGTTTTGATAATTTTGTTGTGCAAATAGCCGCGAGCGTTTTCCAGTGTCGCCAAAACAGGTTTAAGCGCACATAAAGTTGAAACTTACGCAAGAGTCCTGAACCCGGCATTGCCATATTGTCGATTTTTTGCTGCGGGTCGCGCACTGGCAGTCCGGTGTTGGAAAAGGTGATGCTGGCAATCCGGTTTTGATGATTGGCGGCTACACGTAGGCCGATTATGCCGCCCCAATCATGCAGCACGAAATGCGCGTCGTGCAGGTTGAGTTTATCAAACAGCGCTTCGCGCACCCATGCNTCGTGCCGCGCAATTGTGTAATCGCGCATGCGGGTCGGTTTATCCGAGCGCCCCATGCCAATCAGATCAATGGCAATGGCGCGATAGCCGGCATCCCCCAAAGCGCGAANGACTTTGCGCCACATAAATGACCAAGTCGGATTGCCGTGAATCATCACCACCGGCTGACCATCGGTCGGCCCGTATTCGATATAATGCATATCTAAATTGCCGCCTTCTTGGTCATCAAGCGTCACAAAATGCGGCGCGAAATCAAAATCGGGCAAATGATCGAAACAGTGGTCGGGGGTTTTGCGTATTCTCATTGTTAGTTATCTANATTTTCCAGTAAGTCAGTTTCCCNGTTGTCGTATTCAAGCCGAGCCCACTTTGATGCCATGGCCCGCGAAAAACCCAATTATGAGCGCGGTTAAAATATCCTTGCTTTCACGCACACCCAATTTTTGGTGGTGACGCAAGCGGTGCCACATGTCGAAAGAAGTCAGGGCATCCAACCCCTCCATGATCATGGGTGGGTGCTGCTCAAGTTCAGGAAACCAGCTTAATGTGAGCTCGCGTAATTTACTTTGGTCGCGCGCATAGCTTTGGCGCAATGTGGGCGAACGCCATAATTGTGCCTGTGTCGATAGGATAATATTGTTCAAATGCTCATAGGCTACCGCCTGGCTATTGAGAAATGTTTCGATACGTTGGGTGATATCGCCATCGCCTTCCCCACGCGGGAATAGGGACATAAAATTGTCACGCGCGTAGAAATCGGCCGCAGCAAACAACGCTTCCATGTCGTCGAAATGGCGGAAAAAAGAGCGGAGACCAACCCCAGCCTTATCGGCAATTTGTTTGGCTGNTGGAACCAATAGGCCTTGGTCGATGAGTTCTAGCGAGGCCTTAATGAGCGCCTCGCGCGACCGAGCGCTTCTTTGGCGGCGACCGTCCACGACGATTAGATTGGGATTTTCCCNCATGAATTCCTCTCTTTGCTAGTTAGGCCAATAAATATAATCATCGTCCAAACTCAGTTTGTCGGCCGGCGTCTTNTCGAGCCAAATGGGTATGGAGACGCGCGATGGCCACATCGGCTCAGCTTGCTGCTCATTGTGCGTGTCCAGCAAGGCCATTAATTCATCGACTTTTTCAGGGTTTTGCGCGCTGACTTCGTTTTGCTCAAGCGGGTCTTTGACCATATTGAACAGGCGAATCTTTTGCGGGTCCATACTGCGCTGTAATTTCCAGCCGCCCGACATAATTGCTTGGTAGTGGCCCCCGCGCCAAATTAATGTTTGGTGTGGGAGGCCCGCCTTGCGACCAGTGAGATAGGGCAATAGGTTTACCCCATCCATCACTTCGGCTTGCGGTGTCAGCCCAGCCGCGTCAAGCGCCGTCGGCATGATGTCGAGATGCGACACAGCATGCGGATAGGTTCGGCCGCCGCTTAGCTTTTGCGGCCAGCGCATGACATAGGGGATATGCGTGCCGCCTTCGAAGAAGCTCAACTTCCAGCCGCGATAAGGCTTATTGATGTCGGGCATGCCGATATAATTGGCGCCGCCATTATCGCTGGTGAAAATGACCAGCGTATTGTCATCCAGCCTATTATCTTTGAGCGCCTGCATAAGCTTGCCGACCGAACGATCGACGGCACGAATCATGGCGGCATAAACGCGGGTGCGGTGATTGGGGAAATTATCACCGACGGCTTCAAAATCTTTTCTGGAGGCTTGTAAGGGCGTATGAATGCCCCAATGCGCTAGATAAAGAAAGAAAGGCCGGTTCTTATTGGCGCCAATGGCCTTTACCGCTTCGTCCGTATAATAGTCGGTCAAATAGCCTTTCGGACGAAAATTATCGCTTCGATTGAAGCTCGCTGAATAATCCAACACTTCCCATTGCACACTGTCGAGAATGGCGAATTCATTGCGCGCATTGACCACCTGTGGGTGGTCAATCGGCAGGTACAAACCGCTTGCCATCAGCAGGCTTTCATCGAACCCCTGATCCAGCGGGTGCATGCCCAAATTGCGGCCCAAATGCCATTTGCCGATGTGCAGATTGTGGTACCCCGCGCGCTTTAACTCCTCGGCCAAGGTAATTTCGCTGCTCGGCATGCCTTTCGCTGCATATGGCACATTGTGATTGGCATGCGGGTCATCAGCATGCACTTCATGAAATTTGAAGGTGCGCGGCGCTGTGTCGGCTTTGCTTAACTGCTGCAGAATCGGGGTGAACGCATCGGGGGCAGGGGTGAATTCAAAGCCGAAGCGGGTCGCGTAACGACCCGTCAGCAACATGGCGCGCGAGGGAGAACAAACCGCGCTACCGGCATAGCCATTGGCAAAACGCACGCCCTGAGCTCCCAATAGGTCAATGTGTGGTGTCTCGATCAGGCCGCCGCCATACAGGCTCACATCGTTAAAGCCCATATCATCGGTCAGGATGACGATAATATTGGGCGGGCGTTTTTCAGCCTTGTCCCGGGTGCCGGTTTGCCAGCTAATGGCGCGGTGCGGCGCCACAGGAGAGTTGATTTTCTGGATAAAGCCGATGGTCTTGATGATGAGCGTGGTGCGGTTAGCAAAGCCAACGCCAGCGACGCCGATAAATATAAGGGCAGCAATTAAAAAGACCCTCTTACGGCGGCTGAGTTGCGTCCAAAAAGTCATTGCANCACTCCCTTTCTTCGCAGACTATAAATTGGCATTATAAATGTCAATAGGTGCAAGAATTGGGAAAAGGTGTATGTTGAGGCTCTGTGCCTGCAAAGGCTTTATCTGCTCCCATGAGACAAAGCTACAGGTTCGGGCCATCGCCTGACTATAAAGGTGGGGTCAGGGTTTAATGATGGGTCTCAAGTCGATTTATGATTTACTTCTTCACCAAATATGCTTGGAAGATTGAAAGCTTTGACCGATAAACACGGTTCTTGAAATTTGCAAATGGTGCCCAGGAGAAGACTCGAACTTCCACACCCTTGCGAGTACTAGCACCTGAAGCTAGCGCGTCTACCAATTCCGCCACCTGGGCACG
>JGI26082J51739_10002497_pt1 | contig 11220 bp, 8 predicted proteins | sample SaaInl5LU_22_DNA_FD_51739 | JGI IMG/M metagenome (IMG submission 51739)
GCCATATAGGCGAACAGTACGAGGGTAAATCAAGACCGGGACACTTCGATGGAGTTCTTACTGTAGTGAATAGATTATTTGAGCTCATAAAACCTAAAAAAGTTATTTTTGGGAAAAAAGATGCACAGCAGCTATTTTTAATTAAAGATTATATTGGTCGCACTAATAAAGATATTAATCTTCTTGAAGGGGAGATAGTACGAGATAAATTGGGCTTAGCGCTAAGTAGCAGAAACGTACTATTGAGCGCTAAAGGCAAGGAAACTGCCAGTGGTTTAAAGAAACAACTTGATACTCTAAAAGAAATATTTCTTGAAACGGGTCTTGTAAGTAGATCAATTGAAAAAACAATACAAAGGAATAAAGATGGTCTACTTGAAATTGATTATCTCGAAATATTAGATAAAGATACTTTTAGTGCAATAAGTGATAACACAAAAAATTTTATAATTATTATTGCTGGATACGTAGAGGGAATTAGGTTGATAGACAACATTGATTTCAGAATAGAGGGATAGATGAAAAAAATTATAGCTATAGATGTTGGTAATAGTGAAACTACTGTTGGTGTAGGCAANTCAGATAATTGGGAAAGTTATAGGTATACGACAAGGAAAACAATTACCTCAGATGAGTTATTAATGATGTTTAGAACAACAATTGATCTTTCGAAAGCTGATGATGAACTTCTTCATGGAGCTATAGTTTGTTCTGTTGTGCCCCAAATTACAGATAGTGTTGTATCTGCAATAAATAAATTTTCATCTAAAGAGGTNCTAGTTGTTGGTCCTGGTATTAAAACTGGTTTAAAAGTAAACATTGATAACCCTAAAGANCTTGGGCCAGATCGTATTGCAAATTCAGTCGGAGGTTATAAAAAAATTAATAAAGAAGTTATAATTGTGGATCTTGGAACAGCTACAACTTTTGATGTTGTAAACCACAATAAAGAATATCTTGGTGGATCAATTGCCCCAGGAATAAAAATAAGCTTGGATGCTTTAATTTCAAGAACTTCTTCATTAAAGTCTGTCGAACTTAAAGAACCAAACAAAGTTATAGGTAAAAATACTTACGAGGCTATACAAAGCGGACTAGTTTTGGGACACGCTTCAATGATTGATTCAATGCTAGAAAAGATAGTACTAGAATCAGAACTATCCCCAGGTGTAGTTGTAACCGGAGGACTCGGAACTTTAATTCAACCAGTCTTAAACATAAATACATCTTATGAAAGAAATCTAACTTTAGATGGACTTGAAGAGATATATAATTTAAATAATTAATATACATATTGTGAGTAATCTTTCAAAATCAGAGCAAGAGATATATGACCTTAGGGCAGAAAAAATCCAATTTTTTCTGGACAACAATCAAGATGCTTTTCCAACAGAATTTAAAGGAACTTCTCAAATAGTAGATATTATTAAAAATCATACAACTCTAAAAGATGCTGAACATTCAGGAGTTGAAGTCAAAATTCATGGTCGGATATTGAATGGAAGATCTTTTGGAAAACTTTCTTTTTTTGACTTGATTGACAATTCTGGAAAAATACAGATTCTTGTCGACTCAAAAACTTTATCCGAAGANGAAAGTGTCTTATTTTCAAAATATGATTCTGGAGACATCATCGGCGTAAAGGGCGAAATAATGAAAACTAAAAAAGGCCAACTTTCAATCAAAGTTTCTACAAGTAGTATTTTGTCTAAGTCATTAAGAACCCTTCCTGAAAAATGGCATGGCTTAAAAGATAAAGAAACAAGGTTTCGGCAAAGATATCTAGATTTTATTGTAAATCCAGATGCAAAACAAACAATAGAAATTCGTTCCAAAATAATCAACTCCATCAGACAATTTATGCATGNCAAAGATTTTATTGAAGTTGAAACTCCAATATTGCAACCTAAAGCTGGTGGGGCGATTGCNAAGCCTTTTATAACTCATCACAATGCTCTTGATGTCGAAATGTATTTAAGAATTGCTCCAGAGTTATATTTGAAAAGAATGATAGTTGGAGGTTTTGAGAAAGTCTTTGAATTAGGTAGAGTTTTTAGAAATGAGGGCATAGATCAAACCCATTCCCCTGAATTTACAATGATGGAGAGTTATGAAGCTTATACAAATGTCAATGGTGTTATTGAAATGGTAGAAAATATGTGTTCTACAGTCTTTGACGACTTGGAATTGAGTACTGCTATCTCTTTTGATGAAAAAAATGCTGACTTTTCATTTCCCTGGGCTAAAGCATCTATGTTTACTTTAGTTTCAGAGGAGGTAGGTATCAAAGTTGAATTTTCTAGTGATTTTAATGAAGTTGTTGAACAGTTGAATAAAAAAAATATAGAAGTTAATAGTGAGATAAATACTACGGGGCTTCTGGTTTATGATTTATTTGAAAGATTTGTTGAGGAGAAAATAATAAATCCTACATTCGTAATTGATTACCCAGTAGAGGTTTCCCCTTTTGCCAGAAATAGTAAAAATAATCCAAGCATAACTGAGAGATTTGAGCTATTTGCTTTTGGTAGTGAGCTTGCAAATGGCTTTTCTGAATTAATAGATTCCGTTGAACAAGAAGCAAGACTCAAATCTCAAGCTATAAAAAAAGAGTCAGGGGATGAAGAGGCCCATGTTGAAGATATGGATTACATAGAAGCTTTGGAACATGGNTTACCCCCAACAGGTGGTCTAGGTTTTGGAATTGACAGATTTGTAATGATGCTTACTGGGAACACCTCGATACGTGAAGTTGTTGCATTTCCTCATTTAAAACCTGAAAACTAATTACTTCTTTGAAGTAAGTATTCATTTAGGTTATTTAAAATATTTGAAATTTTCTTATTCTCTATATTTTTTATGGCGTCATTACTTTGTTTAAAATGAAGATTCACAAATTTTTTTGATTCTTCAACTATCTCATCGTTATTAAACTCTCCTAGAACTTCAGTGAGTGCAATTTCAGAATTCTTGACTTGAAGTAATATTTCTTCAACCTTCTTGGGATTTTTTTCAAGTGCAATAAGAACTGGAAGCGTATAGGTGCCTTCGAGGATATCATTACCAGCTGGTTTACCCAACGTTTCGCTGTCTGAATTTAGGTCTAAGATGTCGTCTGTAATTTGAAAAATAATTCCATTGTGCCAAGCCCACGAACTAATTGAATCTATAGTATTTTTAGAACAATTTGATGCCATTGCTCCAAGCTTTGCACTTGTTCTAATTAAACTTGCTGTTTTTCCACCTATCACTTCTAAGTAATCATCTTTACTATGAGTCGTGCTGTAGGAAAATTGAACTTCCTTTGTTTGACCTACTACTAATTCTGCATAAGTAGATGCGAGCAATTTGACAGATTCTAGTCCTAAGTTATCTGCTGCAAGTTCAGAGGACCTAGCAAGTAGATAATCACCAGCCAATATAGCGAGGGTCGCATTCCACTTACGATTAGTACTTTCAACTCCCCTACGTGTTGTAGCTTCGTCGATAACATCATCATGATACAAGCTACCTAAGTGAATTAATTCAACCGAAATACCCGCATCAATTACTCTTTCTTGGTTTCCATCTCCTAACTCACCAGCTAGGAGAGAAATTATAGGCCTAAATCTTTTCCCGCCAGCTTCAATAAGATACTGAGAAATCTCTGTGAGATAATTATCTTCCGATACAGTAACTTCAAATAAGCGTTTTTCAAGTTTTTCTAAATTTTCCCATAAACTAGGTATAGGTATGATGTTTGTTAGCTCATTTGAATCCATATTTATAGATTAAGTTGATTTAATAAATACATGTAATTTTCATTTAGGCGTATAAACGGAGACTTATTAATATAAACATATGTTTGAAAGATTTACAGATAGAGCTCGTAGAGTAGTTGTCCTAGCCCAAGAAGAGGCAAGAAGACTTAATCATAATTATATAGGTACAGANCATATTTTATTAGGGCTGATTCAAGANGGTGAAGGCCATGCTGCCAAGGCTCTTGAAGAATTGANCATAAATATTGATTCAGTGAGGTCTGAGGTAGTTGAAATTATTGGAGAAGGTCAGCAGTCACCNAGTGGGCATATTCCTTTTACCCCAAGAGCAAAAAAAGTACTTGAACTTTCACTTAGAGAAGCCTTACAACTTGGACACAACTACATTGGCACAGAACACATTTTATTAGGGCTCATTCGAGAAGGTGAAGGTGTGGCAGCACAGGTATTAAAAAAACTTGGAGCAGAACTCTCACAAGTAAGACAGACGGTAATAAAGTTAATCTCTTCATCAGGTGAGGGTAAAAAGCCACAATCAGCCTCAACTGGTGGTCGTGAAAGATCTGGCTCAGGTACTGGCTCTGCAATATTAGATCAATTTGGAAGAAACCTTACAAGAATGGCTAAAGAAGGCAAGTTAGATCCTGTTATTGGTAGATCAACAGAAATCGAACGAGTTATGCAAATACTCTCTCGTAGAACAAAAAATAATCCAGTTTTAATTGGTGAACCTGGAGTTGGTAAAACAGCAATAGTTGAAGGCTTAGCTCAAAAAATTGTATCAGGAGATATCCCAGTAACATTAAAAGGTAAACAAATTTATACACTTGACCTTTCATCACTTGTTGCAGGATCAAGATATCGTGGAGACTTTGAAGAGAGACTTAAAAAAGTTTTAAAAGAAATTAAAACACGTGGTGATATCGTTCTTTTCATTGATGAAATTCACACTTTGGTAGGCGCTGGAGCTGCTGAAGGAGCTATTGATGCTGCATCAATTCTGAAGCCAATGCTTGCTAGAGGAGAATTACAAACAGTTGGTGCAACAACCTTGGAAGAATTTAGAAAGCATTTTGAAAAAGATGCTGCTTTAGAAAGACGTTTTCAATCTGTAAAAGTTGATGAGCCTAATTTGTCTGATGCTATAGAAATACTTGGTGGACTTAAGGATAGATATGAAGTACATCATGGTGTGAGATTTACAGATCAGGCCATTGCATCTGCGGTAAATATGGCTGACCGATATATTTCAGATAGATTTTTACCTGATAAAGCTATTGATTTAATTGATGAAGCTGGAAGCCGAATGAGGGTATACAAAAAACCACTAGATCCGGAGAAACAAGAATTATCTGATAAATTAAAAAATTATAGAGAACAAAAAATTGATGCTGTTGAGTCACAACTTTTTGAAAAAGCTGCACAGATTAGAGATCAGGAAAAAATTTTACTAGAGGAAATAGACTCTCTTGAGGGTGTTTCTTCAACAGATGTAGAGATGGTTATTGACGAAGAAGAAATTGCAGAAGTGTTGGCTCAATGGACAGGTATACCTGTTCATAGACTAACACAAGAGGAAACAGCAAGATTACTTGAAATGGAAAATGAGTTACACAAGAGAATTATTGGTCAAAATGAAGCAATTAATGCTGTTTCAAAAGCAATAAGAAGAACCAGATCAGGATTAAAAGACCCTAAAAGACCATCTGGTTCATTTATTTTCTTAGGTCCATCTGGTGTTGGAAAAACAGAAACAGCAAAAGCACTCGCTGAATTTCTTTTTGGAGATGAAGACTCCCTAATCCAGATAGATATGTCTGAATACATGGAGAAGCACACGGTCAGCAGATTGATTGGATCACCTCCGGGATACGTTGGATATGATGAGGGTGGTCAGTTAACTGAAGCAGTTAGAAGAAAACCATTTAGTATCGTATTGCTAGATGAGGTTGAAAAAGCTCATCCAGATGTATTTAATACTCTTCTTCAGATTCTTGAAGATGGTAGATTGACAGATGCCCAAGGTAGAACTGTTGACTTTAAAAATACTGTAATAATAATGACTTCTAACTTAGGTACTAAAGATTTAAGTAAAAATATTGGTTTTAGCAACTTAACTGATACAGGTTCTTATGACAAAATGAAATCCAAAGTTGCGGAAGAGCTTAAAAGACACTTTAGACCTGAATTTTTAAACAGAATTGACGAAACAATTGTATTCCATCAACTCACTGTTGAAGAGGTAACAGAAATTGTAGACTTGATGCTAGATAGAGTGCATAAACAACTTAAGAACTCTGATATTGAGATAGTCTTATCCGAAGAGTCAAAAGAATTTTTAGCGACTGAAGGATATAACAAAGAATTTGGAGCCAGGCCATTACGAAGATCCATACAAAGATTACTCGAAGATCCTTTATCTGAAGAACTTCTTCAAGGTAAGTACAAGGCTGGATCGACGATTGTAATATCTCTTAATTCTGAAGAGGGCATTTTAGAATTCGAAGCCGTTGAAGCTCCAACTGAGTCACCGGTTGACTTTGCTGATTCTGAGTCTTAATATAAACTAAATCAAATGAGAATAATTATCGACACTGATCCAGGTACTGACGACGCTGTAGCTATATTAATCGCACTTGCACACTTCACAGATGAAGAAATACTTGGAATAACTACAGTTGCCGGAAATGTTGGAGTAAAAGTAGGAACTACTAATGCGCTAAGGATTCTTGAGCAAGCTGGAAGGAATAATATTAAAGTTTTCGAAGGAGAGAGTGCTCCTTTAAAAAGAGAGCTTTTAACTGCTGAGTGGGTTCATGGTACAGATGGATTAGGAGGAGTTCCCTTTCCAGCACCATCAAAAACCGAAGAAGGTCAAGATGCTGTCACTTTCCTAAAAGATGCTATTTCAAATTCCGAAGAGAAAGTAACACTATGTGTTTTGGGTCCTATGACCAATATAGGAAAAGCTATATCAGAGATGCCAGAAATTGTTGAGAATATTGAACAGATAGTTTTTATGGGAGGAAGTGCAACTGGAGGAAATACAACTCCTGCGGCAGAGTTTAATATACTCGTCGACCCAGATGCTACCCATATTGTATTACACTCTGGTGTAAAGCTTGTAATGATGGGATTAGATGTCACTCATCAAGCAATTTCAACTTCCAAAAGAATAAAAAATATTTCTGATACTAAAACAAAAACTTCAGAACTACTTGTAGGACTAATGTCGCGTTTAGCAAATTTAGAGATTGTCAAAAAGAAATTTCCAGATGGTACACCTGTGCATGATGCATTTGTTACAGCTTTCCTAGTTGATGACTCTTTAACCACTGGAGATTTTGTAAATGTTGAAGTAGAGACTTCTTCAGAGTTGACACTCGGCCAAACGGTCGTAGATGTTAATGAAATATCTGGTAGAGATAAAAATGTTCACTGGATGAATAAAGTTGATGATGAAAAATTATTTTCAATCATAACAAAAACTTCATCACTACTCCCTTAAAAATAAAAATATTTTTATCCTGATTCGGCAGATAAACATAAAGTGATAAACTTAACTAATCATTATTTAAATAATGAAGGAGTAAATAAATGATAACAAATAAAAGAAAATCATCTTTGATTTTGCTATCCCTGATGTTAGTTCTATCTGCCTGTGGTGGATCAGATACTGCAACAGAGGAAGTTGCTGAAGTCGTAGTTGAGGAAGAATCATTAGATTCACCTGCTACAACTGCAGCANCTGCAGCAGAACCAGAGGGATTAAAAGTTGGTATCGTTCTTGGCGCTTTAGGCGATCTTTCCTTCATGGACTCCGCTAAGAGAGGCTACGACAAAGCTGTAGCTGACCTTGGCATTCAAGGAGACTATGTAGAAACAGAACCTAGCGAAAGAGCGGCTGCTATTCAAAACTTTCTAGCTGATGGAAAAGAAATGATCATTACGGTCGGTTTCTCAGAAGCAGAAATTACAAAAGAAGCAGCATTAGCTAACCCAGACGTACAATTTGCAATTGTTGATATGGTTATTACAGCAGACAATGGTGATTTATTACCAAACGTCTCAAACCTTATTTTCAAGGAGCATGAGGGTTCTTTTGAAGTCGGATATATTGCTGGAAAGCTTTCCAAAACTGGCCATGTAGCATTCATGGGCGGAATGGACGTTCCAATAATTAGAAAATTTCAAACAGGTTGGGAAGAGGGTGCAAAATATGCAAACCCTGACATAATACTTTGTGACGGTTATGCCGGTAGCTGGGGAGATCCTGCTAAAGGTAAAGAAATCGCATTAAGTTGTTTTGAGCAAGGTGCAGATATTATATTTGCAGCTGGTGGCTCAACTGGTAATGGAGCATATGAAGCCGCAGCGGAAACAGGTAATTTCGCAGTCGGTGTTGACTCCAACCAAGACTTTATGCAACCTGGAACTATGATCACATCCATGATGAAGAATGTAGACTTCGCCGTCTATTCTGCAATTAAGAATAGAACTGAAGCTGGAATGGTAGTAAGCGAAATTGCTTCTTACGGTTCAGCTGAAAACGGTGTTGGTCCAACATGGTTAGTTGATGGAAGTTCATTATTTGCTGACGAAGGACCTGCTGATATGGCAGCCCAAGTCGCAGCTTTAACTGAAGAAGTAAAAGAAGTTAGAGCAAAAATTGTTTCTGGTGAAATTGTTGTTACTGATGTAACAGCTGGTGGTTAATTTAACTAATTACTAGACAAAAAATTTAATTTAGCCCGACGTGTGTCGGGCTAAATTATTAAGATTAAATAAATCTAAAAATTAAAATATGAGTAAAGAAATAGCAATACATTTAAAAAATATTACAAAATCTTACCCCGGCGTTATAGCCAATAAAAATGTTGACTTTCAGGTAAATAAAGGTGAAATTCATGCCTTAGTTGGAGAAAATGGTGCTGGTAAATCAACCTTGATGAAGATTCTTTATGGAATCGAGCAACCCGATGAAGGCGAAATCGTAATTAATGGTTCAATGGAAACTATTAATAAAGTAGAAACAGCAATCAATCTTGGTATTGGAATGGTCCATCAAGAATTCACATTGGTACCAAGTTTTACAGCTCCTGAGAATATTGGTCTCGGTCAGGAGCCTAAAAATTCTAAAGGATTGGTTGACTGGAAAGGTCTTAACAAGTCCGTTATGGATATTGCAGAGAAGTATGGTTTTAAAGTTGATCCTGGTTTAAAGATGATTGATGCCTCAGTAGGGGTTCAGCAAAGGACCGAAATACTAAAAACTCTTTATAGGAATGCAAATATACTTATTCTTGATGAGCCTACTGCTGTTCTTACCCCACAAGAAACTGACGAATTATTTAATGTAATTAGAACACTTGTTGATGAGGGAAAGACAGTCATCTTTATCACTCACAAATTAAGAGAAGTTATGGAAATTGCGGATAGAGTGACAGTTATGAGAGCTGGTGAAGTCCAGGGAGTATCCGAAACTAAAAATACCTCTATTACAGAATTAGCCTCCCAAATGGTTGGAAGAGAAGTTTTTCTTCAGGTCAAAAAAGATGAATCAAATCCAAAAGATGAAATCTTAAATGTAGAAAACTTATGGGTTCACGATGCTCGAGGACTATTAGCTGTAAACGGTGTAGAGATGAGCATAAAAGAAGGTGAAATAGTTGGTATTGCAGGAGTTGAGGGTAACGGACAAACAGAGCTTGTTGAGGCTCTAACGGGCTTGCGAAAGGCGAGTAGAGGCAAAATAATGTACTTAGGTGAAGATATAGCGTCTTCAACACCAAAAAATATACGTAGAAAAAAAATTGCCCATATTCCTGAAGATCGAACAAATACTGGATTAAATACACAACTAAGTATTTGGGAAAATCTCATTGGTAATTCCTATTTCAGAAAACCACTTTCCTCAAAGGGAATATTTAACTTAAAAAAAGTGGCAAAACATGCAAATAAACTTAAAGAAGATTTTGATATTAGATCCCCCAACGTTTCTTTAAAAGTAAATTCACTTTCAGGTGGAAATCAACAAAAAGTTGTTGTTGCAAGGGAACTTTCTGAAGATCCAACGCTAACAATTGCATCGCAGCCAACAAGAGGTGTAGATATTGGCAATATTGAAGCAATTCATGAACAATTAGTTCAAATGAGAGATGATGGAGGAGCTGTTCTCTTAGTTTCTGCAGAGCTTGATGAGGTAATGGCTGTAGCAGATAGGGTAGGCGTTATGTATGAAGGCCAGATTGTAAAATGGGTCAACCCCAAAGAAGTAGATCAATCACAGATGGGCCTATATATGGCAGGAGTTACAGAGTAATGGATAAGTTTTCTTTTAAGGATGTCTTAGTTACTTTTGCCGGATTATTTATAACTACTTTGGTTGCATGGGTCTTAATAACTTCAACTGGAAATAATCCATCCGAAGTCGCAAAGTATCTTTATGAGGGAGGATTCAAGGGAACCAGAAATATAGCTAACTCTCTTTATCAAGCTACTCCTTTGATATTAACTGCTACTGCAACACTAATTTCGTTTCGAGTTGGAATGTTTAATATTGGTATCAATGGATCTATGTATGTTGGGGCATTATACGCAGGCTGGGCTGGATATAGATTCACCAACTTAGGGCATTTGAGTCATGTTACTCTCTGTATCTTAATCGGTATGACCGTAGGCGCACTCTGGATGTTATTACCAGCTCTTCTAAGAGTGTATGCAGGTGTTAGTGAGATAATTTCAACGATTATATTAAATTTTGTGGCCGTGCTATTTGTATCATATATGGCTAACGGACCATTTAGAGCAGATCCTATTGCTCCAGCTACAGCTAGAATTTTAGAAACTGCAGAGCTTAAACAGATATTCCCTAACTCTCAATTCAACACAGGTTTTTTCATAGCTGTAATTGTTGCAATTCTTGCACATTTTGTTTTAAATAAAACTACCTTTGGCTATGAATTACGTTCTGGTGGAGATGGTCTTGTGGGTGTATATCCTTCAAGATTTAGTTCTTATCTTGGAATACCGTCTGATAGATCAGCAATAATTGGGATGTTGATTTCAGGTGCTNTAGGAGGCCTTGCAGGAGCAATAGAGGTACTCGGAGCGGTAAGATACTTTTTTCAGGAACTAGAGTTCAACCAAGGATTTGATGGAATATTAATTGGAATCCTAGGAAAGTTAGAGCCAATTGGAGCAATAATTGCTTCTTTATTCTATGGGGCAATTAAAAATGGCGGTTTCTTTGTAGATTACAAAACAGATGTAGCCAGAGAGATAATCATAGTTTTAATATCAATCTTAATTTTCTTTGTCAGTGCTCAAAAAATAGTAAAAGGATTAGAAAAATATCCAATAGTTAAAAAATTAGATAGTTTCTTTTCAAGAAAGAAGATGTAATGGAATGGATTGAAATATTTGATATATCACTATTAAGAAGTCTTCTCAGATCAAC
>JGI26082J51739_10002507_pt1 | contig 11194 bp, 7 predicted proteins | sample SaaInl5LU_22_DNA_FD_51739 | JGI IMG/M metagenome (IMG submission 51739)
TATCGAGCCCTCGCGTCATCATGTCCGAAAACAATGCGTTCATCTCGCTAAAAAGCGCATTTTGACTTTTCATATTGCCCTGCATACGGGCAATTAGTTCGGCTGCCTGCTGCTGCTTTTGAATAATCGCCCAGTGGTGCTCACGGACAACATGCGCAATCTCATGAGCAAGAATAGCAGCCAACTCATCCTCGGTTTCCAATAAATCCATCAATCCTTGTGTCAACAACACAAAGCCACCGGGAGCAGAAAATGCATTCACTGACTCTGTGGCAAGGATGCCAAATGTCCAGGGTAGAGCGGGTCGTGAGGATTGATCCGCCAAATGACGGCCCATAAGGTTGACGTAACGCTGTGCCGATGCATCTTTAAGAAGCGGGGCTGCACCAAGGTATATTGCCGTGATTTCTCTACCCGCTTTAATTTCATCGGTAGGCTCGGCCGCCATGAGCGCGACACTCGACAGCGCGGCACATAGCAACGCGCCAACACGCCTACGCCACAGCCCATGGCTTCGGAATCTGATTACGCAATCGCTCGCACCCACTTTATGATCACCAATCGTCATCGTAGGCGTCCTTTTCGCGGTTGGGCTTGGATTTCTTCTGCACCTTTTGTGCGGGTGCTCTGCTAGGTTGAGGCGACGACTCCGCAGGTATGTCTGATACCGCCGGGGCTGTGAGCAACGCTAAGGAACGGTCCTCAAGATTTCGCTCAGCCGCAAAGCTAATGGCTCCACCGACAGGAACCTTTGCAGACTCGAGCACGGCCAAAGCATCATAGTCGGGTTTGCTGAGCTCTATACTGGTTGCATCCAGCCCCCTGACGCCCGAACTCGAAACGGCATTCCCTGCGCCTTCTCTACCTGATTTTAAGCCTGCGAGAGAGGATGAAGTACTTGGGCCAGCCCGCGCCATGGCCAAAGACGTCACGCGAATCCAACCACAAAGTTGATCGGCGCAGGCTTCAGCCCATAAACCTTTTCGCTGTTTTACCGACACCGCGGCACCTGCCGCTAAATCAGCAACCACCCCAGCACCGGGTTTGGGTGAGTCATTAAGAGAGGCGTCGCGCCGCAATGAGGCATCAGCGGCTCCTAATGAGACCGAGATAAACAAGCCTATAAATAGCAACGACCAAGAGTGCAAGCCTCGCATGATTATCTGAAAGTGTTGCATCGTAGCGTCAAAGAATTCATAGCGGCACCTTATATTATTGTTTTTGCGATAAAAGTGGACTTGCAGACACCTAACTGTTTTATCAAAGCACAAAAAAAAAGGCAATACTGCCGATATAGCAGCGCTCACGATGGAGGGGTGCTGCGCTCGTATAGACCGTAACAAGCCGATCGACCGCCAAAATCCGAGCAAACATTCGAGCGACGGCTCACTGCATTGATGAAGCAGGCTAGAAACACACAAAAGGTGAGATCATTTCACATTACCGGAACTTAAAAAAAACGCACTCACCGAAATTCAGCAAAAAAACCCCGGTAACCGCTTGGCAACCGGGGTTTAATTTAACAAAGGCTTACAGCATCAAGTCACTAGAAGCGATAGGTTGCATCGATTCCGTAAGCACGGAGTGCAGACGGGTGATTAAACGTTCCGCCAAACTCGGGTGCTGGAATAATTTCCTGCAGGTACTCCTCTTCGGTGATGTTGCGGCCCCACGCGGTTACGCTCCAATTCTCTGCCTCTAAACCGATGCGCAGATCGACTGTACCGTAGCCATCTCGACTGGATTTCGAGAAGTCTTGATTAAAGCCAGGTGCGAAGAACGCGTTCCAAATGGTGGGTGTCTGTTCACCCTGTAACGTGTGGAAGAATGTTTCTCCGACATACTGGTAATCGATACGGCTCACAAAATCGATCCCACCCATTGGAATCACCAGCTGAGCACCTAANGTACCGGTCGTCTCGGGCGCTTGCGGAACATTGTTGCCCTCTGACAATGGTCGGTTCTTGTTTTCTTTGATTTCGGAATCAAGCAAACCAATCCCACCGTAAATCGACAAGTTCTCAGTCGCTGCAAAGTTGAAGTCAGCCTCGAAACCCTGAATGGTGAGTTCGTCGATGGTGGTCACAGTACGCAACAATCCGAAGGGACCCGCAAAGAACTCAAAGAACTGGTTGTCTTCAACATCGGTACGAAAAACCGATGCATTAACGCGCAGCCTGCGATCCATGAACTCTGATTTAAGACCGAATTCGATAGAGGTTGAGACTTCTTTATCGTAATCGTCTTTTATCAGAAGCTTGGCGTCGACTGCTTCACCAGGGCCGCCATAACCCGAGTTAAACCAGAAGTTAAGCGTATCTTCCGTTCCCAGCGCGTTGAAGCCACCCGAGCGGAAACCCACTCCGTAGGAAGCATATAGGTTGGTGCTTTCAGCAGCCGCCCAGCTCAGAGTAACCTTAGGCTGGAATTGACTAAAGTCAGCATCACGATTGGGAATGCCATTAGGATTATTCGCCAGCGCAGGGTTAATCGGCAACGGCTGGAAATTTGCGCCCAAAAGATTAACGTTCTGACCTGAGTTCTGCACGTTGGGCACTTGGTTGTCGACCGTACGCTCTTCACGGTCATAGCGAACCGCGATTGCCAGCTCTAAAGTGTCCGATAAATCGAATTCAACCTGACCATAGACTGCGTAAACCTTAGTATCGAACTCATCCCAAAACAGTAAGTCGGTTGGGTTAGGTCCATCGGCAGGGACGTAGGGCTGACGAAGGAACCCGGCTCCCGTATCTGCGCCGTAGCTCACCACCGACTCGCGTTCGATGTCTGCATAGTAAGCACCCGCAATCCAGCGGAAGGCTCCGTCATCGGTCGATACCAGGCGAGCATCAATGCTTAGGTCTGTCTGGTTGCGCTCTTGGTACTGATAGCCGTCACAAGTAAGCGCGGTATAAGGACCGTAAATGCCTGCAAAATCATTACCTGCACCTGGCGGTAGCACCAAGAACGGGGCAAGCACTGGCCCAAACAAATCGGGGCGACTGAAGCTATTTAACTCCGCTCGACCACTTTGACATGCAGGCGTTAATTCATAGCCGTAAAAAGTCGCCGCGGTACCGTCTGACAACAAGTACTCTTCAAGATCACTGTATGCAACGCTCGCCACTAAATCGGCAAAACCCAGACTCCAATCGGCCTTGATGGAGAAATCGAATGTTTCTTGCTCGTTCTCACCGGGGACGTTGTTGGTAAAGTTGAAATCGAGATCGTTAGGATCGGCAAAGTAAGCCTCGTTACCCAATACGTCGACAAACAAGGGAATCGCAAACGCTGCATTGAAGTTGATTGCTCCGCCGCTCACCTCCGAATAACCGCCACGGAAATCGATCTCAAGATCATCGCTTACCGTCCAAATGGCGCGACCGCGTACACTGGTGTCTTCGAGAAAATCGACCGAGTCATCCCTTCCGGTGAACGTGTTTGCATAAAAGCCATCGGTCTCACGAGTGCTTATTGCCAGGCGACCAGCAAGCTTATTCTCGATAATTGGGCCGCTCACCATAGCCGACGCCTTGTAACTGTTGTTATTCGATACACCGGCTGTCACTTTGGCTTCGAATTCGTCGGTCGGCTTCTTGGTAGTCACCAAAATAGCTCCCGCTACGGCGTTACGTCCGTAGAGTGCGCCCTGGGGTCCTTTCAAAACTTCTATCTGCTGCACATCGAACAGCTCTTCATTAAAGCTGTTGGGGTTGGTACTCAACACCCCGTCAACAACGTAAGCAAATGTAGATTCAGCATCGCGCGTGGAGACAATTCCGCGAATGCTCACCTGCGTGTCACCCACGTTTGCTGTGTCGACCAGCGTGACGTTAGGAATTAGCGAGATGTAATCACCGGCGCGTTCAATGCCCGCGCGTTGGATTGTCTCTTCACCAATCGCACTAATAGCGATGGGTACGTCCTGTAAGTTCTCACTACGCTTTCGCGCGGTAACCACGACTTCTTCAAGGGTAAAACGGGACTCTTGAGCAACGACTACCGGCGTTGTACTTATTGCCGATAACGCTGCTATTGCAGTCCATAGTGGGGTTTTCTTGGGGAACATGGGCGTCTCCTTTTTTTGCTGCCACAAGGGCTTAATCATTATCATTGTGAGTTTGGTGCCTACGCTGAGGCGGTGAAACTGGGTGAAACAGGCGCCTCAAGGTGGGTCTCACCTTTGCAGCGATTTTTTAGTTCTTCGATTGAGCCACCGCGATTAAACAGGGCAATCTCTGATCGAGCACCACTGAGTTGAGCGCGAAGCGCAGCTGTCTCAACGTCATCAACGGTACCCTCGTCGGTCATGACTACGCCGTAACGCCGAGCACCGGACGCACTGACTAGGCCGCGCTCAACATCTTGACGAACAAGCTCAGGGTCGCGCGCAAAGGGATCGCCCCAGCCACCGCCTCCCCACGTATTAAAATACAGGACATCACCGACCTTAACTTTCACGCCCTCGACTTTAGCGGGCAGCCACTCCTCGCTCCCGTCGGCTCGCACTAAGCGCTTGGTCGACCGTTGTCCTGTCTCACCACCGAGGACACCCCAGGGATACGTCAACCAACGCTCATCGTGAATTCCCACTTCGCCATTGGCCAGGAATCGATACGCTACGCTCAAACCGTTACCGCCACGGTGCAATCCGGCCCCGCCTGAGTCCGGGATGGTCTCATAGCGCTCAATACGCAAGGGGAAATAGGATTCAATAAATTCGTTGGGAACATTAGTGAAGCCCGGCCAAAGGCTGTGGCCGTCTGGACCATCGCCCACGGGCCTACCGGGAATGCCACCAAAGCCGATTTGGAACAACTGGAACCACTCGCCCTTGTCGTCGTAACCACTGTAGAACAAGTGCGGCGAGTCTGAGAAACCCGCGGCATTGAGCATTTGCTCAGGAGCACCCATACCGAGTAAGGCACCCAAAATATCGAAGATACGACCGAGAGCATGCGTTCTACCCGACAAAGCGGCAGGGAACTTCGGCTTAAGCAAAGTTCCCTCAGGAATTCGGACGTCAACTAAATCGTAAAAGCCATCGTTAAAGACGATTTGGGGATCAACGACGTTGATCGTGAACGATCCGAAGAACATTTTGAACATGTCTTCGTTGAGATAAAAATTAACTGAACTCTGTGCTTGAGGATCGGTGCCACTGAAGTCAAAAATTGCTGTGGAGCCTTCGCGCCACAACGTACACTTAATTTTGTAGGGCCCCATTCCCATTCCGTCATCACAAATGTAGTCCTCAAACTCCCTTGGTTCTTCTGGAATGAACATTTCGATGATGTGCTTCATCGCGTCATAGTTGCGTTTGAGCATAATGTCCATCGTGGAATACAGGACATCGTCACCAAAGCGCTCCGAAAGCTCTACAACGCGTTTCGCTGCGGTGTTACAGGCGGCAACAAGTGCATTCAGATCGAAGCGATTCCACTCTGGCGTGCGCACGTTGTGCAGAATAAGATCGAGCATGTCCGATTGGAGCACGCCTTTTTTATACAACTTAATGGGAGGGATGCGAATTCCCTCTTGGTAAATAGTCGTGGCCTCGATGGGGATTGATCCCGGCACCATGCCGCCGTTGTCAGACATGTGTCCAAACATAGCCGACCATGCAATCTGCCGACCATTGCGGAAGATAGGTACCAATACAACCCAGTCCGGCAAGTGCGACACTGCCGCATTACACATATAAGGGTCGTTGGTTAGTATAACGTCGCCCTCTTCGATTTCCGCATCGTAAGCTTCCAAAAAGGGCCCGATAAAGGAACCAAACTGGCCGACAACCATCTTGCCGTCTTTATTCGCGATCATCGGGAAGCAATCGCCCTGCTCTCTAATGCCGGGAGACATCGCTGTCCGAAATAAAACCGCGTCCATCTCCTCTCGAGCATTCCTAAGTGCGTTTTCAATAAGGTCGACGGTTACGCCCTCTACATCGATTCGGCTGAGGGGCGTGCTATTTGTTTCAAGAATTCGTGCAGTCATTGTTCGTTCCCTCAAACCGGTTCGATCAGCAAATTGCCGATCTTGTCGACGCGCGCGCTGTGGCCAGGCAACACCACCGTGGTGGAGTCCATTTCACTGACAATCGCAGGTCCCATTACAGTATCTCCCGCACCTAATTGACCACGATCAAATATCCCTGTCGGGTGCCACTCCCCCTCATAGTAAAAACGTGATGTGTGAATCCGCGCTTTCTCTGTGTCACCGTTGCCATCGGCGATTGTGATATCCGCTTTTAATGTCGCGGCAGCTCCAACAATTGCGCGAATCATTAAAATTTCATGGCCATCACCGAGCTTGAACGTGAATAGCTGCTCATGCTCTGCATCGAACTGCTCTGTGAGGAGAGCAATGCCCTTTTCTGCAAGCTCTTCGGCAGTAAAGTCGACGGTGATCTGGAACGCCTGACCGGCGTAGCGCAAATCCGCTTGATAAGTCACCTCGAGGCGGTCTTCTTCGATGCCATCGGCAATCAATGCTTGGCTTGCACGTACGCGAAGTCCTTCGAGGTCATCTTGCATTTGTGGCAGCGTAAGATCGCCAGCCAGGGTAATGTAGGTGCGTGCCGCCTCGTCCTGCACACGTGTAGTCGCGTCACCGTAAGCACACAGAACACCTGGGCCTGGAGGAACAATAACGGGCCACGCGCCTGATAAAATCCCCAGTGAATTTGCATGCAGTGGCCCTGCACCACCGAAACCCACTAACGCAAAATCGCGCGGGTCGTAACCCTGTTCGACCGACACCAACCGCAATGCGCCAAACATCGATTCATTAACGATTTTAATAATCCCTTCAGCGGCTTCCATAAGCTCAATGCCCATGGCGTCTGCGACAGTTTGAACTGCCTTAACCGAGGCATCGCGGTTAATGAGCATATCGCCGCCCAGCTGAACGTCCGACGGTAAATAACCCAACACGACGTTCGCATCGCAAACCGTTGGCGCTTCGCCGCCCTTCATGTAGCAAGCAGGTCCAGGAACGGCACCCGCGGATTCTGGACCGACGCGAAGCGCTTTGGTCAACTCGGGGACATAAGCGATCGAGCCACCACCGGCTCCCACTGTCCTTACGTCAACTGATGGCGCTCGCACGCGCACATCACCGACATAGGTTTCTCGCCGCACTCGCGCCCGAGCATTTTGTATCAGCGCGACGTCCGTCGACGTTCCCCCCATATCGAAGGTCAAAATATTGTCAAAACCCGCTTTGGTGCAAAAAAACAGCGCGCCAGTAACGCCGCCTGCAGGCCCTGACATTAAAAGATTAACGGGAGATTCAGCAGCCGCACGACTCGATGCTAGGCCACCGTCTGAACGTAAAATCGACAGCTGGGTATCTGCGCCTAATCGATCTTCTAGCGCCTGCTGCAAATTNTTCACGTAGCGCTCTACTTCAGGACGCACGTANGANTTGACAACGGTAGTTTCTGTTCGCTCGTACTCTTGCATCTCGGGGACTACTTCACTCGAGATGGAGATGGGTATATCGGTAAAGATTTCACGCGCAACTTCACGGGCCTGCTGCTCGTGACTGCCGTTCATATAGGAATTGATGAAACAAATGGTGAGCGCTTGAATACCGCCCTTTGCCTTCAATGTTTGCAAATCGGCGCGCAGCTTAGCCTCGTCCAGCGGTGTGACAGTTTCACCTGAGGCACTCATTCGCTCATTCGCCCCCATCGTTAGCTCAAGAGGCGCAAGAAGCGGCTTCTTGACATAGGTCACCCAGCCACCCAGCCCGCCCGGGCAGTAAGATCGGGCGACTTGCAGCGTGTCTTCGAAACCCGCTGTTGTGATCAAACCAACTGTCGCACCCCGTCCGGTCAGCACCGCGTTAGTGGCTACGGTGGTACCGTGCATCACGAGTTTGATATCGCTGGGCTCAATGCCCGTAGCGTCGCAAACCTTAGCCACGCCATTAAGAACGCCCATCGACGAATCTTCGGGTGTAGAGGGAACCTTGGCCGTGAAGGTGTCTCCTGTCTCCTCATTCAGTAATAGGAAGTCGGTGAAGGTGCCACCCACATCTACGCCCAGCCGATAACGCATACTCATTCCTTTTTATTTAATGTGAACTAGCAAAAATCTTCTGCCAATTCTTAACCAACCAATAATGCGAGCGACCACCTTGAGGTGCCCCTATAAACTCGCTCAGCAGCGCAATACTTTCCAATAACGCTGCCATATCAATACCTGTATCGAGGCCCATCTGTTGGCAAAGTGACGCTATATCCTCTGTCGCCACGTTGCCTTTAGCACCCGGCGCAAATGGGCAACCGCCGAGTCCACCCGCCGAGCTATCGAACTGNCGAATCCCCGCCTCGAGCGCGGCATAAACATTGGCAATACCAAGTGCTCGCGTGTCGTGAAAATGACACGCCAATCGCTCTGCTCCATACGCCGCAACCAACTCACTCATCATTTCCTTAACCGCTGCAGGATCTGCCGCGCCAATAGTGTCGGCAATCACCAAACGAGCAGGATTAAGCGCCATCAGTTCTGCGGCTTGCGCAAGAATGGTGCGGAGCGCAACCCGACCCTCGTAAGGGCACTCGAAAGCCACTGCGAGGTAAACGTGAATGTCGACACTGTCACTCGCAGCCCGCTTGACGATATCCGCTGCCATCGCGAAAGTCTCAGCCAGACTTTTACGAATGTTGTTCTGATTCATTTGCTCCGTTGCTGAAATCGCAATAGCGTGAGTCTTAATGCCCGCGTCGCGAGCAAGCTCAAACCCTTTCATGTTCGGCACGAGCGCTGAGTAAATGAGAGGCTGCACGGGCAGTTGGCTGGCAAGCTGCTCAGTGCCTGCCATTTGAGGCACCGCTTTGGGGGATACAAAACTACCTATCTCGAGCTCAGGGACACCCGTTTTAGCCAAGCTCTCGATTAATCGCTGACGCTGCTCAAGCGTTAGGTGGACAGGTTGCGCTTGCAAGCCATCTCGGGGCGCCACCTCTTTTATAATCACGCGCTCTGCCATAACGAAACGAATACCCAACTAAGGTTTCCCGCGAGGAGCAGGAATATCCTTACGTTTACGTGTATTGATTTCCCTCGGATCAGAACCGGACCAAAAAAATGACCGCAGGCTATGCCGTTGAGCTATCCTCNGTNAGCTGGATGCGCCCGCCGCACAACGCTGTTTGATCAAGGTCGACCACCGACCAACCATCGAGCCCTAATCTCGGGGGTCCTGACATTTGGCCGTCAGCCGCCAATATCGCTTCGCTGGCGCCTGCAAGGTCAGCAACATCAAAGGACAACAGAAATAAACCTTCACCTTGTTCGTCTAAAACGCGCTGTGGCTCCCCCGGTCCCGTAGGCTGGACCAAGACGACCCAACTATCTCCCGCCCGAAACCGTGCCGTACGGACCGCTCGGCTTGTCAATGAATCGAACACAAAGTCCTCAATACCCAACAAGCGCGCATACCGCTCTACCGCCACATCAAGATCCCGAACCAGCAAGTTAATGTGATGAATTCCACGAATCATGGCGTTAACCATCCTGCCCGCTGCGGCGCTTAAACACTTCTCGCCCCCCTGAAAACGTATGATCGACTCGAATCTCATGTAAGGAGTGAATCGGCGCGAAGTATGGGTCACGCTCCAAAACCACAATATCAGCGAGCTTACCCACCTCGATCGTACCGATTTTTTCCTCCAGACCGATCTGCCATGCAGCATCGACGGTGTGGGCGCGAATAGCTTGATCAACACTCAAGCGTTCGCTCACCAAGGATTGGATGGGATAACTGGAATCGCCCGCTCGCTGCCGAGTGACGGCCATTTCAATATTAAATAGTGGGTTGAGTGCATCGACACCAATCCAAGTCACCGGATAATCGCTGCCCAAGGTGACTTTTGCACCGTTACGGCGAATAGAGGCGAGCGGATAAAGCTGCTCGAATCGCTCACGACCTAAGTACTCTAACGCGACATAATCGTACTCAAACCATGTGGGTGTGGTCTGCGCCACCACATTGAGTTCAGCGAAACGCGGGATATCTGCTGGATTCACCACCTCAATATGGCAAATGGTAAATCGTGATGTGGTCTTGGGGTAGGTTTCCCTCGCGGCTTGCACGGCATTGAGAGCCGTATTCACTGCACCGTCACCAATCGCGTGCAAGTGCAAATCACGGTCTCTACCAGCAGCCTCCGTAACTGTAGCTATGACTTCAGGCGCAGGTAACAAGGGCGTCGCCACATGTCCTTCTGGCAAAACATAAGGCTCTAAAGTGACCGCGGTTTTCGCCTCGACAGTCCCATCGAGAGAAAGCTTGAGGGTATTAACGTCAAAGTACGGGTGCTCATAGTCGGTATCGAGCTGCTCGAGTCGCTCGAGTGCTGTTTCTAAATCTGACGGTCGATTGACATAGAGCGACGCAATAATACGAACCGGCAGCGCATCTTGCTCGGCGAGTTCTAGGGCCAACTGCCGTCCAAGGTCCGCCGTTTCAATCATGCCCGCATCAAATGCCGATGTTAAACCCACCCGCGACATTTCCTGCAAAAAGGCTGGCGCTGCCTTGCGCAATGCAGGCATAGACACCACGTCCAGCGCATTCATCACTGGCTCTATCGCTGCACCTTCCACGAGCCACCCTGTCGGTACGCCCTCTTCATCACGCTGGAAGAAATGCGCACCGGGAACGGGGTCTGGCGATTCAGCGGAAATACCCGCCATCGCAAGAGCCACGGAATTCGCCCAGGCGGTGTGCCCACCTTCATCGATAATTAACGCTGGGCGGTCCGACACGATCTGGTCTAATTCTTTAGCTGTGGGACCATCGATCCCAAATGCCCGCGCTAAAAAACCTGCACCCAATACCGGATTTTGTTCCGGATTATCAGCAATGTGTTGAGCGAGTGCTGCCAATACCTCCTCTGCACTTTGCGACGGCGATAGCATGGCCCCATCAACTAAGGGTAGGGTATCCATAATATGAATGTGCGTATCAATAAACCCGGGGAACACAGCACGGCCGTTTAGATCGATGATTTTCGTTCCCGTGCCGGCTTGTCTCAGCGCGGCCTTGTCATCGCCCACAAATGCAATTTTATCGCCTTCTATAACTAGCGCTGTCTCTCGCTGGGCGCTGGCATCCATGGTGTACACAAAACCGTTGTGCAATACCCAATCAGCGGCTGCCAAAGCACTATTGCTTAATA
>JGI26082J51739_10002510_pt1 | contig 11191 bp, 13 predicted proteins | sample SaaInl5LU_22_DNA_FD_51739 | JGI IMG/M metagenome (IMG submission 51739)
AAGGGGGGGGGCGATCCGACGCTGGACACAGATCGGATGGCAGAGCTTGCGCGCGCGCTCAAAGCGGCAGGGCTGCGCGAGGTCAAAGGCAAGTTTATTGTTGATGGCACGGCGCTGCCCAGTCTCGACGAGATCGACCGCGACCAACCCGAGCATGTGGGCTATAACCCCGCGATTTCGGGGATCGCGCTCAACTTTAACCGTGTTCATTTTGAGTGGAAGCGTGCAGGCGGGAAGTGGAGCACCACGATGGATGCACGTTCCGATCGTTATCGCCCCAATGTGCGCTTTGCGAAGATGAAGATCGCGAGCCGCGATGCGCCTGTCTATACTTATGCAAGCAAAGGCCAAGAGGACCACTGGAGCGTTTCAGCCCAGGCTCTTGGTAAGGGTGGGTCGCGTTGGCTACCTGTGCGCCAGCCAGAGCTATACGCGGGCGAAGTCTTGCGTGAGCTGGCGCGGGCGCAAGGCGTCAGTCTGCCACAGCCGCAAAAGGGCGCGGCGCGGGGCGGTGAACGTGTCCTTCTGCGCCAGAAGAGCGCTGACTTGCGAAGTATTTGTCAGGATTTTCTGAAGTATTCCAATAACATGATGACTGAGATGGTTGGGCTNGCGGCGACAGCGGCNCGCAGCGGGCGGCCCGTGAGCCTCAAAGCGAGCGCTGGCGAAATGAGCCGTTGGGCCGCGGCGACGCTCGGGATGGGCGGTAGCCGTTTTGTCGACCACTCTGGACTTGGCGAAGACTCTCGCGCCACGGCGGAAGACATGGCCAAAGCGCTGGTGGCGGCGCGTTCTGAAATAGCGCCGATCCTGAAGCCGATCGCCTTGCGCGATGCAAAAGGGCGCGTGAAAAAAGATCATCCGATTGATGTCCATGCCAAGACGGGCACGCTCAATTTTGTCAGCGCTTTGGCGGGCTATGCCAAGGGGGCAGACGGCACTGTCATGAGCTTTGCTATTTTTGCAGCTGACACCGACAGGCGCGCACGCATCAAGCGCAGTGAGCGGGAAAATCCGAAGGGCGCACGCAGCTGGAATAAGCGCGCGAAAGTTTTGCAGCAAGACCTGATCGAGCGCTGGGGCACGCTTTACGCGAGCTAGCAGCGCGGCTCAGTCGCGGATCACAACTTTCATATTTTTGAGCCCGACATTGCGCGTCATGTTGAAGAGGACGGCGGCATGCTCTGGGTGAAGGCGCACGCAGCCTGCGGAAGCGGGGCGGCCAAGGCGGGAGATATTGTTTGTCCCGTGAATTGCGAAATTGCCGCTGTAAAAGATCGAGTAGGGCATCGGTGCGTTATTGTAGAGGCTTGATTTGTGATGGCGCGAGAGGTGTTTTGCAGACCAAGTGCCTCGCGGCGTCCATTTGCCTTTGCGGGCTGTCGATACGCTCCATGTGTAAAGATGCTTGCCGTTTGAGTAGACCCGCATCTTTTGTTCTGAAACATCGACTTTGGCGACAACACCCGCTTGGGTCAGAGTGGCGCATAGTAAAAAGAACACCGCATAAAACACAGACCGCATAAATATCCCCCAAGGATTCTTACATAACCCAGTTTTGCGGAGAATTGGCCATGTGACAATGGGGCTGTGCCCAAAGGCTTAGAGCGTGATGTGGCGCGCGCGGGCGCCGCGCTCGATGGCGGCGGCGTGGAGACGGTCAAGCGAGAGCTCGTAGCGGATTTCTTCAAGCAAGCGCAGCTCTGTCTCGGCCAAGGTTCCGTCTGCGGCTGCGACATCGCAGGCGAGCGCATAGGCTGTCTCGTAGAGTGCTTCCGGAAGATTGTCGCGGACAAGCCCGAAGAGAGCATCAAGGCCGTCTTCTTGAGCAAAAAGATCAAATACCACTTGTGCGGTGCGGTTCATGCGGTCGATGTCATAGGCGGCAAAAACGGGCAGCATATTGACCGCGTTTTCGATTTTGATGAGCTCAGCGGTGCGAATATCTTCATCGGAGGCTGAAACGGCAATCATGACTGCGACAAGGCAGTCTTGGGGTGACATGGGGTGCGGCGATGAATCTTGCATTTCGGGCGCTCCTTAAGGGCTTTGTTGCAGTGCAGAATATTGACCAATGGCGCGCTTGCCAATAGGAAGCATGAAGTTTGGCCTCTGCATTGTGTAGATGGGTCTTAATGGAGAAGAATACCATGTCGGCACTGCGTGACGCTGCGATGAACTCGAAAGCTTGGCCCTTTGTGGAAGCGCGCCGCGTTTTGAAGCGTTANGAAAAGCAGCCGCCGAAGAAGGGCTTTGTNCTGTTTGAGACAGGTTANGGCCCGTCAGGCTTGCCTCANATNGGAACCTTTGGCGAAGTGGCACGCACGAGCATGATCCGCCACGCCTTTAGTGTGATCAGCGATCTGCCGAGCAAGCTTGTNTGTTTTTCTGACGATCTTGACGGGATGCGCAAAGTGCCTGGCAATGTNCCAAACCCAGAAGCGCTGGCGGAGCATTTGCAAAAGCCGCTCACGAGCGTCCCTGATCCGTTTGAAAAATTTGACAGTTTTGGCGCGCATAACAACGCGATGCTGCGCCGCTTCCTTGATACCTTCGGGTTTGANTATGAGTTTATCTCGGCGACCGAATTTTATGCCTCTGGTCAGTTTGACGAGATATTGCTGCGTGCAGCCGAGAAGTATGACGAGATCATGGCTGTGATGCTCAAGTCTTTGCGTGAAGAGCGCCGCAAGACNTATTCGATTTTCCTGCCGATCCACCCNGAGACAGGGCGGGTCATGTATGTGCCNATGAAAGANGTGAATGCCAAAGAGGGCACGATCACTTTTGACACGGAAGAGGGCGAAGAAATGACCCTNCCTGTGACGGGCGGGAACGTGAAGCTGCAGTGGAAGCCAGACTTTGGNGCGCGCTGGGCGGCCTTGGGTGTGGACTTTGAGATGTATGGCAANGACCACAGCACCAATACCCCGATCTATGACAGNATCTGCCGCATTCTGGGCGAGCGTGCCCCTGAGCACTTCACTTATGAGCTCTTTTTGGACGAGAACGGCCAGAAAATCTCAAAGTCTTCGGGCAATGGCGTTTCTATTGATGAATGGCTCACCTATGCGAGCACAGAAAGCCTTGGATATTTCATGTATCTGAAGCCGCAGACAGCCAAGCGGATGCACTTTGATGTGATCCCAAAGGCGGTGGATGAGTACCACCAGCAGTTGCGGGCCTATGAGGGGCAGGATGAGGCCGCACGGCTCAACAACCCTGTTTATCATATTCACGGCGGCGATGTTCCCAAGTCTGATATGGTTGTGCCGTTCTCGATGTTGCTCAACCTTGCGAGCGTGGCGGCCTCAGAAGACAAAGAGGGCCTTTGGGGCTTTATCAAACGTTACGCGCCAGAGGCGAGTGCAGAAGCCAACCCGCAGCTCGACGCGGCGGCGGGCTATGCTGTGCGCTACTTCAANGATTTTGTGAAACCAACCCGTGTCTTCCGTGCACCGACGGATCAGGAGCGGGCAGCGCTTGAGGATCTGGTTGCGGCGTTGAAAGATGCCGAGCTGGCGCGCGGCATGATCGAGGCCAAGAACAAAGCGATGGGCAAGGATGAGCCTGTGGCNGCGCTCNACATGACGGATGGCGAAGACTTGCANAGCATTGTCTTNGCNGTCGGCAAGAACCACGGCTTTGAAAACCTGCGTGATTGGTTTGCTGCGATATATGAGGTCTTGATGGGCGCGAGCCAAGGGCCACGCTTTGGCAGCTTTATTGCTCTGTATGGTGTTGATGAAACCATCGTGCTGATCGAACAGGGCCTTAAAGGCGAGCTCGGCTGAAGTCTGTGATCTGACTCGGTTTCGGATCCTGCAAAGGCTGGCAGGCCCGCGCGCCCTGAGCGGCGTGGGCCTGCAATGATCCGTTTTTGAGGACTGGGCGTATTCCTTTTAGGAGGAAACGCGATATGAAACAGATCTTGCTTATTTTGGCGATGGGATTGGCGCTTTGGGTGCGGCCTGCCGCCGCACAGGACAGTGCNCATCAGGCTGTAATTGCGTCGCAGATTGAGGCCTTTCAAGCCGATGATTTTGTGCGCGCCTTCAGCTATGCCAGTCCGACGATCCAAAATGTATTTCGCACCCCTGAAAACTTTGGGGCGATGGTGAAGCAGGGCTATCCTATGGTTTGGCGGCCCAGTGATGTGCGCTATTTAGAGGCGCGCCAGATTGCGGGCCAGCTATGGCAGAAGATATTGGTGGTGGATACCAAGGGTGCGCGCTTCTTGCTGGATTACCGAATGATACAGACGGACGGGACTTGGCGGATTGATGCGGTGCAGATGCTCGATCTTCCCGAAGTTTCTGCTTAGCGTTGAGCCGCCTTTAAGGCATCTGACAGCTCGCCGATAAGCGCTTTGCGCTCATCTTCAGACAGAAACCTGCCAAGCTCGGCCTCGCGCCCGTTGCCCTTGAGGGTGATGTAATGNGGNACNGGCCCTCCGCGCGGGTAAATATGGGCGCGCGTCCAGTAGGTGTTGCAGCTCCAGTCGAGCGCAGGGCCTTTGTGTGGCGTATGTCTGAGCGTCGTTTCCTCTGACCCGATGACCAAGACCTCACGGGCATCGCCTGTGCGATAGGTGTGCATAAAGGCAAAGTAGAGCCCTGTGAGCGTGATCAGCACGAAAGGGAGCATGCCCCAGAGAAGCGATGTTCCGATCAGGCCGAAGAGGGGTAGCATGGCCAGAATGAAAATGCCGCCGAAGACGCCGACAAAGCCGCGGATGGGCAGGCTACGATAGGGCCAGAGGGTCAGGATCTGGCTGTTTTGGGTCTCTGTCCAATGATAGGGCATCAGGCTTTCCTCTGATGAGTTAGAGCGCGCAGGGCGCTGGCGGCGAATTGTAAAATAAAAGCGGCAAGTGCAAAGCCAGCAAGGGTGAACCCTGTTGAGGTCGCAATGATGAAGGCTTTGTCGGAGGGCCGCGCGCTGGCCCAGTCATAGAAGCCCATGAAATAGGTTAGGGCAAAGCCCATCGGCACAGTTGTTGCCGCGCCGCAGGCGAGGGGGGCGGCAAGCCACCGGGTGAAGGCTGTGTAGGGTGTCGATCTGAGCAAGGCTTGGAACCAGAAGAGCACGCCACAGAGCGCAAGCACAGCGGCATTGAAAAACAGAACAGCAGTGAGGAGACGCGCGGAGGCAACTGTCCCTTCGGGGCGTGTTAGGGTTGTCGCGAGAGGCCAGCTTTGAAAGACGCTTGGGCTAAAAAGCGCTTCTGCAACGCTCAGGAGTGCGCCAATGAGGCTTAGACATGACGCCAGCGTGAGAAAGATCCGAGCCACTGGAGCTTCTCGCTGTGCCATGTATGCGCCGAGGAGCGGCACGGCAAGGCAGGCGAGAAAGGGCAGGCTCGGGAGAAGCATATGCGGGACTCTGATTGCTGACGATAAAGACAACGGGGCCCCAGATTGCTCCGGAGCCCCGCTTGTTTCGTTTTACACGAAGCTCTTAGTGAGCGTGCTGCTTGTCCCAGTCTTCCTGCTTTGGAAGCTGCTCGAACGTGTGCTCGGGCGGAGGCGAAGGCAGTGTCCACTCAAGCGTGTCGGCGTATTCGTTCCAGTAGTTGTTTTCAGTTACTTTTGCACCGCGGAAGAGGGTGTAAAGAACGATACCGAAGAACAGGATGAACGATGCGAACGACAGGAATGCGCCCCATGAGGAGACGTAGTTCCAGTACGCGAAGGCTTCAGGATAATCGATGTAACGACGTGGCATACCCTGACGACCCAAGAAGTGCTGTGGGAAGAAGGTGATGTTGACGCCGATGAAGAACATCCAGAAGTGAACCTTGCCCCAGAATTCCGGGTACTGGCGGCCTGTCATCTTGCCTATATAGAAATATATACCGCAAAGATGGTGAAGGCTGCCCCCATGGACATGGTGTAGTGGAAGTGCGCGACGACATAATAGGTGTCGTGATATGCACGGTCTACCGCGGCCTGTGACAGCACGATGCCTGTAACACCACCGATTGTGAAGAGGACCAAAAAGCCGATTGCGAAGAGCATCGGTGTTTTGAACTCAAGGCTGCCGCCCCACATGGTTGCGATCCATGAGAAGATCTTGATCCCTGTTGGGATCGCAATCGTCATGGTGGCAAGCATGAAGTAGCTTTGCTGTGTCAGAGACATACCCACCGTGTACATGTGGTGTGCCCAGACAACGAAGCCGAGCGCGCCGATCGCGATGAGCGCCCAAACCATTGGCAGGTAGCCAAACACAGGCTTGCGCGAGAATGTCGCGAAGATGTGCGAGACAAGGCCAAAGCCTGGAAGAACCACGATATAGACTTCTGGGTGACCGAAGAACCAGAGAATGTGCTGGTAAAGGATCGGATCGCCGCCACCTGCTGGGTCAAAGAAAGTTGTCCCGAAGTTGCGGTCCGTGAGGAGCATCGTGATTGCGCCAGCCAGAACAGGCAGGGCAAGGAGGATGAGCCACGCGGTGATGAAGATCGACCAAGCGAAGAGTGGCACTTTGAACAGCGTCATGCCTGGTGCGCGCATGTTGAGGAAAGTGGTGATCATGTTGATCGCGCCAAGGATCGAGCTTGCGCCCGAAACGTGAACCGCAAAGATCGCCAGATCCATCGACATGCCGCCTTCATTGACTGACAGAGGCGGGTAAAGCACCCAGCCAACGCCTGAGCCAAGCTGGTCATTGCCGCCAGGTGAAAGCATCGAGGCGACACCGAGCGCGAGACCTGCAACATACATCCAGAACGACAGGTTGTTCATCCGTGGGAAGGCCATGTCTGGCGCGCCGATTTGCAAAGGCATGAAGTAGTTGCCAAAGCCGCCGAGCGCCGGAATAACAACAAAGAACATCATCAGGACGCCGTGATACGTGATCAGAACGTTCCAGAGGTGTCCGTTTGGTGTACAAACATCACCAGAGGAGAAGAAGCGGAACCCCTCCATACACATGTGCTGCACACCCGGCTCCATGAGCTCGAGGCGCATGAAAACAGTGAATGTAACAGCGATCAGGCCGGCGAGTGCCGACACGATGAGATAAAGCAGACCAATGTCTTTGTGATTGGTCGAGAGGAACCAGCGCGTAAAGAAGCTCCGGTTGTCCTCGTGATCGTGGCTGTGAATGGCTGCGTCTGCCATGCGTGCCTCCCTTAGGTCCAAAAATTCAGCATACGAACAGACGCTTCCAGCGGGAATCCCTGCGCGCATACGGGGTGTATCATTTACATGTTTTAGAATGTGTGTGTGTCTTGGGCAACGGGTGAAGTTGATCCAGATCAAATTATATTGTCGCACCCCCTTGCTTCAAATCAAGTTTGTAGGGTGAGGGGGCGATTTTGCGGAGAAATCGGGCGTAATAAGGTGTTGGAGGGTGAAGATATGATGACGGGTGAAGACCAAAGCGCTGTGATTGCGGCTCTGGATAGGCTGATTGAAGGCGTCGCGCCCGAGGTGAGCCGCCTCGCAAAATATGGCGGGACGCTTTACACGCTCTGGCCAGAAGAAAAGGAAGGCCAGTTTTGCGGGGTGTTTCCCTACAAGGAGTATGTGCAGCTTTCGTTGAGTGACGGGGCTGTTCTTGCGGACCCCGCGCAGGTGCTTCAAGGGACGGGCAAGTTTCGCAGGCATGTAAACTTTGCCAGTGTGGAGAGTATTGATGCGGTGATGATCTCGGAGCTGCTGCAGGAGGCGGCGGCACGCTCGCGCGGGCGGTGACGGGCTACCATTGAGCGCAGTCGCAGCGAAGGTCGGGATTGCGCCCAAAGTGTCGGATGCTGCACCATTATCGAACGGCTGCTTGAGGAGCAGCTGATGACTGCGCTAACCTCTAAGCCAGAGAGATTGACCAAAGGCCGAATTTTGTGAGGTTCAAGAACATGCGCTGCCCAACAGCAAAAAGCATTGCAGCAGGGCTTTTTTTTCCAATAGTTGTTTTGGTCGGCTGTTCGAGCCGATTTGATTTTGCGGCTGAACTCATAGCACCCAAATCGAGCGTTGATACCGTAGTACTCAACAACGAGCTTTTTTCACTTGTGTCCTTTCGCACAAGCGATGCGACACACCCTTTGCCCGTTTTCTTCATCGGTGGCTCTGGCTGTACCTCCCTGCGGGCCTATCTGGGAACCTATTTTTCTGCGGCGCCAGAGGGGCTTGAGATCATTGGTCTGGAAAAAACCGGAGTTTCAGATCGGGCAACCGGTTCAACCTGTTCGGATAAGTTTTGGCAGAACTACACTTACGATAATCTGTTGCGCCGAAACGTCGCTGCGCTTGATCACATCGCCCAGCGGTTTGACGTCGATAAAATACCGGTGATTGGAACCTCAGAGGGGGGGGTGCTCGCGCTTAAAATTGCAGCCTCTACTGCCCGGGTGGATCGCCTGGCACTGCTTGGGGCTGGCGCACTGTCACAACGCCAAGAGCTGCGCCTGTTGTTTGATGAACGCGGTCAAGGACAAGCGATTGAAACTGTCTTTGCGCGGATCGACGCGTCGCCTCAAAGTGTCGAGCAAACAGAGTTGGGGCTGCCTCACCGATATTGGGCTTCCGTTCTTGACCAGGACCCTGCAAAGTTTGCGCCCTATGTATCAGCACCGACCTTGATCATCATCGGCCAGAACGATCAAAGCGTACCTGTGGCATCGGCCCAACTGGCCGACGCCTTGATAAAGACCTCGGAACTGACCGTCTGGCCGGACGCCAGCCACACGTTTGATACCCCTTCAGGCACTAAACGTGACGCGGTTGTCAGCATGGCCGTTCGGTTTGTGATTGGAGCCCCTTAGGTCTCGGTTTAACCTGTTGCGAAAAATGCGCCCGCGGGCGAGGCCAGCGCGGCCGGTGGAAATGACAGATACAATTGAGTTTTCAGCTGCAGCGCAGATAAACCCGTGGGACAAAGAAAGTAGCGAGGCACTGCTAGAATGAAGAGACTTATTAAAACTGCCGCGATTGCGCTAATGGTCATTGCCCTGCTTGGCTTCGGTTACGGTGCCATCGGATACCGGGACGCTGTGCATCACGCCAACGCATACGGCAAACAGGCCGATCGTATCATCGCTGACGGGCGCGGTCCCGATGCGCTTGGTGCCGAGCGTTTGGAGCAACTTATCAAGGTGCAGGACCCCGGCTTTTGGGAGCATGGAGGGATTGATCTCAGCACAGAGGGCGCAGGGCTCACGACGATTTCGCAGTCGCTTTCCAAGCGACTTGGCTTTGATGCGTTTCGTCCCGGTATTGGGAAAATACGTCAGACTGGGTTTGCTTTTGGCTTGGAAAAAAGTCTCGACAAGGATCAAATCCTCGCACTCTGGCTTGATACCGTGGAAATGGGGCGTGGCCCTGATGGGTGGATGGTCGGCTTCTTTGAGGCAAGCAACGATGTTTACAACAGACCTCCTATCGAACTCACAGACGGCGAATTTCATCGCCTTGTAGCTGTTCTGATTGCACCGGGAGACTATCGGCTGCACGAAGAAGATAAGGCGCTTGAGGAACGCGTTTCCAGGATCGGTAGGCTGTTAGCCGGCGAATGCGCTCCGACGGGTCTGCGAGACGTCTTGCTAGAAGGTTGCGCTTAATCACGAGGCGCATTTTAGAAAGCTTCGGAAAATTCTCCCAATTCACAAAAAGCGGCCATCGATTCCTTATTGTTGAAAGTCTGCTTTGCCCGCCCAGCAGTCATTGATCGGCTTGTCGGAAATGGCCGTTTGGGCGTTGATTATCGGGCAGACCACCTGTCCGCAAAACGCAAAACGCCCCCGCNCTTGGCAGGGGCGTCTTTAGTCAGAAGGGACAAGCGCGAGGCTTGCTTTACAGCAACTTATTCAGCTGCTGGGCCGACAGAGGCGAGCCAAGCTGCAACATCTTCGCCGCCGCCTTTCAGCTTGAAGCTCATTTTAGATTGGTTGGGCCAGCCGTGCNTTTCGTTATATGCCTTTGGGTCCATAACATACTCAGCGAGTTCCGCTTCTGTCCAAACAAAGCCTTCTTCTTGAGCGGCTGAGAGGCCTTTGCCATACTTGTAGCCGTCATAGGAGCCAGCAACGCGGCCAATCACGCCATAGAGGTTGGGGCCAGTTTTGCCGCCTTTGTAGATTTCTTCGCCTTCAGCGGAGACAACCATGTGGCAGGCTTTGCATTTCTTGAAGTCTTTCTCGCCTGCTTCAATGTCACCAGCGAAGGCAGGAGCGGCGGCCATCAGGGCGCTCGCAGCGAGGAGAGGGAAAAGTTTCATGGCTAAAGAGTCCTTTGGTTTGGTTTGGGTCTTATGCATACGGACTATCTGACCATTCGGCGCAATTTGTGCAACGGACATTTCGACGCGGGGAGCGTGCAAAGCCATGTAGGGCGGGCTTAGTTGCAACTTGGCGCTGTCATGGCAGTCTCAAAAGTCGCTTTGAGCGCAAGATCGAGATCATCCATTGTCACGGGGAGGCCAAGATCGACCAGAGAGGTGACGCCATGCTCTGTGATGCCGCAGGGGACAATGCCTGAAAAATGCTCGAGGTCAGGCTCAACGTTGATCGAGATGCCGTGAAAGCTGACCCATTTGCGCAGACGAATGCCTATGGCGGCGATTTTGTCCTCGGTTTTTGCGCCTGTGGCTGTGAGCGGTTTGTCCTCGCGCTCGACCCAGACGCCGACGCGGCCCTCGCGGATTTCGCCTGTCACGTTAAACTCTGCCAATGTGTTGATGACCCAGCGTTCGAGATCGCGCACGAAGCAGCGTACATCACGCCCGCGCTTTGCAACATCGAGCATGACATAGACAACACGTTGGCCTGGGCCGTGATAGGTATACTGCCCTCCACGCCGGGCTTCATAAACGGGGAAGCGGTCTGGGGCGACGAGGTCTTCTGGCTTGGCAGAGGTGCCGGCCGTGTAGAGCGGCGGGTGCTCCAGAAGCCATATGCACTCTGTGGCAGTGCCTGAGGATATGTCAGCGACGCGCGCCTCCATGAAGGCGAGGGCCTCTTCATAGGGCACGAGGCCGTCGGTGTGTTTCCATTCGATCATCTGGTATCCTTCAGCGGGGCAAAAGGCCCGCGTCTTTCAGGGCAGGGATATAACTGCGTGCGGCGGGAATGTCGCGCCCGTCTTTCAGGGTGATGCGGGCTTTGTCGCCCTCGCGGGTGATGTTGGCGATCTGCGTGGTGGCGACCCAGTGAGAGCGGTGCACTTGCAGGCCTGTATCTGCGCCT
>JGI26082J51739_10002514_pt1 | contig 11180 bp, 9 predicted proteins | sample SaaInl5LU_22_DNA_FD_51739 | JGI IMG/M metagenome (IMG submission 51739)
GTAAACCTACTTTTTTTAGTTTCGTCTATATAGGTTTTTATAAAGTTTGTATTTACAGGTAATACATCTCCGTCTAAAAAGAGTAACCAACTATATTTTGCTTTTTTTGCAAGTAAATTTCGAATAGCACTTCTTCCTAAATTATCATTTAAAACTGAGAAACTACAATTTTCAAGAAGATTTATTTTATCATTAATTGGATTAAGACTAGAATTTGAAGCATCGTCTAGACAAATTATTTCAAAAGCAAATTGTTCTTTTATAAGTTGTTTTTGAAGTAACTCTACTAATGGTAGAGCATTATAGTTGTAGATAGGAATAAGTACAGAAAGCATTATACCTTTGCTTGTTGTGCAACTTCAAACAACTCACCAGCTTCAACTTTAATTGTTTTGTGCTTAAATTTTACTATAAGTTGATAATCATGAGTTGCCATTAAAATAGTTTTCCCACTTTTATGAATTTCATTCAGTAAATGCATAACTTCTAAAGAAGTTTTCGGATCTAAATTTCCTGTAGGCTCATCAGCTAAAATTAACTCAGGATCGTTTAACAAAGCCCTGGCAATTGCTACTCTTTGTTGCTCACCTCCAGAAAGTTCAAAAGTTTTTTTGTAGTACTGCTTTTGCATACCTACTTTTTCTAAAACTTCGTTAATTTTTGCTTTACGTTCTTCTTTGTTTTTCCAACCTGTAGCTTTTAAAACAAATTCTAAGTTATCAAAAACGTTTCTATCATTTAACAATTTAAAATCTTGAAATACAATCCCGATTTTTCTTCTTAAAAAAGGGATGTCTTTTTCTTTTAATTTTTTTAAATCAAAACCAACAATAGTTCCTGTACCCCTTTGCAAACGTAAATCACCATAAAGTGTTTTCATAAGACTACTTTTTCCACTCCCTGTTTTTCCAATCAAGTAGTAAAAATCTCCAGTATCTATCTTTAAATTTACTTTAGATAAAACTAAATTATCTCTTTGATAAATATCTGCATTCTCTAGATGTAAAACTGAATTTTCCATAAAAAAAGTAGTTTTCACAAACTTAAAATTTTCGTTTCATTTTTCAACAATAAAACGAGATTATTATTAATTTTGATATACTAATTTTTAGTTTTTTTTGATTTACATCCAACAATCGCAAAAAAAATTCGTTACTAGCTATGAGCACAAAATCAATTGTATGAAACCCATTTCTATAAAAAGAAAGTTTTTAGTTTTAATCATTTTTATGTCAGCTTTTTATGTAAAAGCTCAACAATCTAGTGTTAATGTAAATACTAATTCTGAATTTAATAGTGCTTTAAAATTATANAATAATAAATCATATGCTGCTGCACAAAAAACCTTCGAAAAAGTGCTTCAGGATGCTGATAAAAACACATCATTACATTCAGATGCATCTTATTTTGATGCTATGTGTGCTATAAAACTAAATCAAACTGATGCTGATAAAAAAGTATTACNTTTTGTTGAAGAAAANCCAGCTAGTAGTAAAAAAAATAAAGCTTATTTTAATGTAGGCAACTATTATTTTTCAAATAAAAAAGCTGCACATGCTTTAAAGTGGTATCAAAAAGTAAATATGGATTTGATATCTAAAGAAAATCAAAAAGAACTTAATTTTAAGATGGGTTATGGTTTATTAGTTGCCAATAAATTAGCATTAGCAAAAGATAAATTTTTACCTTTAATTAATGATGCTAAATATGGTAATGATTCTCGTTATTATTATGGTTTTATTGCTTATAAATTAGAAGATTATGGCATTGCAGAGTCTACATTAAAAGAAATTGCTGATAACGAATCTTATAAAGCTGAAATCTCTTACTACTTATTAGATATCAGTTTTAAAGCTGGTAAGTTTGACAGATGTATAGAAGTTGGTAAAGAATTACTAAAAGATGCTAAAAGNAAAGAAGCTTCAGAAATTTCTAAAATTATNGGTGAAAGNTATTTTAATTTAAAAAAATATGATGAAGCTATACCTTATTTACTTGAATATAAAGGTAAAATGGGNAAATGGAATAACACAGATTATTATCAAGTTGGTTATGCCTATTACAAACAAAATGATTTTGAAAATGCCATTAGATTTTTTAACAGAATTATCGATAAAAAAAATGCAGTTTCACAAAACGCCTACTATCATTTAGCAGAATGTTATCTAAATACAGATAAAAAAAATGAAGCTTTAAATGCATTTAAAGCAGCAAGCGAAATGAATTTTAATCTTCAAATTAAAGAAGATGCAGCTTTAAATTATGCTAAATTAAGTTATGAATCTGGTAACCCTTACAAAGATGTTGCAGATGTTTTACAAGATTACTTAAAGAACTACCCAAACTCTAAAGCTTACAAAGAGATTAATGAATTAGTAGTTTCATCTTATATTCATGATAAAAATTATGAAGGAGCTTTAAATTATTTAAAAAAGAAGAATACAAAAGATAACTATACACTTTCTTTAGAAGTTTCTTTATATAGAGCAATTCAATTATTTAATGAAAAAAAAATAGCAGAAGCATTACCTTACTTCAATAAAAGTACTGCATCTGGCATTAAAAATATAAGTGACAAAGCAAAATATTGGGAAGCTGAGACTTTGTATAGATTAGAAAACTATCAAGATGCTTTATTTAAATTTAACCAATTAAAGAGGTTAATAAAAGATAATTCATTTCCTTTAATTGATTATAATGTTGGCTATGCTTATTTTAAGTTAGAAGAATATGATAAAGCTTCTGCATCATTTAATAAAGCAACTAAAAATACAGGTATACAAGAAGAAATTAAATATGATTCTTTTGTAAGGTTAGGTGATAGCTATTATGCCAACAGAGAGTATAAAAGTGCTATAAACGCTTATCAAAATGTAATTAGTAACGAAGCTTCTCAAGCAGATTATGCACAATATCAAATTGGGATGAGTTATGGTTTTATGAATGATGATAATGCAAAAATTGAAGCATTAAAAAAAGTGATTAATAACTATCAAATTTCCTCATTAAAAGATGATGCTCTTTATCAATTAGCAAGCACTTACACAAAAATAAAATATAATACAAAAGCTCATCAAGCTTATGATAGATTGTTTAATAAATACCCAAATAGTAATTTTTTATCAAAAGCTTTAGTTCGTCAAGGACTGTTGTATTACAATGATAACCAAAACAAACAAGCTTTAAATAATTTTAAATTAGCAGCAACAAAATTCCCTAATTCTTCAGATGCACTTCAAGCAGTTAGAAACGCAAAAAATATATATGTTGATGAAGATCGTTTAGACGATTATGTAGCTTGGACTAAAACTTTAAGTTTTGTTGAAGTATCTAATAATGAGTTAGAAAATACTTCTTTCTCTATTGCAGAAAAAAGATATTTTGAAGGAAAAACAAATGCAACAATCTTAAGCTTAAAAAAATATTTACGAAGTTTTCCTAAAGGCAAAAACAGTTTAAAAGCTACTTATTATTTAGCTGATGTTCTTTTTAAAGAAAAACTATATGATGATGCTCTAAAAAAATATAATGAAGTTTTAGAGGCTGGAATAAGTGAATTTAGAGAAGATGCTCTTGCAAAAACTTCTCAGATTTACTTAGAAAAAGAAGATTATAATAGTGCAATTCCTGTTTTAATAGAATTAGAAAANGAAGCTTATGCTACAGAAAATNTACTTTTTGCAAAAAGTAATTTAATGAAATCTTATGCTAAAACAGAAGAAAATNCATTAGCCTTAGATTATGCAAAAAAAGTTTTATCTACTAAAAAATTAAGTGAAGATTTAGAGTTTGATGCCAAAAAAATAATTGCTAGAATAAGTTTTATTACAGAAGATTTTTCTACTTCAAAAGAGTATTACGAAAATTTAGAATCTATTGCTACTGGAGAATTAAAAGCAGAAACATTATTCTATAATGCTTATTTTAAAAGTATAGAAAAAGATTATGAAGACTCTAATAAAGTAATTCAAAAATTAATTGCAGATTACTCTAATTACAAATACTGGGGAGTAAAAAGTTACGTAATAATGGGTAAAAACTATTACAATTTAAAAGATGCATATCAAGCTACCTTTATTTTAGAAAATATAATTAAAAACTTTCCTCAGTTTGAAGATATTGTAAAAGAAGCTCAAGCTGAACTAGATTTAATAAAAACCAACGAAGCCAAAACTAATAATTCTGTAACACCAAAAAACTAAACAATTATGAAAAAAGGCTTAGTTNTATTATTTATGTTATTTTTTGTTTGTAAACAATTTTCACAAAATGTACCTACAAAAAAAGTAGATACTGTTAAAACTGAAGTTGTAGAGGTTGTTAGCAAGTACAACCCTAAAATTGCAGACGCTAATAAAATTAAGAAAAATCCTGTTATTCAATTATCTGAAAAAAATAAAAAGAAACCTTTAAAATACACTATATTTTCTGCACCAGTTGCATCTACATTTNTACCTAAAAGTGGAGTAGTAAAAGGTATAGATGTAGGTGTAAGAGAACGTATTTATAATAATTATCTTGCTTTAGGTTATGGTAATTACAATTCACCATATGCTGAACTTTACTTACATAGCAACACACGTTTTGAAGATCAATTTGGACTTCATGCAAAATACAATTCTTCTTTAGACAATATTGAAAACACCTTATTAGATAGTAATTTTTCTAACTTTTTTGCGAATGCATTTTACAAAAAAGAAGAACGTTATTTTGATTGGAAGATAAATGTAGAAACTGCTTTAGACTCTTATAATTGGTATGGTTTATCTAATACTAACTTTATTACTTCAACGCTAAACAGTATAGAAGAAAAACAGAATTACACATATTTAAAAGCCTCTGGAGAAATAGATTTTTTAGATTCGTATATAGATAAAAGCACATTAAATGCTTCTCATTTTTCAGATAATTTTAAAAGTAGAGAATTCTATTTTAATTTAAACACCATATTTGATTTACCTATTGATTTTATAAGTAGAAGTTTAAAAAATCTAACCCTAAACACTAATTTAGAATATTTAAGTGGAAGTTTTGAAAGAGATTACGCAAACCAAAACAGAGTAAATTACAGTCTATTTACAGCAAGTGTAAACCCAGAATACAAAACAACATTTAGTGGTTTTTCTTTAAAATTAGGCACTAAGTTTTTTGCTTCTTTTGATACTGAAAATAAAATCAACAATTTTTTAATTTATCCAGATGTATTTCTTCAAAAAGAGTTAGCAAAAGGTAAATTTAATATTTACACAGGTGCTAAAGGAGGCCTACAAACTNATACATTTAGAAGCTTTACAGAAGATAATCCTTTTGTTTCCCCAACACTTTTAATCACACAAACTTCAGAAAAATATAATGCTTTTTTAGGATTTAATGGAATTATAAATAACAATTTAACTTTTAATATTTCAGCAAGTATTAAAGATGAAGAAGACAAGNCTCTTTTTATTAAAAATAACTCAAAATCTGATGGTATAAACACTTCTTTAAATGGAAATGCATTATTAGGGTACGAATATGGTAACTCTTTTGATGTAGTTTATGATGATGTTAAAACAACTTCAATTTTAGCAGAATTAGAATATGAGTTTACAAAAAGAATCTCTATTAAAGCTGATTTTGAATACCTAAATTATTCAACTACAAATCAATTAGAGGCTTGGAATTTACCTAACACACAAGGATCTATTACTGCTGAATATAAAAATACAAAATGGTTTGCATCAACCAATATATTTTATGTTGGCGAAAGAAAAGATGTAGTTTATACAAGTATTTACCCAACCATAAGTAATGGTACACAAACTCTAGACGCTTTTGTAGATATCAATATANATGGAGGATATCATTTTAACGATAAATTCTCAGCATTTCTACGAGTAAATAATATTTTAAATAATAGTTATGATCGCTTTNCAAACTTTAATGTTCAAGGATTTCAAATTCTAGGAGGATTAACTTACAAGTTTGATTTTTGATTTTAATTCCAATCTGAATCTCGTTTCATTTTTGTAGTTTTATGTTTTTTAAAAAACGAACTACTCAATGAAAAAAATTTTAACTCTTTTTAGCTTTACTTTTTTACTTTTCTCTTGTCAGCAAATTGCAGAAAAACAAATTGTATTTAATAAATTATCAACAGAAGAAAAAATAGATTCTTCTCAAATTAAAACAATATTCAATTCTGCCTTAACAGAAGGTAAATCATATGAATGGTTAAGAGATTTAACTCAAAATGTTGGAGGTAGATTATCTGGTTCTCCAGAAGCACAAAAAGCTGTTGAATGGGGAGAAAAAGTAATGAAAGAAGTTGGTTTAGATTCAGTTTGGCTTCAACCTGTTATGGTTCCTCATTGGGTTAGAGGAGAAAAAGAAGTAGCAACTTATACTACAAATGGACAACAAAAAAATGTTGCTATCTGTGCTTTAGGCTTTTCTGTAGCTACACCAAAAGAAGGTGTCTTAGCAGAAGTNATTGAAGTAAAAAGCTTAGAAGAAGCCAAAGCTTTAGGTACCAAAATGAAAGGTAAAATTGTATTTTTTAATCGTCCTTTTGATAATACTTTAATTCATACTTTTAAAGCTTATGGAGGTTGTGTAGACCAAAGAGTAAGAGGAGCTGCTGTTTGTGGTGAGTTTGGTGCTAAAGGCGTTATTGTTCGTTCTATGACGAACTCTATTGATGATTTTCCTCATACAGGAACCATGAGTTATGGAGATTTACCAAAGGAAAAACACATTCCTGCAGCTGCAATTAGTAGCTTAGCTGCAGAGAATTTAAGTAAAGATTTAAAAGTAAACCCTAATTTAAAATTCTATTTTAAACAAAGTTGTGAAACTTTACCAGATGCACTATCTTTTAATGTGGTTGGTGAAATTAAAGGAACTGAACATCCAGAAAATATTTTTGTTGTTGGTGGTCATTTAGATTCTTGGGATTTAGGTGAAGGAGCTCATGATGATGGAACAGGTGTTGTACAATCTTTAGAAGTTGCTTATTTATTTAAACAAAATAATATCAAGCCAAAGAACACAATTAGAGTAGTGTTTTTTATGAATGAAGAAAATGGAACTAGAGGTGCAAAAAAATATGCAGAATTGGCAAAACTGAATAAAGAAAACCATATTGGAGGTTTAGAATCTGATGCTGGTGGTCATACACCTAGAGGTTTTTCTATTGATGCAAATACTGCAAATACTGCTCTCTTACAAAGCTGGAAAAAACTACTATCTCCTTATGGATTGCATGATATAGAAAAAGGAGGTTCAGGTGCAGATATAAGCCCTTTAAGGGCTGAAAATGTAACTTTAGTAGGTTATAGACCAGATTCTCAACGTTATTTCGATTATCATCATACAAGTAGAGATACATTTGATAAAGTAAATAAACGTGAGTTAGAATTAGGTTCTGCTTCTATGGCTAGTATTATTTATTTAATGGATAAGTATTTGTATAATAATACTCCTGTAAAACCTTAAGTTATGGAAACCACTGTTTTCATTTTAAAAATAATTTATGGTGCTTTTTTCTGTTTTGCAGGCATTATGCATTTTATAAAACCTAGATTTTTTAACGGTTTTATACCTAAAGGATTTCCTAAATTAACGGTTAATTATATTGTTGGCATCTTAGAATTTGGTCTAGGTTTTTCGCTTTTTTTAGATAATTATTGCAAATTAGGAGCAATAGGCATCATCATATTACTATTTGGTTTATTGTTCATTCACATTTGGGATTACACAAAACCAAAACCAGCTATTGGTTCAAAAAAATTAGCATTTATTCGAATTCCATTTCAATTTGTATTGATGTATGGAGCGTATTTAATTTATTTAAACTCTTAAACATGAAAAAAATATTTTCAATTTTAATTTTATTACTAATTCTAATTTCTTGTCAAAAAGAAAAAGTAGATAGCATTGTAATCAATGCTAATGCATATACTGTAAATAATACTTTTGACAAAGCTGAAGCTTTTGCTATAAAAGAAGGCAAATTTGTAGCTGTTGGTTCAACAAAAGAAATACAAGATAAATATGATTCAGACAATATTATTGATGCTAAAAATCAAACTATTGTTCCTGGTTTAATAGATGCTCATTGTCATTTTTTACGTTTTGGAACGGGTTTACAAACTGCTGATTTAAATGGAACTAAAAGTTATGATGAAATTTTGGAGAGACTAGTTGCTTTTCAAAAAGAAAAAAATGCTGCATTTATAAAAGGGAGAGGTTGGGATCAAAATGATTGGGAAGTAAAAGAATTCCCTACTAAAGAAAAATTAGATAAATTATTTCCAAATACTCCTGTTGCATTAACTAGAGTTGATGGTCATGCTTTATTAGTAAATCAAGCTGCAATTGATTTAGCAGGCATTACTAAAGACACCAANGTTTCTGGAGGAGAAATAATTACAAAAAATGGAGAAATGACTGGTGTTTTAATTGATGCTGCTATGGACTTCATCAAATTTCCAGAAACTACAAAACAAGAAACGATTCAAGGTTTACTAGATGCACAAGACATTTGTTTTTCTTATGGCTTAACCACTGTAGATGATGCTGGTTTAGATCAAAAACATATAGAGTTAATAGATAGCCTGCAAAAAGCTAATCAGCTTAAAATGAGAGTGTATGCAATGGTTTCTGGAGATAAACAAAAACAAATAGACTATTACATTAACAAAGGAATTTACAAAACAGATTACTTAAATGTACGCTCATTTAAAGTTTATGGAGATGGAGCTTTAGGCTCTAGAGGAGCTGCAATGCGTGAATCTTATTCAGATAGAGATAATCATTTTGGAGCTTTAATTTATAGCCCAGAAAGATATCAAGAAATTGCTAGACAAATAGCTGCCTCAGAATTTCAGATGAATACACATGCTATTGGAGATTCTGCAAATACTTGGTTAACTAAAACCTATAAAGAAGTTTTAAAANATGCTAAAAATAGAAGATGGAGAATTGAGCATGCTCAAATAATATCTCCAGAAGATTTTAAAAACTTTGACAACATTTTACCTTCTATACAACCTACTCATGCAACATCTGATATGTATTGGGCAGAAGATAGAATTGGAGCAGAAAGAATGAAAGGCGCATATGCATTTAAAGATTTATTAAAAGAATATGGCAAAGTAGCCTTAGGAACAGATTTTCCTGTAGAGCAAGTAAATCCGTTCTTAACTTTTTATGCTTCAGCTATTCGTAAAGATTTAGATAATTTTCCTAAAGATGGTTTTCAAATGGAAAATGCATTATCAAGAGAAGAAACTTTAAAAGGAATGACTATTTGGGCTGCTTATTCTAACTTCGAAGAAAACGAAAAAGGAAGTATTGAAGTTGGTAAATTTGCCGATTTTGTGATTTTAAATCAAAATATTATGGAAGTTAAAGGTGATAAAATACCTAAAACCAAAGCAGTTGCTACCTATTTAAATGGAGAAAAAGTATTTTAATTTTAACAAAATATTATTCAAAAAACATTNCAAATTGTTTAATTTTAATGTGTTTATTTAAAACAATTGGCATTATTCTTGATGAAGAATAACTATAACAAAATCAAAAATTTATGAAAAAAATAAATACATTTTTAACCATCTTAATATTATTTTTTACAGTATCGTTTTCTGCTCAAGAAAAAGAAAACATTAAACTTACAATAGCTGTAAAAGATGTAAANAANAATCCTGTACCTGGAGCTGTAATTTTAATTGACAATGTAAAACAAAAAAGAGTTGCAAATTCAGCAGGATATTTTAAAGTAAAACTAGATAAAACACCAAAAGAAATNACTGCATACTCTCCTCTTTTTGGAGTAAAAAAAGTAGCTTATACTGGTAAAAATAATATCATTATAAATCTTGTTAATGGTAATAAAGATTTCGTCTCAAGTACTACAAACACTAAAGTTGGTGGTGCTATACAGTTTAGAGATATTTATGATTATTAAGAGGTAAAGTTGCTGGTGTAAATGTTAGTGTAGGTAATATTATTACGATTAGAGGTAATAATTCTATTAATGGTAATAATACACCATTATACATTTTAAATGGGGTACAAGTAGGTGAAGAAACGTTTGCTAATATAGTACCTACAACTATCATTTCAGTTAAAGTACTTAAAGGCCCTGAAACTGCTGTATATGGTATGAGAGGTGCTGCAGGAGTTATAGAAGTTAAAACATCTATTGAATAATATTTTTACTCTTTTTAAAATAGATATAAAATCTATCAGTTCTTTATTTTTGAAATAAATGAATTGATAGATTTTACATTTGAACTACCTAAGAACTTTATAAAAGCAGAACCAATAATTGCTCCATTAGCATAAGCACAAGCAGTATTGAAGGTTTGTTTATCAGAGATACCAAAACCTACAATTAATTTGCTTTTTAAATTCATAGCTTTTATTCTTTCAAAATATGCAATTTGCTGATTTGAAATTTCACCTTTTGCACCAGTTATAGATGCAGAAGCAACTACATATATAAAAGCCTTAGTGTAATTATCTATCTTTTTAATTCTTTCTTGGGATGTATGAGGTGTTATTAAAAACACATTTGTAATTCCGTATTTGTCAAATAATCGTTGATAATGATTTTCAAATTCAACCATTGGTAAATCAGGAATTATAACTGTATCTATACCACAATCAGCAACTTTTTGGCAAAATTTATCTTCTCCATATTTTAACATTTGATTTAAATACCCCATTAACACTAAAGGTGTTTCATTGGTCTCTTTAATAGTCATTAATTGCTCGAAAACAATATCTAAATTCACACCGTTTTTCAGAGCAACTTGACTACTATCTTGTATAGTTGGTCCATCTGCTAAAGGGTCTGAATAAGGCAAACCCACTTCTATAAAATCTACTCCACTCTTCTCTAATTCAGTTATTACTTTTGTAGTATCAGTAAGCTCTGGATAACCACAAGTAAAATAAATTGAAAGAAGATTTTTATCTTTTTGTTGAAATAATTTTTGAACTGAATTCATAACTTACTCTTCTAAATGTTTAATATAAGTTTCTAAATCTTTATCTCCTCTACCAGATAAATTAATGACCACAACTTGATCTTTATTTAATTTCATTTTAGGTAAAACCGCTAATGCATGGGCTGTTTCTAAAGCTGGAATAATACCTTCTATTTTTGTTAATTCATAGGCTGCAGTTAA
>JGI26082J51739_10002535_pt1 | contig 11117 bp, 5 predicted proteins | sample SaaInl5LU_22_DNA_FD_51739 | JGI IMG/M metagenome (IMG submission 51739)
CAAAAACAACACTCTAAGTCTTATGAAAACCTTAACATATTTACAAAACACACATACATATCCACAACATACGGCTTTTGTTATGATTTCCGCTCTTTAAATTAAAACCTGCTAATATCACATAAACAAAGAGCATTTCTTGTCATATCTCTAAATTTGACTAGTTTTTTTATAATGTATGTTTTTTATTAAGGTCTTTTTTTAAAAAACTTTAATTTTAGTATTAAATTTACCTTAATTCAGTTTTTAGTTAACAAATCAAAAAGAAAAGAAATTTAAATTCCATAACATGAAAAACAAACTTTTAATAATAGTACTACTATTAAGTACTTCATTGATGCTTGGGCAAACAGATAAAATATCTGTAAAAAATGATGCAAGCGGAATGAGACTTCAAGTAAATGGCAAAGATTTTATGATTAATGGTATGAATTGGGATTACGTTCCGATTGGCACCAATGTAGTCGATGCTAACTTTTACAAAAAATCAGATGAAGTTATTAGAGCTGGACTAGATGCTGAAATGGCACTTTTACAAAACATGAATGTAAACGTAATCCGTCAGTATACTGGTGTGCCAGCTAAATGGGTTAAATATATATACGAAGAGTATGGCATATATACCATGCTAAACGATTCTTTTGGTAGATATGGGCTAACCATAGATGGTGTTTGGACACCAGTCACTAATTATTCTGACAAGAAAACACAAGACCTATTAATGACTACAATTAAGGATATGGTTACGGAATACAAAGACGTGCCAGGAATCTTATTGTATTTACTTGGAAACGAAAATAATTATGGTCTTTTTTGGCAAGGAGCTGAAACGGAAGATTTCCCAGAAGGTGAAGAAAAAATAAATGCTGTTGGTGAGTTAAGAGGTAGGCCAATGTATAAACTAATGAATGACGCAGCTAAAGTAATGAAATCAATAGATTCTAATCGACCAATTGCAATTTGTAATGGAGACGTTTTGTTTATCGATATAATAGCTGAAGAATGTAAAGACATTGATATTTATGGAACAAATGCATACCGAGGTAAATCCTTCGGAGACATGTTCCAAGTTGTAAAAGACAAACTTAACCTTCCAATAATGTTTACAGAGTTTGGTTCTGATTCTTTCAACGCTATAAAAAATGCTGAAGATCAAAAAATGCAGGCGTTTTATAATGTAGAAAACTGGAAAGAAATTTATCAAAATGCTGCTGGCTTAGGAAAAGTTGGTAACTCAATTGGAGGTTTTACTTTTCAATTTTCTGATGGATGGTGGAAAGCAGGATTTGATGACAGAAAAGATGCAGATACACAACAGACAGAATCTACATGGAATGCTGGAGGTTATACTATTGACCAAGCTTTTCCAGGGGCAAACAATATGAATGAAGAATGGTTCGGAATTTGTGCAAAAGGACCTACAGACCAAAGGGGTTTATATACATTATACCCTAGAGCTTCTTATTACGCTCTAAAAGATGTCCATAGTCTTGATGTTTATGGAGAAGGAGTAACTGCAGATTTCGTTAGTAATTTCTTCAAAGGAATTAATCTAATGGATGCTGTTCTTAGAGCCAGAGGTGATAAAGCAGCTTTAGGTGGTGGAGATACAGAAAAATTAAGATTAAGTCAGTTTTCTGCTAGATTTACAACTTTTAATACTGGAGGTTCTCTATTAACGACTCCTGAACAAGCTGACCCTAATGAACCAAATAGTTTTCCAAGCAGAACTGGTTTTGATCATATGCAATCTTATTTCATAGGAGTTGAGGCTAAGCCTGCTCCAAATATGAAAGCGAATGTAACTTTCAATATTGCTGGAAATATTGCAGCAAATCCAATTGATGAAATTTTCTATGAAAATGTATCTAGACCTGTTTCAGTAGAAGGATCTAACGGAGAAGAAATTATCTTAGCTGATAACAATAGAGTTCGTGTCTACAATGCAGAATTTGAATGGAATACAAAAAAATTAGACTTTAGAGGCTTTTATAGAACCGGACATTACCACTGGGCATACGAAGGAGATTTCTTTAATTTTTACCCTGAAGCAAATTATGGCCCAAATTTAGACATCTATAATGGTGAAATCATGGGACTAGAAATTGATGGTAAAGGTTCTCTAGATGGTTTCAAAGCTGCTTTAGGGCCACAACTTTGGTGGGGAGCTAACCCAGCAATGCTTTTAAAGTATAGAAAAAAATTAGGTCACTGGAATGTAACAGGGATTTATCATAAAGATATAGATAACGACTCCTTTTTATTCTTTGGTGGAGGAAAAGAAATTGGTCTTGATGCTAACGGAAGACGTATTTTAAATGCAGATCAAGTTCGATCTGGTGTAATTCCACCATGGCCAACAGAAAGAGCTGCGCTTGTTTTAGAAAGAGAGTTTGGTAAAATTGAAATTTCTCTAGGAGGAATGTGGGGAGGAAGACCTTTAAATGGAATTTCTTACCAAGACATAGACGACAATGGAAATGTAGTCGTTGATAATATTAAATCTACTGATAACTGGGGAGGTAAAGGAAAAATTACCTACGCTGGAGGAAAATTTAACTGGTATGCACAAGGTTCTGTAATGGGATTGGTAGCTAATGGAGGATTTGATCAAACTCAAACATTTACGGGTTGGAAATTAAAAGATAGCGGTAGTGGAAACATGGCGAACTTTTTAACAGGGTTTACTTTCGCTGTTGGTGATTTGCAAATTGCTCCAAACTTTATGTATCAAAAACCATTAATTGCTGCAATGCCAAACGGAGTAGATGCTCCTGGTAGATTAAGAAATGTAATTGACGACCCGTTTGCTGTTAGAAACGGAAACAGAGAAACTACGGCTGGTGAAATCTTATTCACTTATGATCCTACTCCAGCAACTTGGATGTATGCATGGGATAATGATAGAGCTGAAGATGCAAAATTTGCAATGAGTACTGGATTTGTATTCCGTAATCAACCAACAACCATGGATGCTCATATTGGATTCTTAGCAAATCGTCAATTCTTTGCATTTCCAAACTCTGTACCCGCACAAAATTTATGGGAAGCACACACAAGAATGGTTTCTAAAATAAATAGAGATTTTGGAATCATTGGTAATTTCTACTATGGAAATGGACAGGCAAATGGAGATTCTGAAAGAACAATTACAAGATTTGGTGGAGATGTAAGAATGATTTACAAAAAAACCAAAACAACTTTTCAAATAAAAGCGAATGATTGGGGACCTTTTGACTATCACAGAGATTTCAACCTTACATTCCCATTACAATTAATGCTAGACTTCTCAACTACTTTAGGAAAACCTGATTGGTTTGTGTTGCCAAGTACAACAATCGGAGTTCGTGGAACATGGCGTTCTTTAAATGAAAACTCACCTCGTTTTTCACCGAACAATGCTCTTGAGTTTGCTACAGCGCCAATTTTAAGTCCTGTTGGTTTTCCAAACGGAACAGAATGGGAAATTAGAACATACATACATATTAATTTAGGAAAATAAAAAGAAGAGATATGAAAACAATAAAATTTATTAATAAAAAAAACTCACTTGTTTTAGGGTTAATACTCCTATTAACTGTGGGTTGTGAAAGAGAGCTTTCTGATGATGTTGTGTCTGCAACATTTTCAAATACTGCTGAGATATTTACAGACAATTTTGTAGGGTTGGGTAGTAATTTTTATTTCCCGTACTCAGATGGGTTTGCAAAGCTAGATATTTTTGAAGTAGATAGTGAAGTAAGCTATGTAGGATCTTCATCTTTACGTATAGATGTTCCTAATGAAATTGGTGATCCGGGAGGTAGTTATGCGGGTGCTTTCTTTAGAATTGATGGTGCTGGTAGAGATTTAACGGAATATAATGCACTTACCTTTTGGGTAAAATCTACAGGTGCTCCTTTTATTCAAAGTTTTGGGTTTGGACAAAGTGAAGTTCAAGATTTTCAAACTTCTATTTCAAACTTTCAGTTATCTACAACATGGACTAAGGTAGTTATTCCAATTCCAGATGCTTCTCGTTTAACTGAAGAAAAAGGAATGTTTTGGTTAGTAGCATTACCTGATAATGGTGCTGGCTATTCTTTTTGGATAGACGAACTTAAATTTGAATACTTAGGTGGCTTAGGGCAACTTAGACCTTTTATTAGTAACGGACAAGATGTTACTGGTATTGGTTTTGAAGGCGAGACTCTTTCTATTGCTGGGGTTGGTGTTACTGCTAATCTTGCAAATGGGCAAGATGTTAGTGTTGTATCCTCTCCTAATTTTTTCACATTTACCTCTTCAAACCCAAGTGTAGCCGCAACAAATGTCAGCGAAGTTTCATTAGTGGGTGACGGAACAGCTACAATTACAGCGCAATTAGGAAATACAGATGCGGCTGGGTCATTAACTNTTATNCAANGTTTTGGGTTTGGACAAAGTGAAGTTCAAGATTTTCAAACTTCTATTTCAAACTTTCAGTTATCTACAACATGGACTAAGGTAGTTATTCCAATTCCAGATGCTTCTCGTTTAACTGAAGAAAAAGGAATGTTTTGGTTAGTAGCATTACCTGATAATGGTGCTGGCTATTCTTTTTGGATAGACGAACTTAAATTTGAATACTTAGGTGGCTTAGGGCAACTTAGACCTTTTATTAGTAACGGACAAGATGTTACTGGTATTGGTTTTGAAGGCGAGACTCTTTCTATTGCTGGGGTTGGTGTTACTGCTAATCTTGCAAATGGGCAAGATGTTAGTGTTGTATCCTCTCCTAATTTTTTCACATTTACCTCTTCAAACCCTAGTGTAGCCGCAACAAATGTCAGCGAAGTTTCATTAGTGGGTGGCGGAACAGCTACAATTACAGCGCAATTAGGAAATACAGATGCGGCTGGGTCATTAACTGTTAGCTCTTCTGCTCTTGCTCCAACACCTCCAGCTAGAGATGCTGCAGATGTAATATCTATTTTCAGTGATGCCTATACAAATGTTCCTGTAAATCATTTTAATGGATATTGGGGCGGCTCTACTACACAAGGGCAAGATGATATTAATATTAATGGAAACAATATCATAAAATTTACTGCGATAAATTATGTAGGAACTGAATTTCTAGGAGCTAACACTATTGATGCTTCACAAATGACCCATTTTCATATGGATATTTTAATAGAAACCCCCCTACAACCAGGAGATTTTCTTAGAATTGGATTACAAGATTTAGGAGCAGATAACGCATTTGGTGGGGCTCCAGACAGATTTGGCGCTATTACATTAAGAAGTAATACTACTCCAGCATTAATAAATGGTGGCTGGGTAAGTTTAGACGTTCCTTTCTCTAGTTTCCCTGGATTATCAACTCGTGCGAATTTAGCTCAAATTGTATATGTAACAGATGGTACCGTTGGGTTTTTGCCAGGTAGTATTACAAGTGTTTTTATAGATAATATCTACTTCTACAGGTAGGCAAAATATAAATTAAAAAGTAAAAGAAAATGAATTATAAAAATAAAATATCAGTAGTTTCAAAATACGCTTTCTTATTAGCATTATCGTTAACTGTCGTTAGTTGTAACCCTGATGAAGAACAAACTGTTGTGACCTTCACAAACCTTGTATGGCAAGATAATTTTAGTACTGATGGAGCTCCAAGTGCAAGCTCTTGGACTTATGATATTGGTGATGGAACTGCCCAAGGAATTCCTGGTTGGGGAAATAACGAATTACAATACTACACTGACAGGCCAGAAAATGTAGTGGTAGAAGATGGCATGTTAAAAATAACAGCGATTCAAGAACCTTATATGGGTGCTGGGTATACTTCTGCTAAAATATTAACAAAAGGTTTGTTTGAGCAAACCTATGGCCGTTTTGAAGCAAGAATCAAATTGCCTTGGGGACAAGGTCTTTGGCCTGCATTTTGGATGTTAGGTGATGATTCTGGAGACTCTGTAGTTTGGCCTCAAATTGGTGAAATTGACATCATGGAAAATAGAGGTGATCAACCTACCGTAACTCATGGTAGCGTTCATGGACCCGGATATTCTGGAGGTTCAGCAATAACAAAAAGTTATGAATTAACTGACGGTCGCTTCGATACAGAATTTCACGTATTTGGTATAGAATGGGGTCCTAACTATATTAACTATTATGTAGACGATGTATTATACAATCAAATTACGCCAGCAGATGTTACAGGAGAGTGGGTATTTAATGACAATCCTTTCTACATGATTTTAAATGTAGCTGTAGGTGGTTCTTTCTCAGGAAATCCAAATGCAAATACTGTGTTTCCTCAGACAATGTATGTAGACTACGTGAGAGTTTATTCTCGTGACTAAAAAAAACCGAAACTAAAATGCTTGAAAGCCGTTTTTAAATAAACATTTCAAGCATTTACTATTTATATTCTATTATTATAGAATCAACTAAAAAAAGTACATAAAGTACAGTAAATAATGATTAGCGAAACTACCACATCAACAAAAGGCACTAATATTCAGGATAAAGATGTCGATTTGAAATCTATAACTATAGATAATGAAATGTATTATCAGATATCAAACAGCGATGCAATACGCCCATTTTTTATGAGCATAGTGAGTGATTCTAACCATTGGATGTTTATTTCAAGTAATGGTGGATTAACAGCTGGAAGAAAAAATTCTGAATTTGCTTTATTTCCATATTATACAGACGATAAGATTACAGAATCGGCAGATATTACTGGAAATAAATCTGTGTTTAAGGTTCATAAAGACAATCAAGAGTACATGTGGGAACCTCTAGCCGTAAGGTCTTTGGGTAAATATACCACTACGCAAAACTTGTATAAAAACCGATATGGTAACAAAATAATCTTTGAAGAAATTAATCACGATTTAGGGTTAACTTTTAGATACCAGTGGAGCTCAAGTAACAAATACGGATTTGTAAAAAAATCTAAACTGATAAACACTAGTAATCAATCNGTGAAAGTTTCTCTTTTAGATGGTATTCAAAATATTATGCCTGCNAGTATTGGTAGTGACATTCAGAATCAATCAAGTAATTTAGTGGATGCTTACAAACGTAATGAGCTTGAAGAAGCTACGGGTCTTGGAATCTACGCTTTAAGCGCAATTTTAGTTGACAAAGCAGAAGCTAGTGAGGCTTTAAAAGCCAATGTAGTTTGGTCTCTAGGATTAGAAAACCCAAAATATTTGCTTTCTTCTCTTCAAGTAAATGACTTTAGATCTAAAAAAAGTGTACAACAAGAAGTAGATGTGAAAGCAGAAAAAGGAGCTTATTTTGTTTCAACTGAAATAGAATTAGCGGCAGATTCTTCTAAAGAATGGATGCTGGTTTCCAACGTTAATCAAAATCATTCTGACATTGCAAAATTATCTAAACTCATTAGAGAAGATAAATCATTATCAGAAAAAGTAAATGAAAACATAAACTTAGGAACAAAAAAATTAGTTGAATTAAGCGCAGCTTCTGATGCAATACAAGTAACAGGTGATAGCTTAAGAGACACACGTCATTTTTCAAACACCTTGTTTAACATCATGCGTGGTGGTATTTTTGATAATAGTTATCAAATTGAAAAATGGGATTTTAAAAATTACCTAGTTAACGCGAATAAAAAAGTTGCAAGAACTTCAGAAAATGTTGTTGATGCACTTTCTGATATTTTTTCTGTTTCAGAGCTACAAGAAGTTGCTTATAATAGCGATGATAAAAACTTTAGACGTCTTTGTTTAGAGTACATGCCTTTAAAATTTAGTCGTAGACATGGAGATCCAAGTAGACCTTGGAATAAATTCTCTATTAATACCAGAAGTGAAATCGATGGATCTAAAATTTTAGACTACGAAGGAAACTGGAGAGATATTTTTCAAAACTGGGAAGCCCTAGCGCATTCTTATCCTGAGTTTATTGAAAGCATGATTCATAAATTCTTAAATGCAACAACTTTTGATGGGTACAATCCTTACAGAGTAACCAAAGAAGGTTTTGATTGGGAAACCATAGAACCAGATGATCCTTGGTCATATATCGGATATTGGGGGGATCATCAAATTATCTATCTATTAAAGTTCTTAGAGTTTATTAATAAACATAAACCTGGTCAATTAGAGAGTTTCTTTACAAAGAACTTATTTGTCTATGCAAATGTTCCTTATAAAATAAAACCATATCAAGATTTATTAAAAACACCTAAGGACACCATTATTTTTGACGAAGAATTAGATCATAAAATACGTGAAGACAGAAAGCAATTAGGTGCCGATGGTGGTTTACTTCGTGATGAAAACAGGTTCATCGTGAAAGCAAATTTTGTAGAAAAAATACTAGCTACTGCACTAGCTAAACTATCTAACTTTATTCCAGAAGGTGGAATTTGGATGAATACTCAAAGACCAGAATGGAATGATGCTAACAATGCTTTAGTTGGTAATGGCGTTTCTATGGTAACTTTATATTATCTACGAAGGTTTTTTAACTTCTTCGAGGAATTACTGGCTACAACTAGTGTTAATGAAGTTGAAATTTCAAAAGAAATTTCAGAATTCTTCGATAAAGTTTTACAAACCTTAGAGAACAATAAAAACTTATTATCAGCATCGATTAATGATACTGATAAAAAATTAATTTTAGACGCCCTAGGTCAAGCAGGTAGTGACTTTAGAACACAGATATACGAGCATGCTTTCTCTGGAAGAAAGACTACACTAGCGATAGATAAGTTAAGAGATTTTGTGAGCCTTAGCAAGTCCTTTTTAGAACATTCTATAGAGGCTAATAAGCGTTCAGACAACTTGTATCATTCCTATAACTTAATGACCGTGAACTCAGACAACACTGTTTCTATCTCTTATTTAAGTGAAATGCTAGAAGGTCAGGTTGCAGTTTTAAGCTCAGGATATTTAAACGCAACTCAAACATTAGACGTTTTAAACGCTTTAAAGCAAAGCAAACTTTTTAGAGAAGATCAATACAGTTATTTACTCTATCCAAATAAAGAATTAAAAGGGTTCTTAGATAGAAATACGATTCCAAAAAAAGCAATATTATCATCAGAGCTATTAAAAGAATTAGAGAATGATGGCAACGTTAAAATCATAGAAAAAGATGTGAATGGTGAATATCACTTTAATGGAAATTTCAAAAACGCAAGTGATGTTTCTGAAGCCTTAGCATTGCTTTCTGATACAAAATACAAGCACTTATTAGAATCTGATACTCCAAAAGTTCTTAAAGCCTTTGAAGATGTATTTAATCATAAAGCTTTTACGGGTAGATCAGGAACTTTTTATGGATATGAAGGTTTAGGTTCTATTTATTGGCATATGGTTTCAAAACTATTATTAGCCGTTCAAGAATGCTGTTTAAAAGCTGTAAATGAAGGTGAAAATGATATTGTGATTGGGCATTTATTAGAACACTTTTATGAAATAAATGAAGGTATTGGGGTTCATAAATCACCAAAATTATACGGTGCTTTTCCAACAGATCCTTATTCACATACACCAGGAGGAAAAGGAGCTCAACAACCAGGAATGACAGGTCAAGTAAAAGAAGATATCTTAAGTCGTTTTGGTGAGTTAGGAGTTTTTGTAACGGAAGGAAAATTATATTTCAATCCATGTTTATTAAGAAAAGAGGAGTTTTTAACCAGTCCAGCAAATTTCAAATACGTTGACCTTACTAAAGAAAATATTACCATAGAACTACATAAAGGTTCTCTTGGTTTTACGTATTGTCAAGTGCCTATAGTATATCAAATTTCAGAACAAGATTCTGTAGAGGTATCATTTAAAGATGGTAGTACTAAAAAGTTTGAAGGTCTTACTATAAATAAGGGAATAAGTGAAAAAATATTTAAAAGAACTGGCGAGATAGCTTTAATTAAAGCATCTGTAAATAGCGCTCATTTAAAATAAAAAAACAATTGACAGCAAAAGATATATTAGGGAATTCAGATTATACAGCAATCTCTTACGGAGGCTATCGAAAAATATCAAGAGATAGTCAGCCAACAATTCAAGAGATTAAGAACGACATGAAGTTGTTGTCTGCTATGGGAGTTAAAATTGTGCGAACTTATAATGTTCAGTTACAACAAGCTCCAAACTTATTAAAAGCAATTACAGAACTTAAGGAAGAAAATCCAAGTTTTGAAATGTATGTAATGTTGGGTATTTGGATCGATTGCTTAAATGCTTGGAGGGATGAAATGCCAAATCACGATATTGAAAGCCCAGAAAATGAAGGTGAAGTTGAAAGAGCTATTGCCTTAGCAAAAAAATACCCAGATATTGTAAAAGTACTAGCCGTAGGGAATGAAGCAATGGTAAGATGGGCTACTAGTTATTTTGTGCAACCCAATGTCATATTAAGATGGGTAAATCATTTACAAGATTTAAAAAAAGAAGGTGGTCTATCTAAAGATTTATGGATAACCAGTTCAGATGATTTTTCTTCTTGGGGTGGTGGTGATCATAGCTATCGCACAAAAGATTTAGAAAATTTAATAAAAGCTGTAGATTATGTTTCAATGCATACCTACGCATACCATAATACACATTACAATCCAGAATTTTGGGGAATCCCTCAAGAAGAAAATTCGCTTTCTGAAATAGAAAAGATTGATAATGCTATGAAACGTGCCATTAAATTTTCAAAAGAACAATATAATAGCACTGTTAAATATGTAAAAAGTGTTGATGCTGATAAAGAAGTTCATATTGGTGAAACTGGCTGGGCAAGTGTATCTAACGGTTTTTATGGTAATAATGGCTCAAAAGCTACAGACGAATATAAACAAGGCTTGTATTATAAATTAATGCGAGAATGGACTGACAATGCTGGAATTTCGTGCTTTTATTTTGAAGCATTTAACGAGAAATGGAAAGATGCTCACAATCCTGCGGGGTCAGAAAATCATTTTGGCTTATTTAAAATAAACGGAGAAGCTAAATATCCCATATGGGATTTGGTAGACAAAGGGATTTTTAAGGGTTTAAAAAGGAATGGTAATACGATCACAAAAACCTATAACGGAAACATCAAAGAATTAATGCCTCATGTTTTGGTTCCAGCAACTAAACATTAAGGTTCTAAACTATAGAATGTAAAATTAAAAG